>Ga0073906_1003200_pt1 | contig 19125 bp, 17 predicted proteins | sample Inofromicrocosms_FD_65485 | JGI IMG/M metagenome (GOLD analysis project Ga0073906, IMG submission 65485) | Mouse cecum microbial communities from Vienna, Austria - Inoculum for glucosamine and mucus D2O microcosms | ecosystem: Host-associated > Mammals > Digestive system > Large intestine >...
GTGCCCCAGGATATCCGCCAACCGCGACAAATCCTTCTCTAGTGTATAGAATGTCCTCGCAAACAGATGCCTTAAATTATGGGGAAACACTTTTTCCGGCTTCACCCCCGCCCTTTTGCACAGCGCTTTCATCTCCCGCCAGATGTTAGACCGATCCATCGGTTTTCCTGTCCTCGTTACAAACACCGCTCCGGCGGTGTTTTTTTGTTTTTCGATATACTTCTTCAGCAGCCGGCACAGCCGCTCCGGCAGAAACACTGTCCGCCGTTTGCCCTTGTTGCATACCTCCGCGCGGCCTGTATGTACAGCCTCTACTGTCACAAACTTCAGCTCCGACACACGTATTCCAGTAGAGCAGATGGTTTGAAGGATCAGCGACAGCCTTTCCTTCCCCTCCCATTCCGCCGCCCGGACCAGACGGGCATACTCGCACTGGCTTAGTTCTCTGTCCTCACAACGGAACAGTGACCTTTGTATTCTTAGCAACCTTATCTTGAATTCGCTCCATCCCATAAATTGAAAAAAACAGTTTATGGCCGTCAGCATCAGGTTGACCGTTGCTGGTGCATAGGTCTTACATAAAATCTCTTTCCATTCAATCAGCTTTACCTTGCTGATAGGCTGCCCGCCCAGGTATTCACTTAGCTCCAATAGGCTGTGCTTATATTTGCAGATTGTTGTTTCGCTTCTCTCCCTTTCCCGAAGCTCTCCCACATATTGGGCAATTTCCCTTTCTGTTATCAGACAGTGCTCATATGGCATGACATATTCTCTCCTTGTAGTCTATTTCTCCTATTTTATCAGATATTCTCCTGAAACTTAAACATTGATAGAAGATTTTTCTTGCTTTTAGAACAAGTAGATTTTGTTAGCAGAACTGTTTAAAGGCCTTACGGAAAGATTTTTCGTGTTGCAGCCAGGGAAAACATATGTTGTAATGTAGAAAATAGACGAAAAGGAGGATCTACTATGCGGATTCATCAACTGAAGTCTTACTTTGATGGCCGGAGAAAAATCCTGTTTTTCACTGTGGCATTTTGCGTAGTGGCAACTGTCACTTCCATTGTATATGGATCCTCCTTCCCTATTATTATTCCTTACAGCTGGTTGCACGGACAATTCCTGTCGAAACCTCTTGGGATTACAACGGCGCTCAGAAAATAAATGTTTTCTCATTTTTCTACTCTAACTCTGTAAAAGGAAATTATCTTGATCAAAACACAATTATTATCAATTATTCCCACAATAAACTGTCCAAACAGCTTTCCTTCTTCAACAGCGATATTTATGGAAATGGCTCTGTCATGATTATAGATCAAGAGGGACAGATCATCTTTTCTACCAATTCATACCAGCAGGTACATGTCCCAGCTGATACATTTTTGACCGCAGAGGACTGCGGCTTCTTTCCGATCCAACAATACAGAAGGGACAAGACTGCATAATCGATAGGGAAAAATATTATATCCTAAAAAGAAACATGGATAATCTTGGCTGGACAATCATATCCATTGTTCCATACCGCTATATTACCGGCGAGTATTCAGTATGTATTTATTTCACACTGTTATTCGCGGGTATGATTATTTTATTTCGCAGTGTGTCAGCGCTTGCAGCCTCACGTTATATTCAGCGGCAAAAGCAGATGGAACTACAGCAAAAAAATAAGGAGCTGCGAGACCTGGAAATATATTACTCCCAGCAGGATTTTCTTGGGAATCCCAAACTATATTCTCCAGCTTCGCCTAGAAAACGCAAAAAAGCTTTTACTTTCCAGCAGCGGTCGATTGAGACGGTCGCTGCACAATGGGGCTTTTCCAACTATATTTATTTCCATAAAATTTTCAAAAAAAATACAGGGGTTACACCAGGAGACTATCGAAAAAACAATCGGGCATAGCCGGAAAAGCTTATTCCAGCAAAGTCCCTTCAACATGAAAAATCCCAGCATCGCTTTAAAAGGTGAGGCTGGGATTTTTCTTATTCCGGAAAGCCTAGAGCACACATAATGCTCTGCTTCCATTCCCCTCAAAAACATAAACCAACAAAAAAGATAGGAAATCTCCAAAAAATTAGAGCCATTTTAACGAAAAAGACAATAAAAATAAAAGCCGATATCGGAAGCAAATTTGTCGGACTGGACAACTTTAAATTTCTGTACCAAAATCTTCTTTCCATGACAAAGACCACCCTGCTGTACAATCTGTTTTTTATTGTCCTTAGATATATGTTTGAACTCAGCCTGGCAATCATATTCAGTGAACTTGCCTGCAAGATATACAAAAAAATATGTCAATCGTTTCTGTTCCTTCCTTATTTTATCTCTTATGTTATCATCGGTGCCTTTGTTTATAATATCTTTAATTATGAATACGGCTCTACGAACTCTGTTTTGGTGATGTTTGGAATGGAACGGTACAATGTTTACGCAGATGTGGGCGTTTGGAAATACATCATCACCGCTTTCTATCTGTGGAAGAACATTGGGGTGGGAACCGTCATCTACCTGGCGGCAATTACCAATATAGACCAGTCCCTCTATGAGGCTGCGCGAATCGACGGCGCTAATATTTTCCGGGAAATTCGCTATATTACCATTCCCCACATTGTTCCAACAATGATTACACTGGGACTGCTCAAGCTGTCCGGCATCCTGAAAGGGCAGTTCGATCTTTTCTACCAAATTGTGGGCGATAACGGAATGCTATATTCGGCAACCGATATTCTGGATACCTATGTTTTCCGCAGCGTTGCAAAAACCTTCAATGTTGGCTTTGGAACCGCAGCGGGGCTTTATCAATCTTTGTTTGGATTTTTACTGGTGGTTATCGTGAATACTGTAATAAGAAAGGTTGATTCAGATTACGCGCTGTTTTAAATGTAAGCGGATTTAATGGAATTCGATGCTTGAAGAAAAGGAGTACGCATTATGAAAATCAAAAGGACTTTCAGCCAAACAGCGTTCAATGTGGTTGGATACCTCGTCACCGGCATAATTGGCATGCTGTGCCTGCTTCCTTCTCTGATGAAAATGTATGTCGAATATGGTATTTTTTATCGGAAGGATTTGGCCAAAAAGTACGGTTTTGACGAGATTAAGGATTATGAAACTATGGAATCCTATACGGACTGCCAACCGCCTGTGAAGCAGATGTCCACGGCGCGGTTTCCCTTGCCATTGCCATGGCGGCCTCACGGGGAGAAACTCCCGGCTTTCTGGCGGACCTGACCAACCGGCATCCATTTAATGATAATGCGGAGCTGCTGTGGCACTGCGGGCCCTTTCCCCGCTCCCTGGCCAAAAAGGATTCCAAGCCCTCTGTGATTCGCTGTCAATCTCAATTTGCGATAAAGGGCGGTGACATTACTTTAGTACGATTTGGTTCCTTGATAAACGGAGAATACCGTCTCTTTGCGGATGAGGCAGTTGGTGTAGAGGGTCCCCCCACCAAAGGGAATTATGTATGGGTGGAAACGGAGAACTGGCCTCGATGGGAACGGAAATTTATCATTGTCGCACAGCTGTCAGGGCGGCGGCCGGGTGGCCAACGCCCTCTCTGTTTTGGGAAGACTGGGAGCCCAAGCGCAGATGTTTGGAATTGTGGGCGACGACCTCTATGGACAGTTTTGCAAAAGAGACCTGGAGGACCAAGGGGTTGATGTGTCAAAGGTCATTGTACATTCAGGGGCAAATTCCAATTTCTGCGTTGTTTTGGCGGAGAAAAGTACCGGCGGACGTTCCATTATCCGACAGTTTGGCACCTGCCGGAGGATGCTATCCGCGGGGCCAGGGTTCTGCATCTGGCGGATATGGGTCCGGTCAGTGTCAAGGCTGCGGAGCTAAGCGGAGGAACCGTAGTAATAGACGCTGATGAGTTTGACCCAGAAATTGAGGCGCATATGAACCTGATAGACATATTTATCTGCGCCAAGCAGTACTATAACAGCTTATTTCCGTCCTGCGATAAAGTGAAAGGAGGTTTTCAGCATGACCTCAAAGGGATGTCAACGGCTGCTGTTCATCTGTATTTTAGTGTTAATGGCACTGTTTATGCTGTTCTATGTGATTACAGGGATAATGCTCCCCTATCTGACGGATTTTTACAAATTAACGCTCACGCAGAGCGGATTGATTTCGTCATTCCAGTATGGCGGAGAAACTTTAATTTTATTTGTTTCCGGCTTTGTATCCCCAAAGGCATCTAAGACCAAGATGATTGCAGGCTGTTTTATCGGAACCTCGGCGGCGCTTGCCGGCATTGGGCTCCATCTGCCATTTTTGTTTTTATTCTCTTTTTTTCTGATTTTAGGTGTTTGTTCCGGCCTTTTCATCAAATATGCCTCCTCCCTGATTGCAGAACTCTATCCGGAAAACCGGAACCGCTATATGACCATCCTCTATATCGCAACCGGCATCGGTTGTATGGCGGCTCCATATGTATCAACCATGCAGCTGGAAGCGGGAATGGAGTGGAAGAATTTGGCGCCCATTGGACAATATGGCAACATAAAGATATCGGTTTTTCCTCACTGCTGAGATATCATCCCAAATGCCGATATCTCCAAAAATTTCAAGACATCATTTCGCGCTTTGGAACGGTATACGGTGGAAACTGGGGAGCTGAAGAAACGCCGGAACGCAGGCGGATGCGTGAGAAATGCCGGGAATTTGAGGATTCTCTTATTCAAGCGGTTATATTGGAGAAACATCCCACTATATGCTTTCCCGCTGGGTGGACAACGGATATTATGCGAAAATAATTGCCTATGAATACTTTAAGCGATATGAGACGATGAGCCTGGAAGAAATTGATCAAATGTTTGCCGATTCCTTTGAAACGGAAAACTGTGTTATCCATCCCCATGCACTGGTGGTACAAAAATACTGCCAAACCGGCGGCTATCGGCAGCACAATTTAAAAAAATAGAATGAAAACAAAGAATACAGTATCAAGGGATATGTTCAAAAATTTGAAAATACACCAAAACCGCCTGTTCTGCATAGTCTCAGCCAATTTCCCAACTTCAGCTCCCCATTTTTGTTTTCTTCCCCAATTTATCACTAACCGCCCGCCACAATGCATATATATTAACGATAGTGCATCCGATTAGGGAAAATTCTCCTTGATGAACTGTCGAATGAAGCATATGGATACGGGACTGCCGTCGGTTTTCGAGGCGCTGGTCCCGCATCAAAGGGAGAGTGGCGGCAATGAAAGGCTTACCAGAAGAACGAGCCGTCCTTTTGGGGCGATATATCGCGGAAAACGGCGCTACCGTCCGTAAGGCAGCTATGGTTTTTCAAATTTCTAAAAGTACGGTACATATGGATATAGTAAAATAGAACGGTTAATATGGGTCATAAAGTAGGGAAAGCTGGTTTACACTGTATCGGCCTGCCCTACTGTTTTGATGAGGCCAATTTTGACGAATGGGGACATAAAAGCAACAGGAACCATTGCGGTGCAATGGTTCCTGTTGCTTTTATGGTACTTTCAAAACAATAGTCAGTATTCTTTAGGTTGTGTCGTCAATAGAAATGTGCTATAATAGTCCTCAAAGTAGCAGGAGGGCAGAAAAATGGCGAGGGAACAGCATCGACATGATATAAGCGACAGAGCGTGGGAGAAAATCAAACCAAACACAATAGGCGAAAAAGGGACGCGCGGAGGCAATGCCCGAGATACGCGGCAGTTTATCAACGGTGTATTCTGGATTTTGCGCACCGGAGCACCCTGGCGGGACTTGCCGGAAACGTATGGGAACTGGAAGAATGTACACCGCCGGTTCTGCCGGTGGCGTGACAAGGGAATCTGGGAAAAGATTCTGGAAGCGCTGGTAGATGACACCGACTTTGAGTGGCTGATGATCGACGCCAGCCATATCAAAGTACATCCTGACGCTGCTGGCGCGCGGGGTGGAAATCAGGCGATGGGCCGCACAAAAGGGGACTCAACACCAAGATACATCTGGCCGTGGATGCGCATGGTATGCCGGTGCGATTCTTTATCACTTCCGGCACCACAGCGGATTGCACAATTGCAGCGCGACTGATTGAGGGCTTTCAGGCGCAATACCTTCTAGCAGATCGTGGCTATGATACAGACGCAATCATTCTCAAAGCTGTTGACGAGGGAATGATACCAGTCATTCCTCCAAGAAAAAACCGTAAACATCTCCGGGAATACGATAAATATCTTTACAAGCTCCGTCATCTCGTTGAGAATGCTTTCCTGCTTCTCAAAAGATGACGCGGTATCTCTACACGCTACGCCAAAAATGCCGCTTCTTTCGCTGCCGCTGTTCAAATTCGTTGTATTGCTATTTGGCTCCTTATTTATTGACGACACTCTCTAGAAAAGAAGCCATTACACCGCAGATACAAAAAGATCGATCCGGAAAAATGAAAGGCATATGTGGCAGAGCATCCGGATGCATACCCAAAAGAGATAGCAGAAGAATTTGGGTGCAGCGCAACCGCAGTTTATCTGGCTATGAAGCGTCTGAAAATCACCCGCAAAAAAAGGCAACGAGATACCGGGAGCAGGACGAGAAAAAGGCAGCGGCGTATCAGGAAGAAATCAGCGCCTATCCCATCTTAAAAATCGCTTATGTGGATGAATGTGGGATGGATACGTACTTGTACCGTCAATATGGCTATGCAGCCAGAGGGTAGAAAGTGTTCAGTTGCGCTTCAAATATGCAGATTCGCCCGCAGGCCCTTAAGCCTGTCCCGGCCAATCGGTAGCTCGGCAGCCGAGCCCCGAACCCGGAGGGCAAAATCGCTCCCGCTCCAGGGGAAAATATCCTGGACGTATTTCAAATGGACCAAGCAGGTCTTGTGAATCCGGTAAAACCTCCGACTGCGCAGGCGTTCCTCATAGACGCCCAGGGCGGTATTGTCGCTGTACTCATCGCCCGAAAGGGTGTGAATGATGCACCGCTTCCCGGAGCCGTGGGACTCGATATAGGTGATCTCGTTCAGATCCAGCAGGAGCGTATGCCTCTGGTTGCTGCTGATAGCGATGCGAAGCTCCTCCAGTTCCGGAAAACGGGAGCTGACTTGGCTGAGAATCTGCCGGATGCGGGCAGGATCGTAAGGCTTGAGGATATAGTCATTGGCCTGAAGCTCAAACGCGGTGACGGCATACTCAGAATAAGCGGTCGCAAAGATGATCTTTGCGTTTGGCATCAACCGCCGGGCCAGAGAGGCCACTGTAGTCCCCTCCATATCGCCCAGACGGATGTCAATGAACAGAAAATCGAAGGTCTTTTTCTCCAGCAGCTGCATCGCCTGCACCCCGTTTCCGGCCTCATACACCTCTGACTGGGGGGCTATCTCACGGATCAGGCGGATCAACTCCTGCCGGGAATTCTTCTCGTCGTCAACGACTGCGATACGCATAGGATTCACTCCTTTCTGGTCTGGGCCGCAGGCCTCCGGGTGGTGTGAGCGGGAGGGAAAGGGATACGGCAGAGCCTTGCTCCGAGCTGTCTACCGAAAGAACGTATTGGCTACCGTAGACACTTCGCAAGCGTTTCTGCACGTTGAACAGCCCGCTATAGCCGGCATCGTTGGGATCGTGGAGGCGTTCGATGATCTCCGGCGGAAACCCATGGCCCTGGTCTGCAATCCGGATGTCGACCCGCCTGTCGGCCTGGTGGATGGCAATCTCGACATGCCGCTCCTCTACTGCGGTCTTGCCATGCCGTATCGCATTTTCCACGATCGGCTGGAGAATCAAAGGCGGCAGATAGAGCATCGGAAGCGCGTCGGGCAGCTCCCACACGACATGGATTGCTCCCTCAAAACGGGCTTCGGTAATGTACAGGTAGTTCCGCACATTGGACAACTCCTGCTCCAGGGTGACAAACGGCTCGTTGACCGTGAGGGACTGCCGGAAATAGCTGGCCAGCGTCAGGATCGTCTCCTGAGCCCGCTTTGGGCTGGTACTGCACAGAGCGGAGATGGTGCTCAGGGCGTTGAAGAGGAAATGCGGGTCGATCTGCGATTGCAGGGCCCGCAGCTCGGCCTGCTGGCGAAGCTGGATCTGGAGCTGGAATTCTCCCAGCTCCAGCATGGAGGAAAACATCTGCGCCAAACCTTCCGCGATGCGGCAGTCTGCTTCCAGGATCAGGTTTGGCCCTTGGGGGACACAGAGAATGAGCGTCCCCATGATCTCCCCCCGCCAGGCCAGAGGGGCGGCGATCACCGCCCAATCCGGGCCGCAGGTCTCACAGCCGCCCCGTTCCACCACCAGTTTCCCCTCTTCAATGGCTCGTCGGGCAGGAGGAAGCAGAGGGGCATCGTCCAACCACATGCCGCTGACCGCCACCACCTGTTCCAAACTGGTGAGCGCCACCTGAAACTCCGTCAGTATCTCCTGCACCGTGTCCACCGCTTTCTGCATTGCAGTACGGTTCTCCATCCCCTCCCGGAGAAAGGGAAGGCACTTCTGGGCGATAAAAAGCGCCAGATACTGCTGCTCCGCCAACTCGATGGCCACGCTACGGTTCAAGCGGCCCAGCAGCCCCATAAACAGGACAAGCCCCAGAGAATTGACTACAATTTTAGGAAACAGGATGACCTTTTCCAGATCGACCGCAGCGGAAAAGGGTTTTGATATCAGCAGAATCAACGCCGACTGGAGCAGCTCGGCCAAAACAACCAAGGCGGCCAAAATCAGGTTTCGATGCTTTTTCCGGGGCAGCCGATGGCAGGCTGCTGCCCCGATCAGGCCAAAGCAGAAGGTACCGATGCCGCAGGCCAGGGAGGTAAAGCTGGACGGGTCATAAAAGATGCGGTGGATACCTCCCAGCAGGCCGGCACACAGTCCGGGGATCGTCCCGCCCACCAGACCCGCAGCCAGGGTGCTGATCACCCGGGTGTTGACCACCGCACCCTGAAGCCCCAACCCGGTATAGGTGCCGCTGACAGACAGCGCACCAAAAATCAGACCCAGGCAGAGCTGCTCTGACAGGGATTTGTTCTGTTTTTTGAGCAGCTGCCGCAGGGGACCCAGCTCGATCAAAACAGCCGCTACCAGGACCAGAAGGCTGACATTGACCAGCAGGTATTCCAAAAGCTCATTTTTCATCGCTTTTCCCCCTTGCGGTTTTTCTCTTTTTGCACAGGGTAACACTGTTTTTTCTGAAAATCAAGAACTTTTTTCTCCCATTTTTTGCCGGGATCAGACGTCCTCCGCTGTTTATTCCTGAAATACAGCGATTCATTCCTTCTACGGCACAGGATAAGCCAATCCTATTGACGAAAAATTTTTTTGCCATAAAATCGTACTATAGGTTGGATTTGATTGGTGATATTAAACAAATCCGTGGATTGCCTGATGCTGTCCCGGAAGATTGCGGATCCGAAATCCGACCCAAGTGAAAATGAGTAAAAAGGAGACGGTATTCTATGAGGCACATGAAACGACTGATGGCACTGGCACTTGCCCTGTGTATGGCGTTTGCTCTGATCTCCTGTGGGAGCAGCCCAAGCGCTCAACCCGCTGACCCCGGAGCTGCCAGCAGCCAGTCCGATGCTTCCGGTAGCACCGAAGGAGCCGCTGCCGAAGGCGGTCTGACCGAAGCAGAACGGGCCAAAGAGTTTGTCACCGTGGCCACCGGCCCCACCTCCGGCATCTATTTCCCCATCGGCGGCGCTTTCGCTACCGCGCTCAGTGATTGGGGATATACCACCAGCGCCCAGGCCACCGCGGCTTCCGGCGAAAACATCCAGCTGATCCAGGAGAGCGGCGCCGAGATCGCGATCGCGATGCAAGACTCGGTGATGCAGGCCTACGAGGGCTTCGGCGCTTATGAGGGCAAAGAGCCTGCCAGCAACCTGTGCGCTCTGATGCGCCTCTGGCCCAACTATGTACAGCTGGTCACCACTGCCAATACCGGCATTAAATCGGTAGAGGACCTGAAAGGCAAGCGTGTGGGTGTAGGTGCGGCGAACTCGGGCGTGGAACTGAACGCCCGCATGATCTTCGAGGCATACGGAATGAGCTATGACGACTGCACCGTTGACTATCTGGCCTACGGTGAAGCGATCGACAACATGAAGAACGGCCAGTGCGACGCGGTGTTTGTCACCTCCGGACTTCCTAACGCCACCGTCACCGAGCTGGCTACCAGCTATGATATGGTCATTGTTCCGATCGACGGCGACGGCCGCGACAAACTGATTGCCCAGTACCCCTTCTATGCCGCTACTACCATCCCTGCCGATACTTACAACAACAAAGAGGACGTCCAGAGCGTCTTCGTATACAACATTATGCTGGTGCGGAACGACCTGTCCGATGCCATGGTCTACGATATGCTCAACGGCATTTTTGAGAATATCGCTACCATTCAGGCTTCCCACAACGCGGCCAACAAAAACATCTCTCTGGATGTGGGCATCAGCGACCTGCAGCTTCCGCTGCATCCCGGGGCTGAAAAATGGTGGGCAGATCACGGCTTTACCAAATAATGCAGCCTTTGCGGCGGTATAGAGCGGCCGTCCTTTTGATGGCGGCCGCTCTGCTCGCCGCGATGCTCTCTCCGGTTCTGGTGCTACGGGTGTCTTATCAGAAGACCGGCGAAGTGATCCTCACCCGGACGGTCCGGCCCGGAGACGAGGTGTCCGTAACCTTGACCCACTCGTTTGAGCACATCCCCTGGAATGAATATTATCAGGTTCAGGCGGACGGAACCTTCCTGCTCAAACGGATTGAAGTGGGCGGTTACGGTGCTGGCATCCCTGCGGAAATGGATGTCCCCACCTATTTGGGGGAGGACGGTCTGGTCCACATGGACGAGATCAACTCTGTCTTCCTCAGATTCCAGTGGGTGACCTCCCAAATCAACATGAAAGAGCTACTGCTCAACGGACAACCTGTTCTGGAATTCTCGGAAATTCCCCATCACAGCTTTGTCACCTGCGAAATTTTAACGCAAAGGAGGCTGTTTCACTTTGGCTGAAGAAACAAACGTATTCCATCAGGAATTGACATCGGAAGAAGCCGCCAAACAGGAGGCCCTTCTGGAAAAACATGAAAAGGCCGCCCGTACCCGAAAATTCAGCTCCCCCGTCCTGAACAAGGCCTTGTCCTTGTTCTGTTTTCTGTTTACAATCTACCATCTGGCCTATGCTTCCGGCATCCGCATGATGCAGATGGTGAACTTTAAGCATCACGCCATTCATGTGGGCCTGATCCTGATCCTCAGCTTTGTGCTCTATCCCGCTTGGGAAAAGGCGTCTCGGAAACGGATCGCGTGGTATGACTATCTCTTCACCGCCATCGCCATTGCGGAACCGATCTATGTCTTTATCCGGTATAATGCGTTTATCTCCACCGGGTTCAAGCCCTCCACGCTGGACGTCATCATGGGCACGCTGCTGGTGATCCTGGTGCTGGAGGCCACCCGCCGTATCAGCGGCATGGCGCTACCCATTCTGTGTGTCATCTTCCTGCTTTATGGCATCTTTGGACGCTATATTCCCGGCCTGTTCCGCCACCGGGGCTATGACTGGGTTTCGATCATCAAATATCTGACAACCGACATTTATGGTATTTACGGCTCATCCATCAAGGTGTCCGCCACCTATATCGTTATGTTTATCATCTTTGGTGAGGTAATGAACAAGTGTGGTATGGGGCAGCTGTTCAATGATCTGGCCAGCTCGATTGCCGGCGGCACCAAGGGTGGCCCCGCTAAGGTAGGCGTCATTGCCTCCGGCCTGTTGGGCATGATCAACGGTGCTGCCGTGGCCGTAGTGGTCACCACTGGTTCCTTTACCATCCCCTTGATGAAGAAAAACAACTACTCGGACGAATTCGCCGGGGCGGTCGTTGCCACCGCTTCGGTCGGTGGACAGCTGATGCCGCCCATCATGGGCGCCGCTGCCTTCGTTATGGCGGAGACACTGGGCGTAAAATACGCGATAATTGTTACCGCTGCCATCATACCTGCGATCGTCTACTACTCCGGTATTCTGTTCCAGGTGCAGCTTCGGGCCAATAAAGAAAAGATGTATGGCCTGCCTAAGGACCAGCTTCCGAAAATCAGTACCGTCCTGAAGGAGCGGGGACATCTGATTATTCCGATCGCTTTCCTGGTCATTATGATGTTCGCTTCCGGTTGGACCGTGCTGAAAATCGCCTTCTGGAGCATCATCATTACGATCGCCGTGGCGGAGCTGAGACCTGTCAGCCGTATGAGCCTGAAGGATATCTATGACGCCTTTGCCCAGGCTGCCCGGTCCACCGTTTCGGTCGCCATCAGCTGTGCTTGCGTGGGGATCATCGTCGGTGTCTGCTCTCAGACCGGTTTCGCCCTGAACATCGCCAGCGCAATTATCAGCATCGGACGGAACGCGTTCCCCGCCATCCCTGCCCTGAGCCTGTTCCTGACCCTGCTGTTTACCATGGTCACCTGCATGATCCTGGGCATGGGCCTGCCCTCAATCCCCTCCTATCTCATCACTGCAACCATCGCCGCCCCTGCCCTGATTCAGCTGGGTGTGCCCGATCTGGCGGCCCACATGTTCTGTTTCTACTTCGCCATGTTTGCCAACCTGACCCCTCCTGTGGCGCTGGCCTCCTTCGCTGCGGCAGGCATCTCCGGCGGCAATCCTATGAAAACCGGCTGGGTATCGGTCAAGCTGGCAATCGCGGGTTTCATCGTCCCTTATATGTTCATCTACAACCAGGGTCTGCTGCTCTACGATGTCAACCTCTTCAGTGGCGCTTGGATTCTGCTCACCTCAGTGATCGGCGTGGCGCTGATCAGTGTGGCCGCTGAGGGATTCCTATTCACCAAGGTTCCCATTCCGGTGCGTGTGCTTTCCGGCGCTGCCGCCCTTCTGTTAATTAGCAGCGAGCCGATCAGCGATGTGGTCGGACTGGTTGTAACCGTATCGATCGTTCTGCTTCAGCATATGCTGGCAAAGCGCAAACCGCTTGTCGGGGTTTAAGAACCATCCCGCTCGCTTGTTGTCGCCGTCGGTATGCCGGAAAGCCGGTTTGATCGCAGGTTCTCAAACACAAACAAGAAAGGTCCAGAGCGGATGTGCGCTCTGGACCTTTCTGCCGGGAAAACGAACGATCCTATCTCTTTTTCCCTGCCTCTGTGACCGTCATGCTCCCGCCTTCTTCGCATATTCCCCTTTGAGGTCAAAGGCATGGTTCATGGGTCCGCTGCCTTCGACCAGATCCAACAGGTCGGCCAGGACGCCGGTCAGATACTGTTGATCCAGCAGCTCAACCTGCTGGCGTCCGAGCTTTACGGTGAATATGCATAGGAGCTGCACAAAAGTCTATCCGAAATCTTTGAGGAGGGCTGCTGCCGCGCAATCTATGACCAACAGCAGTATGCCGGGTTTGGGCAAAACTTTGACACCTTAAATGTCAACCAGATCGAGGCGGCGGTTACGACCGCGATGACCGCGCAGCTCCAAAAGGCGATGGGGATAGGCGCGTATGAGGCGCGCCGCCTGATATGCACCGAGTGCCGCCAAGTCTCTAACCGGGCGGCGGTGCCTGGGTATAGTCAAAGAAGTTGAAAAGCATCAAACAAAGCGTCGTCGAAGGAAGGAGAAACGGGAAGATCTCTACGAAGCTGGCGTTTAAGCCAGGCCCAGAAGTGCTCAGTAGGGTTGAGAGTTCAGGAGAATAGGGAGGTTTGAGACAGCGACCATCCGCACTGCCCCAGCCTTAAACGCATCATCTTAGCGTTGCGGTGTCTGACGTTTTCGTTCTTTTGTTGTCATGATCTTTACCCCTTCCTTTTCCATTATACAGAATATTTTTCTGTCCGGCAAATCGGGTATGGGGGCAACCCGTGAGATTGCGTTCAAGGCGACATTTGTCGTTTCCTCAAGCTGCTCCTGGGCCATACCCCGTTCCTTGAAAGCAGGACGGCAAACTGTGATTCTTAACACGCACGCTTTTAAAGAAAACGATGGTGAAAACGTATAAGCCATACCTCCAACTATATATTCTTCTGATGACACCACAAGAATCCCTGTGCCGCTTACGGCACGGGGATTTCATTTTGTCGGGGAAGGAGCTGTGAGAAACGTACATAACAATGGAATCTATCATCCAAAAAATCGAATATTCAATTTTAAAATACCACCATCAACCTTTTAACGACCCGTAAAAAGATTCTTTAAAAGGGGAATATAAAGGCCCTTGAAAAGAATCTTTTATCGACTGGATTTTGGACGTGAGGTGCTGGTAAACTGTTTTCCGGGTAACTTTGTTTAGGAGGAGGTAAGCCTGTGATGAACATCGACTTGGACAATCTGAATGAGGATGTTGTTTATGAAGCCTTTGGAGTTGACGGAAACGAAGGTGAAGCCCTAAATGACATCTATCTGGAACTTTTTGAACTGATAGGCCGTGAGGGTATGCTCAAGCTGTTCAAATACTTCCGTGGAGACAAGATCGACTGCCCTATGCGGCTCTATCGCCCGGAGTTTGTAGCGGATTTGGCAAAGCAAACAACAGACCGGCGTGAACGGGCCAAGATTGCCCGGGCCGCCGGATATACTGTCAAGTTTATTGAAACCATACTCCGTAAACGGAGAGAAGAAGATGAAAGTGAAGGGGAATCTGAGTAATCCATTATGAGGGATTGATCTATTACAGGTGACAGCCTAAATTAACAAGGAGGAGACAAATCATGTTCTGTCACAAATGCGGAGCGCAAATAGCCGAAGGTGCAGGCTTCTGTCACCAATGCGGCACAAAGGTTATTCGTACAGATAACACATCGGCGGTATCCAATCTAAAACAAACACCCGATTCCCCCATCCAAACCACCCTTCCGGAAGCTGACAACAGCGGCTTCAAAGCGTTTGTCGATAACCACATCCAAAAGGTTACCGACTTCCAATCGGCAGAAGAGCTGCTGGGAAGCAAGGTATCCCTCCGGTTCCTGTGGATATGCCTTGGGGTTGCCGCCCTATTAGGGCTCATAACCCTGAACCCCATCCTCCTGCTGTTCTTCCTGCTCCTCGGATATGCCGCGGCCCGCGTCATATGCGGGGTAAAGAAGGGACGGTGCGCCTTTCGGTATCAGGGGAAGATGGAGGGCGAAATCGACACCGACGACCTCATCCGGTTTATGAACACGCACCTGAGCTATCTGCAACCCTATTTCCATGAGTGGGGATACATAAAACGGGAGGCTCTCAGCGTACGCGGAGCCGTACAGGAGGCGGCAGCGGATGCCATCCGGGCAAGCACGCAGGAGATCGGTATCTGCACGCCCTTCGGAGAGGAGCAACGGCGTATGGCCGTTCTTATCATCCGGGCCGACCCCACAGACCGTGATTCCGGGAAAAAGGAATATTTCACGGATGCGGAAAACCGGCTTGAAGGGGCCTCCTTCTTATCGCACGATATGGGGTTTCAGAAGTATAAATGCGTCGTGAAAGCGGCCCCCATATTGCAGGTGGCCATGGAGTATTACTTCAATCACTATCAAAGAAACTAAAGGGGAAGATAAGATGTTCTGTCCGAAATGTGGCACAAAGGCATTGGACGGTGCCGGGTTCTGCCAAAAATGCGGAACGAAGCTGATCGCAGATGCTTCTGCACAGTCGGCAACACCCAACCCGGTAAGTCCGACGCAACCGGCCGGCAAGCCTTCTGCGGCCGTTCCAAAGAAAAAGAAACCGAAAAAGCTGTTGATTATTCTGGGTGCGGTCTTCGCTCTCATTGTGATACTGATTGCGGTAAATGCCGGTAATCTAGCAAAAAGAGGCGAACAGGCAGCAAAAGATGAAGAATATATCAACTCCCAGCAGCAATCTTCAGAGGCCAAGACGGATTCGGAAGTCAAGACGGATGTTGACGATACCGCCGGTAAACTGCTCTGTAAAAGTGTTCCGGTTGATACCATCATGGACATGACCGCAGAGGGTATCATCGCGGCCTTTGGAGAACCTGACATTCATGAACTGGATGTTTACTATGATACTGATAGAATCGAATATGTATCGGATCAGCTATGTTTCATCATGTCCGAGGATGGCAGTGTATTTTGCCTTGACGCCCCCGCAGAAAAATTCACTTTAAACGGCCAGAGCCTTAACCTGTATTTTGACGATCTCGTCGGCATACTTGGTGATGATTACTACAGTCTCGGAGAAGCGGGATATCAATGGAGTATCGGCGACCTCTCATATACCTTCTACATTTCTACGGACGACTACATTGCCGACATCATTGAGGTCTCCAAAATCGATACCGATGAGCCGGTTAATAACGACGCCTATCTGGGCGACGAAGGCAATGACGGAGGTTATGCCAATTTGGATCCCGCGCTGGTCGGCAGGTGGAGGTCATATGACGGCGGGACGCTTGAATTTGATGGCAGCGGGGTTATCAGCTCCTGCGATTTCAAATGCTGGAGTATGAGCGCCGGAAAACCGGAGCGGATATGTTGGGAAGCCTTTAACGGCAGGGTGACTTGTTCCGCATACTTTGACCAAAATATCACATACGAAATTTCCGAATTACCGGATGGAGGTGAAAGGGCAATTATCACCTTCCCGGATTCCAATAACTGGTCGCTTGGGTACCAGCGTACATCCGGATCAACCGGTGACGGGATTGTCGGAACGTGGACCAGTGCGTCCAATTCACGCTGGTCCTACCGGTTTAACGAAGACGGCACCGGAATGGAGAGCGAAAAATACCCGCTTACCTGGGCCGCTGATACAACGGATGACGGCGCCGGTGCACTAAGCTATACCCTGTTGGACAGCACATACTTTGATTATACCGTGGAGGGTGATTCGCTTGTAGTCTTTCTTTCTGACAGTAGCCGGATATATACCAGAGTCGGAAACTAACGGATAACTGATAGGATATGGCAAAGAGGGCGGCTTCGGTCGTCCTCTTTGCTGTTTCTACGAATGATTGAGGAGACGATCATGATGTACGCAAAACATACAATTTTCAAGCACCGGAAACTTTCTGCCGTGTTTACCGGTTCTTTGCATCCCAGCCATGGAAAATAAGTTTGATCCCACCGAAGGAATTACCACCCTAAGCCTGTACCCCTATGATTCGGACACCGGCAAAGCCCGGTTTGCCTGGTGCCGCACGATAAATACCGGAGGTACTCCTAATGGAACAAAAAAAGCTGCTTCAACAATTCAAGCCGCCCTGCAATCAATGCCCGTATAAGCTGGGGCTGGTACAAACAGTAATCAATCCCTGCCCTCAGTGCAAGGTGAACGGTTATAAAACCTATGAGCAGTTCAAAAAAGAGCCGTCAAAAAAATATTCAAGATAGCAGATAGCAATCATGATAGCTTGGTATTAGCGTCCCTGTCCTTTATAAAATCTTATGGAATATAGGAACTGCATATCGTATGGCTCGCTGTTTTAACGATATATTCTATCCTTAGATCAAAAAAAGGAATGGGGGTGCAAAATTGTCCTACCGCAGAACCCTTGAAGTGGTGCTGATTGTCCTTACCGCCTTGCTTGCCATGGCAAAGGCTCTCAGCGAAATGGACAGGTCGCCGGATGCGGCCTAGAAAACCGCATAACCGGCATAAACAGAGGGCCTCCTTATACGGGAGGCCCTCTGTTTATCTATCTCGGCGCAGAAAAAATTCAAATATCCAAATCAAATTCAGGAGGTAAAAGTGATGTCTGCAAACGTTGAAACGATGTTCTATCTCCGCGAAAAGCCCTGGCATGGCCTGGGTATCCGTGTCGGGACTGCTCCCACGTCCATTGACGCCCTTGTGCTCGCCGGTCTGGATTGGGAGGTTATCCAGAAGGATGTCTACACCGAAAACGGCTCCCTGATCGCTGGGTATAAGATCAACACCCGCAGCACCGACAACGCCGCCCTGGGCATCGTGTCCGACCGGTACAAGGTGGTGCAAAACGAGGAGGCTTTCCAATTCACCGACGACCTGTTGGGCAAGGGCGTGACCTATGAGACTGCCGGAGCTTTGCAGGGAGGCAAAAAAGTCTGGATGCTGGCCCGGATACCGCACCGTTACATCATCGCCGGGGATGAAATCGCGCCCTATCTGGTGGTCATGAACTCCCACGACGGCAGCAGCGGTATCAAGGTAGCCATGACCCCCATTCGGGTGGTCTGCCAGAACACCCTCAACCTTGCTTTGGACAGCGCCAAGCGTATCTGGACGGCCAAACACACCGAGAACGTCATGAGCCGTGTTCATGAGGCCGAGGAGACTTTGGGATTGGCCGAGAGGTACATGGTTGAGCTGGGCCGGGGCATTGATGCCTTGTCGAAAATCAGGCTGACCGATAAGAAGGTCATGGAGTTCATGCAGGAGTTCTTCCCTGTCACACTCGACCTGCCCGAAGTGCAGCGCAAGAACAATCTCCGGCTGCTGGGGGATATGAAGCGGCGGTACTGGGAGGCTCCCGATCTCTCCCATGTGGCGAAGAATGCCTACCGTTTTGTCAACGCCGTCAGCGACTTTGCCACCCATGCCGATCCCATCCGCAGGACGAAAAACTACAACGAGAACCTGTTCCTGCGTACCGTTGAGGGTAACCCGATGATTGATAAAGCCTACAAGATGGCGCTGGCGGCTGCGTAAAGGAGGTGATGAAATGCCGGCAAAAGTGTTAGTGTCCACGGAAAATATGCCCTATGAAGATTGGCTGGAATATCGTAAGCAGGGAATCGGCGGCTCGGATGCCTCCGTGGTCTGCGGTATCAACCGGTACAAGTCCCCTGTCGAGCTGTGGATGGAAAAGACAGGCCAGCTTCCTCATCAGGAGGCCGGGGAAGCCGCCTATTGGGGGACGCAGCTGGAACCTTTCGTCCGGGCCGAGTTCACCAAACGCACGGGCATCGAGGTCAGCCGCAGAAACGAACTGCTTCAGAGCGAGGAACACCCCTTCATGCTCGCGAATCTGGACGGTATCTGTGAAGTCCCGGATGTTGGCCCCTGCATCTTTGAGGCTAAGACGGCTTCGGCTTACAAAGTCGGCGAGTGGGAGGATGCCATCCCGGACGAGTACGCACTCCAGTTGGCCCATTACATGGCTGTTACTGGCTATGCCGGGGCCTATATCGCCGTTCTCATTGGTGGCAATACGTTCAAGTGGAAATTCA
>Ga0073906_1003221_pt1 | contig 19015 bp, 21 predicted proteins | sample Inofromicrocosms_FD_65485 | JGI IMG/M metagenome (GOLD analysis project Ga0073906, IMG submission 65485) | Mouse cecum microbial communities from Vienna, Austria - Inoculum for glucosamine and mucus D2O microcosms | ecosystem: Host-associated > Mammals > Digestive system > Large intestine >...
ATACTTACGTTTGGGGCGGGACTGCTTTTTGACTGGATCCCATTCGGAAATAGATTCATAAGCATATGTCACGCCGGACTGGTTTTTGTATTTTACAATGGCCATAACCCCACCTCCTTGTCATATATTATAACATATAACAAGGAGAATGCCAATAGAAACAAGGCATATTTTTCAAAATATGCCTTGCAAAAAAATGAGCAAAGATGTGTCTATTCCCACTTTTACTATTCAGTATTTAATGGAATCTGGTCAGGGTCTGACCAGTAACTTTTTCATGGTTACAGGTCACACCTTGACCAGGCGTGCCCTGTAACTCAGGCCGTCATTTTAAATTGCCTGCGGCAATGGACGGCCTGAATCCCAGCTTTTATGCGCATCCTCCTGACCAATCAGCGTGGTGATTGGTCAGGGTGTGACATGTAACTTTTCATGTCCGTCAATTCCTCTTGTTTTTCTTCCAGTCTTCTGAAAAATCCTGCGGAAAGCAGTCCGATCATGCACACGATCACACCGGAGGGAATCAGAACAAGAGAAACCTTTTTCCGGAATCCGTCAAACAAAAATCCATACACCATCTGTCCCGCCGGCTGGGCGCACATGGTAACGACAGACGTATAAGCCATCACCTTGCCGATCAGATGATCCGGTGTGTTCTGCTGGATCATAGACACCGCAAAGATAGAAAAGATGCTGACAGCGATCTGCATGCCGCAAAAGGCTGTTATATTGACAGCGTATTTTACAACCGTATCCGCGCCGTAATATTTTGCATCCATGCTGAGGATCGTCCGCACAAGAAAAGGATGTTCTGATCGTCATCTATGGGATGATATTCCAGCTTTATGAAGCACTCAAACAGCGCCGCCATAACCTTTCTCTTGTCCGCACGGTCGGCCAGGATCCCTCCCAGCGGCGACAGCAGGATCGAGGGAACTACCGCAAGAGACAGAATCCCGGCAAACACGGTTGCCGAGCCAGTGGCATCCAGCACATACATGGACAGGGCCAGCCGTATTATCTGCAAAGAGGAAAAACGCAGGCGCAGCGGGCTGCGTCAAGATTTTCTGATACGGCAGATGGATATTGAGCCAAGTCAGATATATAAGTTATTTATGCACGGTTCCTTACGGCATTTCATCCACAATCGGAAGTCCCATAGAAGCAAGAATCTCCGCAATGAACCGGCACTTATGCCGGATCTCATCGGCATCTGCCGGAAATACGGACGGAAGCAGCCAAAAATTGATGAGCGGGAGCAGCTCGGAAAGCTCTCTGGCGTATTCTGTGCGGATGGAACCGTCACGCCTGCCCTCTTCGATCAGCTCCAGCCACAGCGGAGTCAGCACCCTCCGGTTCGCCTCAACCGCAGCCGTGTGACTACGTCCGAGTTCATCAACATAGTGGAGCCGCAGAAAACTACCTCTTCAAAAAATCCACCACCGCCTGATTAAATTCTTCCGGCTTTTTATTTGCGATAAAATGATTTCCCTTGATAAAAACAAGTTCTGAATCGGGAATGTTCGCCGCGATCAGCCTCGTATGCTCTTCTTTTATCATATCCTTTGTTCCCGCGATAACCAGTGTTTTCGCCTGTATCCCTGAGAGTTCTTCTGGATTCACATTGGGATCATTGACCATGAGTCCGAGCATTTCCGCATGGAATCTGGCAGAATCACTTTTTTCAGAAAATTTTGCCGCAATTCTATATCCGATCTCAATGGGAATCTGAGTCGATTGTTTTACCCCGGCCGCATTCAGATTCGCGCCGTTCAGGATCAGTCGGTTCACACGGTCCGGATGGCGCAGCGCAAAAACCATGGCAATATTTCCGCCGTCTGAAAAGCCCAGCAGATGCGTCTTGTGGATTCCGTGTTCATCCATAAAGCCCAGCAGATCCTCCGCAAACTGCCGTATCGTAAAGGGCCTGCTGCCCCTTGGAGTTTTTCCGTGTCCCCGGGTGTCGATCGCATATACGTGATATTGTTTGGAAAGCTCGCTGATCTGTCCCTTAAAATAACTGCTGTCCTCTCCGTTTCCATGAAGCAGGATGATCGGCTCACCCTGGCCTTTTTCTATGTAAAAATGTTGAATGTCCATGATAAATTTGCCTATGTTCTTAATCAAATAACGCTTCTCCCCTGATTTTTTTACCTATGATATTTTTATTAAATTCTGGAGGAGTAATTTTAAAGTCCTTGTATTTCTTTTGAAGTGAATACTCTTTAAACTGAAATTCCCTTAGCCTTTCAATATCTATTTCATCAATTAATATTGTACTATTTTTTCCACCCTTTGTCCTGATGATATCTTTTTCTTCTGTTTTTGACGGCTGAGTAATTCTGCTGTCTCCATACTCTGATGAATTCACTTGAATACAATAGCAATGGATGTCTCTGCTTAAGGACTCCAGGATATTACTGTAATAGTTCACATCACGATTCCATTCAATAGCCACTAAAAAATCTGCATATGCCTGAAATATTGAACGATCGTATATTGATGTAAGTTCATAGCAGCAGTATACCGGAAAATAGCATCCATTCCATTGATATAATTCATAAGTATTTCCGCTTATTTCCTTTAACCTGTATCCCCGTATTTCTTCCTGCTCTGCTGGTGCATAATGCTTTTTCAAATGAAAAGACAGATACGCGCTTTTGTGATTCCAGTCTTCATATGGAAGTATAACAGCAGTAAGATTTAAGACATTATCATTGATTTTAACATGTTCAATGCCTGTAATAATTGCGAGGTTATTTCTAGCACAGGTTCTGGCAAGTGTATTTAACCATTCAAATGGGACAAATGCTTCCGGCATCACAAGCATATCTGCTTTTCCTTCAATTGCCTGATTTACCACAGAAGATATATCTTTATACCGCGAATAACTTCGATCAGGTTTGTCTTTCATCAATTTTTCAAAATTCTTATGATTCAATTTGGTATTTGCTATAGCAATCCTCAGTTTCCTCTTTCTTTCACTGCCTACTGAAATATAAAACAAACCGTTGTTTTGGAGAATTCCTTTTTTTACTGCAACATTGCCTTTTTCCAAACGCAAACCACTATTATCATGCAGATCATAATTAGAACACAAATAATTATTTTCCTGCACCTTGTATATTTCTGCCAGATCTCTGAACGGTATTTTTTCCCTGAACTGTTCAATACATGAAACCATGGAAAAATCATATAAAGTTATTAAATACGGATAAAATTTGTATGTATTTTCCCACTTTTTATCTATAATCTTTATCACTTCATAAAATTTTGATAAGTTTAATTCCTTTTCATCATCAAGTGCGTTGCTTTGAAGAATCATGTCAATTGGTACTGGCAGCACAGACTTATCAATCATTCTTGTCCTGCAATAATCCAGCCGTTTATCTCTTAGTGCAAGCTCAGGCTCATCTGCTTCAAAAGTCTCCTTGATCACAGGCGCCATTTTATTATATATTTTTTTAATCGTTTCTAAGCTTTTTTTCTTCCATACTAATGCGAACGAACGGCATAAACACGAGTGCAGATAAAAATACAGCGTTGACTTTACTGGCATATGCTCTGCGTCTTCTTCTTTTATCGCTTCTATTGATTCAATAATCCTCTCTACAAATTTTTTGACAGCAGAAAATCTTTCATTTACTATAAAAGTTTCAATCACCTTTTCCCATGTAGTATAATTTTCAATCAATGTCCTGATGTCAAAGATTTTTAATACATCCTCCTCAAATTTTGACTCTACCTTATCCTCAATCATTCCTCCTATTCTTAAATGTTTTCCAAGAAATTTTGACAAATTGAACTTATCAACAGATATACTTTCTACTCCTCCAAATTTATTAATTGATGCGCCATTATGTAATTTATATATTTCATTATAATTATCCTTTTGAAATACAGCTTCGTCTTCCGGCATATTCCTGAATTCACTTTTGTTTTTAGAAATTTCTTCTTTAAAACAGGTAATTAAAGCATCTGTTTCTCCGCTCTTAAAGTAAAAAATCTTCAGTTTTTCATTCTGTATGATAATTTTTGAGTTATCATTCTCCACTGGATTATATCTTTTATTTAAAATATAGTTATCCTCACTTTCATCAGAAGATAAAAACAATGCCATACCATCATTTTCGATACATTCTGAATTTCCAATACCGCACCATCTTGAACATTGTTTTAGGAAGAAGTCAATAACCTTATCTCTTGTAACCTTATTCTCTTTTGCAAGATTGAATACATCGCTGTTATGAGGAACCTTATCTACAATAAGAATATCATCAACATAGCGTCCGAAATATACCGGATTCCAACCATCTACCACCGCTTTATCAAAGTTCTTCAAACACCAGTTTGCAATCACATTCGAAGGCAGAAAACCAATCGGCAAAATTTTCCTTCTGTCAAATTCATTTTCATCAAACCAGTCTGAATATTCGAAGATAACTTTAGCCAGGAAATCATTTAATGAAGCCAATAATTCCTGATTGCCATCCTCTTCAATGCGGGCATCCTGGTACAATCGTTCAAATGCATGATCATCCAAATCCAGCGAATAAAAATATCTTCTGAAATCCATTGTTAAAATAACAACATCATGCCCAAGATCAAGATTTTTCGCAGCCTTATCAAGGGCAGAGTCCCGCCAGCTTTCATATTGCTCAAAATAGGGTTCAAAAAGATATGGGGAATATGTCGGCTCCTCGCTAAGTTCATTCAACAATTTTTTACGTATCCGATTGCCAAATGAATGTTTATATACCTGTTCGTCTATCCTGTATCCAATCAGCATTAACCAGAGGACACCCAAGATATGCCCTTCCACGCACATATGTATATAATATTGCTTTTCTTTTATCTCTATACTGCTGGAGACAACATTCGTTATAATACCGTTTTTCTGTTCATCGGATAATTTTTTAGGAAATGCATCAACCCAGATTGAATTACATATTTCTTGATATAATTTTTCTCTCTGTTCATTGTCTAAAAATCTCCGACAAAGTTCCTCCAAATATTCCTCCAAATTATCTTTATCGGATTCAAATTCTACAATTTCATTACGAAGTATTAATTGAGTTTTATCGAAATAAACACTGGATTTCAGTTTTTTGTATGCTTTCTCGAATAGAACCTTGTCTATCTTTATCATACTGTCTCCTCTCTGGTAATCATGCGGATTGTCTTTAGTAAAATTTTTCCTTGCTATGTTTAGCAGTCAGCGGAACGGCCTTGCTGCAAAATCAATGATACCATTTGCATGGCTCCTTCTCTTTTTTGATTACTTTTTCTTTCTTAATTTCAATAAAATACCCTGCCGGCCTGCCGCTTTCTGAAATTGTCCTGCCATGCGGGCAGCTTTTTCTTTTATCGGCATCTCCTGGAATTTTTCATCCGACCTGGCCTGCTCCGTCACTTTTTTAATCTCTTCCAGCTCCAGCAGATTCACGGCCAGACAGTAAAATGTCTTTTTTCGCCCGTCATTGCAATTTTTCAGCAACCAATCCAAAATACTCTTCTGCGATTCCATCCAACTGTGCCGCAATCAACGAAAAATCTTTATTTAGATCCAACGTTTTCACGCCAATCTTATTGCCGCCTATTACAAAACTGCAATCCGGCGCCACTGCCTCCTCCGTCCTTGCATACAGCAGCATCCCCGATACATTTCCTGTCCCCGCCGCATCCTGATTTTTCACATATGTAAAAATCTGATACATATTGCCAGAGTGCAGCGTGGCTTTATCATATCTTCTCTGCATTGTATGTCCATAATATTTTGTGTCTAAGATCAAAATTTTCTCTCGGTATCTCAGAAAAACATCTGTCTGCATCACCGGCAGGAAGCGTATCATGCCCTGCTCTGTCTCCGGCGACAGGTTCCATTTTACCTGCGCCGCTCTTGCCTCTGTCAGATATGTATGATGCCGTTTAAAATATTCCAGAACAAATTTTTCAAACAGCTTGTGCATATGGTCGTCAGAAAATGCCATCATTTTATACCGGCCATTTTCCGTAGTCTGGAGCAGCCCGTTTAACACGAAATAGCAGATATTCATGAGCATCTCATAGTTTTTATTGTTCCGCTGATACTGTAAAAAATCCCATCTGATCTCTGCCGGTTCGATACCATATACTTCACCAAAGAGAAGCATCCCTTTCTTCAGAGCTTTCTTATTTTTCTGCTTTACGTTGGAATCCCGCATCAGAATCTGCGCTGTTGTCTTCAAAATCCGGTTAAAGACATTGTTCACAGATAACTCGTCATATTCACAGGAAAGAAGTTTTTTTCTCTGGATCTGGCTTCGGATTGTTCCCTGCAAATTCAGCTTTCCGCGCAGCATGGGCAGATCTTCATTTCTCGTAATGTATTCCCGGTACAGCCCCTGTTTCAGCTGCTGCGCGATTCCCCTGGCAAGGATTGCCGCAAATAAATCCTGTACCTCCTCAAATTCCTCCGAAGCCACATCTTCATAGTTCTTCTGCCGCAGCACCTGGAATGCATAAGCAAGCATATAATAGATATTTTTAATGAAAATCCCTTTATCATTCATCATTGAATACACCGCTCAGATTATTTTCCCATCGCTGTACCGTCTCTTTGTCATCAAACCAATATTCCCGAAGCAGCGGGATAATCTCGTGATAAACTACGAATTTCATCCATTCGTCTGTACAGGAGACCTGATTCTGTCCACAGAAATAGCTGTGACCGATCTGAAATCCTTCCCCCAGGGAATCATCCTTTTTTATCTCCTTATTCAACTCTATGATCTTTTCGATCAGTTCATTGAATATCTCGTTTTGCAAGGACAATTGATAGGTTTTAAACCCGTCAGAATGAAAAGCAGGGTTCATTTCAAAAAAGCTGAAACGCCTCCGCAGGGCGTAATCAATCATTGCAAGGCTCCTGTCTGCCGTGTTCATCATACCAATGATATAAAGATTTTTCGGTACGCAAAAGGGAGTGCCGCTATATGCCAGCGTAACCTCCATCTCCCGATAATCCTTCTCGATCAGCATCAAAAGTTCACCAAAAATCCTGCTCATGTTTCCCCGGTTTATCTCGTCAATAATAAAGAAATAATCCTTCTCCAGATGATTCGCCGCATTCATACAGGCACGATAGAAAATGCCGTTTGTCAGTTGAAATCCTTCCCCGCAGGGTTTATATCCCATGATAAAATCTTCGTAAGAATAATTCTGATGAAACTGGATAAATTCGATTCTGGAATCATCCATTTCCTCCATTATGGCATACGCCAGACGCTTCGCGGCAAATGTTTTGCCAACGCCGGGTGCTCCCTGTAAGATCAGATTTTTCTTATTTTTCAGAAGTGCGGCCAGCGTATCATAATGTACATCGTCCATGTAGACCTGGTCCAGAAAATCTGATTTTGTATATGGCTCATTCTTCATCATTTTCTCCGGCAGAAATTCATAAAATTTTTCCAGATTGATTTTAGGAAGTGGACTATTGTTTCTCTTTGCTGCCAGAATCTTGACCCACTTTGAAATAATCATACCTGCTAATTTGTCAGTGATGATAATCCTTTCTCCCAGCCTGCTAAGCGTCCATATTCCTCTTGGAGAATTGCTGTCTAAGAAACCCTCATAGCCTAAATAGTTTTTTGCCCAGTCAATGTCATTGATAATAACAGATATTCCACTTCGATGTTTTTGGCTTAACTCTTCCTCTGAAACTTCATATAATTCTAAAATCTTTTCATATACATCCTGAGTACCGGCACTTCCGCCCAGTTCCCTTAATGCCACGATCACAGGATTCAGCCACTTTTTAAATCTTGCGTTTGACTGTAACCTATCATAATCTGTATAAACAAATTCGATCAAGTTTTCTTCACCTGATGGTCCATGCAATTCCACTTCCGACAAATCCATTTTTTCGAGAGCACTCCTAAGCTCATCACGCAGTCTCCAGACATACGTACCGTCCTGGTCATTCCCAGCAGTATGCCCAATATAGAGAATCGGCCAATATCTGGATTTTTCATTTTCTCCCTGAAAAAGAGGACAGCCTGTTTTTTCCGCGATCCGCTTTGCCAGATATGAGGAACCTGCGTTATAAAAATTCATAGATCTCCCATACTTTTCTGCCAGTTGTTTACAAGTTGCTTCTCCCCCAAAATCCATAAAGCATCTCATAATCTGCAGGCTTTCCGCCGTAAAAATGCTACAGTCCTCCAACAGTGTCAGCCAATTCTGAACCGACAGCTTCGGGGAATATTCTTTCGGAAACCACATCTCTTCCGTCTCTTTCTTGTAAAATCTGCTGGCAAAGAATCCAATGTCGATGGTCATCGTAATTTTATTAAGATCTGGATAACACTTATCCTCCAGCGCATCCTTCAGCATCCGGTCCAGTTCAAAATCTTTCTGGATGATTTCTCTCACTTCATCATACAGCTTCAAGGTTCCCTGCACATTGGAAACTCCTCTGCCCTTTTTCGGCAGAAAATCGCTGTCAATTGCCTTTGCAAATGCACAGACTTCCGAATATTTGTAAATATAATACTTGTCCGGGTATTTCAGCCAGAGATATGTCGTAATTGTATTTTGTGTCTGATAGTGCTGATGCCAGTTTCCGTCATCATATTTTACACGGAGCTTTTCTGCCGAGGCCAGGAACCACTCCATACGCTCTGCCAAATCCTTCGATTCATCAAACAGATTGATGAACATTCCTCGCGTTTCCTCTGCATCCGACTCCGCAAATGCCTTGATCATTCCGCACGGATAGTTGTTCATGTTTGCCAGCAGGTTGCGCGTCCGCTCTGTCGCTTTCATAAACATTTCTGAAAAATTATCCGCATAGATATCCCAGTGTTTTTGAAAGTGCTGAATGGCTTCCCACTTGTACTTTTCATCGTTCCAGTGTGCTGGAAAATATCCTTTATAAGCTGAAATTACCTCTGCAAGCTTTTCATGATTGAACATGATCGTGCCTCCGTTTCTTTAAGTCCATCCTGCTTTATTGCCACAATTTATTGAATTTTAATATGCATAGGCACTTATTCAGGTTCGAAGTTTGGGTAGATAAATTATAAAAATGCATCGAAAAATGCATCTGTATCAAAAACAATATCGTTTGGAAAACACACATGATGCTTTTTCGTAAATGAATTAACAAATTCATCAGAAGGCTCCCTGCTTTTTCGATATTCTGCCTGAAGCTCTTTCTTTATTTCCTCACGCTTTGCATCTGCGTCCTCCTTCTCCACATAAATAATGCCATACATATAGCCATAGGAAAAATAGATTTCATATGGGTCTGTCCTGGAGGAAAAAAGGCTTACTTCTACAACTTCATCATATACCTCGCATATTTCCATGTATGTATTCTTGTAATGCCTTTGTTCCTCTGAAAAGCTGTCGGTTACATTTTTCCATTCTTTCATATGCTCTCCTCCTCATACTCCAGCCCATGCTCCTGGCACCAGTCAATCGCCAGTTTCCTGTAATATTCTGCCTGAAAATCATACCACTTCTTCGATTTCATTCTGTCCCTTCCTCAAACAAATCATCTCTGGTAATATTTTGCTCTACTCTCCTTTGTACCGCCTGCGGTAATAATCCATCGTCCGATACTCCAATATATCTTTCATATGCTCACAGAAAGCATCATTTTTTACAACTGCCCTCAAATCCTCCCTTATTGCCAAAGCATATCCCTCTTTATCAATAAAAAAGCCTTTTCCCGACGCCTTTAAAAACTTTATCGGCATTGTTTTTGCTTTTGCCAAATGCTGTTTATCTGTCATGTTTTTGTATTCCTCATATGTGATTCTGTCAGAAAAATCCCTCCAGTTTTTATTTCTGTCAAAAAAATCTTTCCAACACGCAAGAACCTGATCCTCTGTAATCTCCAACAAAACATTTCCATGATTATAAAATGTATACAAAATAGGCATTTTATAGATTTTCGTCATGTCCGTAGTTTCAATTAATGTTAAAAACTCTTTACCGATTCCTGCGTATAGAGCCTCTTCCTCGTCAGATAATTCGTTTAAGCTATGCAAATACTCTAAATAATGTCTGAATGGATTTTCCTTCGTATGCCTTATGCAGCACTGATATACCTCATGTTCCATATAAGTAAATAAATCCATTCTGGTAGGAATTTTCCCGTCTAATAACTCTTTTACGCAATCATATTCCTGTCTGATCCGTTCTCTTACTGTCAGCGACTTCTTATCCAGTTCTTTAAATAAGTCGATCAGCCGTACATCAAAGTCAACAATACAATCATCCGGATACTCTATATCATGATAGTCACCGGCTCTTTTTTCGCGAAATGATTTTTCTCCACCAAGCAGCAGAGGCGTTTTTCCTGCTTTTTCATAATTTCCAATAAAGTCCAGAACATTTAGATATTCTTTCCCCGCATAAATACGGAGTCCGCGTCCTAATTGCTGCAGAAACACAACAGGCGACTCCGTAGGTCTGAGAAACATCACTAGATCCACCGAAGCAATATCCACTCCTTCATTAAACATATCTACGGAAAATATCACGTTCACTTCCTGCTTTTTCAGCTTTTGAATGGCTTTTTCCCTATCCTCTGAAAATTCACCATCAGAATGACTGTATACGGCCACTGACGCAATTCCTCTGCCGCAAAATTCCGCTGCCATTTCTTCCGCATGCTGCCGGGAACAGCAAAATCCCAACGCTCTCTTGGAACGACATTTCATATAATGCTTATAAATTAATTCATATCGCCTGCCGTTATTTCTATATATTTCCGTCAGTTCCCTCTCGTCATATCTGCCTTTTACCAAATGCAGTTTGGAGTAGTCCGTATCATCATAGACGCCATAATAATGAAACGGCACCAGCATTCCTTTGTTGATTGCCTCTTTTAATGAAATTTCATATGGAACATTGTAATCGCAGATTTCATAAATATTTTTCCCATCCATACGCTCAGGCGTTGCCGTGAGTCCAAGCATAAACTTTGGCGTGAAATAATTTACAATTTTTCTATATTGTTCATTTACCGCATGATGAAATTCATCAATGACAATATAGTCAAAATAATCCTTTGGGAAATATTCCTGTTTTAAATACTCTGCCCGTCCCAATGTCGCAACAGATGCGAAAATCACCGATTTATCGGTATCTTTCCGCTTCCCATAAAAAAATCCATAGTCATCCGAACGCCGCACGTTCTTAAATGAAACTGCGGCCTGCTTTAGGATTTCCTCCCTGTGCGCCACAAATAATACTCTGCTGTATTTTACAGAATCGAAAGCCGCAAGATATGTTTTGCCAACTCCGGTAGCTGCCTGAACAAGACCTTTTGCCGCCCCTTCAGCTCTGCTGTCTTCCAATGCATATAATGCCTCAATCTGTGCCCCTCTCGGTTGAAACAATACCTGAATGTTTGTATCAATGTCATCTTCCAGATTATCATATTTTGCCAGATCTTTCGATACAGCCGGTTTATGCCAGTTTTTTGAATATCTGCGCAATTCCTCATTGTCTATAATGATTGAGTGGTTAAAAAATAAATCCTCAAATGTATGATAAAATAACTGATAATTTTTATGATCCGCAATACTGCTAAAGCGGTAATTCCATTCAATTCCTGATGTCAATGCGCTTTTTGAAATATTGGAAGAGCCTATGTAAATTTCACTTGTATCTTTATAATGGAAAATATATGCCTTGGGATGAAACGACCGCTCTTTATCATTGTAAAATCGTAAATCTATGCGGTTACCAAATTCTTTCTTTATCAGGTAAAGCGCGGACGGCTGTGTGATTCCTAAATAATTCCCTGTCAAAATCCGCACGGAAGCCCCCTTGTCCAAAGCTTGCCTGATATCATTCAAAATCATTCTGATGCCAGATTCCATAAGAAAAGAAACAATGATATCAATTCCCTTCGCTTTTGACATACTCATTTTAAGCTGGTAGTATAAATATCGGCTTCGGTCTCTGTCGCCAGTCATTACATTGGTTGACACAATCACCGGTTCATTGCTGCTGTCTATTTTTTCCGCAGAATTAAATTGAGCCATTTTTCATCCCCTCGTTCTGGCCGTACATCTAATGAAATCCACTGTTCCTCTATCGTTACATTTTCTATCTGTTTTATAAACCCCGCAAATGTTGCTTCCGTCATATCCGTAAAATAGCGTCCGTTTCTTTCGCCTTCAAACGTTCCATATTTGAAAGAAGTATAAATAGTTCCATTGTTTTTTAATGCAATCACCATTTTACGCATGACTTCTTTCAGTTCATCTAAGGGCAAATGCAATATGGAAGAACAAGCCCAAATGCCATCATACTGTTCGGTCTGTTCCAACTCGTTAAAAAATGCGTGTTTGACTTCAATTCCTGTATATTCACTTGCCAATTTGCATAATTCGGCGGAACCATCTACCGCGTCTACCCGGTATCCTTGTGATAAAAAATATTTTGTATCGCGTCCCGAGCCGCATCCAAAATCAAGAATTGCCGCATTCTTCGGCAACCTGTCCGTAAACTTTTTCTGCGTAAATTCAAAATCCACTGATACAGTTCCCAGCGCAAATTCCCTTGCGTTTAAATTGTAATAGCGAATTGTTTTATCTTCTTTCATACAATTGCATCTCCTCATATTGTTCCCATAACCTCAAACCGAATAGGTTCTTCGGAGCTGGGAAAAAATTTGCATCCGATTAATCTCACATTTCTTTAAAGACTATCCACATCTGGCTGTTTTTCATTACTTGAAAGATATCTCTATTCCTAACTATACATCTGCTAAAATCATAGTTCGAATTCTTGAAGGGAAAATAGATTTCGAGCAAATTCGAAAAGCAGCACAATATGAAGAAATGGTCAAACCACAATTAGAAGCATTAATCCATTTAAAAAACTCTTTAGATAATGATTTTAATCTTTATTCTTTCATGTCGCAAATGTATCCTTTTATAACTAATATTAAATATGAAACAAATCAGAGAAAATGCGCATTACTCAAAAAAGAACGTATACATATCTCGTCAAATACAACTACCATTTTACTTAATAAATTGAGTTTCTGTATTCCCGCCTATATAGAGCTTCTCAGAAGCACAAATCGCATTCAGATTATTTTTTCTGCAATTTTCAAATTTCCTGATCAATACCTGTGACCGTCTGTCTGCATCCTGGGTGAAAATCAATCCGTACAGGTAAAATTGATATTTTGCAAACGGAAGGAAAAACGTTTCCCAGGGGTGGAAGCTTATTGTTCTTGCTGGAATTCAACGATTTGCGCATCGGTATCAGGTTCCATAGTTCATCATTTGAAATGTAGGATCTCGGCACAAAGTGATCTATAGATAAATCCTCTGCTGAGATATCCTTTCCGGTATGAATTTCCTTGATCGGCTGTCCGGTCACTTCCGCAGTCGTTTTCCATAGATCACGGGCCTGTTCCAGTTTGCGGAGCTTTTGCAAAATATTCACTCTCAGATATAAACGGGTAGCATACGAAGCTCATCACCAACAGATTCATTCCCAATTCTCGCTGAATTTTCTTCCGCAAATCAAACCAATAGCCTCTGGCTTGACCACGAGGACTGTCTTCTGGATTCTCCGCTCCAGACAAAAAAATTGTATTTGCATTTATAACATTCAATATCCCATCCGGATTCCGCCCTTTGACTTCAACAAAAAAAGCCCCATATTGGGAGAAATCACGCAAAAATCATATTTGCGCCCATTGATACTTCTTGTATTATAAACACCCCAGTCAGACGGAAGATTCTTGTAAAAGTCGTGCCAAACCTTCTTCTCGCCCTCATACTTGGGTTCTTTGTCAATCATCTTTGCCATTAAACCCACCCCAACTCAGTCATTCCGCAACTTACTCATTCATCAATCTCAGAACACTTAAATTTCTAAAAACATCCAATCTTATGCGCAGGAACTTCATTTTGGGGGTCTCTTTGCCAGCTTCGCAACGTAGCATGTTTAATTCCCAGATGCTCTGCCGCTTCATCCAAACTGATATATTTTTCGCTTTTCAGTGTATTCATCTGATCTCCTTGAAATTTCAACACCATCTATAAACTATCAGTTTTTATAATAGCAGATATACATAGTTATTACAACATTGTTGACCGCTATTTGTTTAGATTTCATCTGCGGTTCCAGGTACTTTTCATAGGTCAGGCAGGTGACCTATGCTTCTGAAGGTTCTATCACCAATTCCCCATCCCTGCTCCGGTATCTGTACGGATCGGGCCGCCTGCCCATCCGCCCTGCAGCACCTTCTGCATCCTGGATCTGGATATTCTCCCGCTCGATCTCCGCCACAGCCAACAGGATCGCCAAGGTCAACCTTCCACCCATGAATATCCATTGGAGATGGCCATGCTCTCCGTCAGGTTCAGGCTCCCCCTGGCTAGTGGAATTCACGTCATTAGAAGCGTAGGCAACCGGCAGGTTGTCCGTGCTCTCATACAGCAGTTCCTCGTCCTCCGCCAACGCTTCAGAAAAGAGCAGGATCATGTTGGGGCAGATGTGGAGCAGGTTCCCGTTCCAGAGCAGGGCCTCGTCATACTCCCCTGTGGCGGCGTAAAAGCTCCCCATGGGATTTAAGCCCAGGATGTCGTTCACCGTCTCGGTGATCATGTTCTCCTCCGTGACGGTCTCCATCGCCCCGGTATTCTTATCCGTCAGTTCCAGCGTCATCACGCCTTTTAAAACCAAATCACAGGTCAGCCAGGATATTCTCGCAAAGCTGCCGCCTTGTCTCTTCCAGACCGAACTGCAGCAGATTCACGCCCAGATTCATCGTCAGCCCGTCATCCAGATCCAGCGCGTAATACGCCTTGATCTCCAGGCACTTCGCTTTCCTGTTCGCCTCCGATATTTCAAATACCTCCATCGGGATCGTCTCATAGGAGCCGCCCGCCACCTGCAGGCCCCGACCAGCTGTTTCAGTTCTTCATGGGTCCAGACCGAAGGGATGGCAGTCTGCTTCCTGGCTTTCACCATGGGCATCTTTGCCGCAAGGTCTTCACTTAATACACTATTTGGAATATAGCAGTCACCTTTTTCAATCAGACCGAGACAAGCAGTGGTAGTGCCGGTAACCTTTTCGGTATAAATCTCTAAGCGGGGTCCGATGTGTGGTTGTTTTTGAACGAAAAATCACGCTCACTTAATCGTTTGTTTCATGCATAACGATAGAAGTCATTAGCAGTTAATCCTTTTCTAAGGGTTACACCTGCAAAATGTAAAAAGTTGTAGGAACGGAATTTCACCTCTGTAAAGTTTGAGTGGTTGTTTTCATCACGGTATACGAAAACAACTTGTTTTCCATCCAAGAATTTTTTATATGTATCAGCACAATTGCCGATGATGCTGATTGCTTCTGATTTGTTCATCTTATTAATCCTTATGTGAAAGTATTTTGACAAATTTAAAAGGAAGGTTCTTCTGCCGTAGCAGATGACACCTTCCTTTAGTGACTGATTTTTCTGTTGTCCGCCAACTGATCGGCACCCGAAGTCCGATAAGCAATGCTGGTTTTTCCGTTGCCAGCCAACTGTCCGGCACCCGAAGTCCGGAATGGATTTCGGATTTTATGTGTCAGTCCACGTGACAAGCATATAGCCTATCTACTAACTATAGTATACACAGATAACACGAAATATGCAATGGCTTTATGAAATAAAGCAGAATAATTCATAGTAGGCAATACCATCCGCATAGAAGTTTTCCAGTTCTCCATTCGCATCCAGAGAAATGGCGGTTCCGGTGACTCCCCTTCTGCAAAGCGATGGTATGCAAGCAGAATCTGTATTTGCCTTTATCTCCTTACGGACTGTGGTACTTGTATGTTTCACAGCTTCTTTCATATCATCCATGGCAAGCTCGCAAATTCTGTCAGTCCTTGCATGATCACATCTGCCATGTCATTGATATTTATCGTAGATGCCATCCTTACCGCCTCGCTTTCTCACATCGGAATTTCAAAGATATCTTTTTATAATTCATGTGGTCTACGAAAAGAATGCTGTAAATCTCCCCACGGAACAGAATACGGAAACCTGTGGACACGATGTCCACAAGTCTCTGATACGTCCACACCATTCAGCATTGCAATCTCTTCCAGAATGTCATTTCTTCTGCCCTGACACATGACTTTCTCATATCTCTCTGCCAATACTGCTGCCTTCTGCGATAGAAAAAGATCATCAAAAGACCTCTGCAACATATTGGTTTCTATCACATACACATACGCTTCTCTTTCAGTCAGATTCTCTTTAATGATTGCCGGAATGAGAATCCCATGCTCCTTGATACTGTCCACCATGTCATCAAGGCGTTTTCCCTCAGCTGTCGTTTATTGATAACAGACTTTGATAAAGATGTCGCTACATTATCAGCAATCTTAGAACCTTCTCATTACATTATCACACAATACAACTTTTACAATTATGTCCGTTCTGTTAATTGGGGAAGATTATTCAAGCTTACTGCCTCCAACGTCTGTAGCTGTTGTACTGCTAATTGGCGCAACAATCTCATCCGCTCTTTCTGAATCTTTCCCTGATTAATCAATACTGCATTATAACTTTCCAAATTCGCAAGCACAAGTAATTGATTCAACGTTGCCACATCCCGCATATTTCCTTTTACGGTTGGATTTTCATCTTTCCATTGTTTCGCTGTTTTTCCAAACAGAACCACATTTAACATATCTGCCTCATTAGCATATGCATAGGCTATCTGCGCAGGGGTTAATTCTGCTGGAATCAAATTGTCCTTAATGGCATCCGTATGTATCCTGTAATTTAACTTGGAAATTTCCCTGTTTAAGTTCCAATTTAGAGATAACCGACTATTCTCATCCATCTTTAATCTCCTGTAATCCTTCATAATATATAACTGAAATTCAGGAGAAATCCAAGTTGCAAAAGGCATAGCAATATCACTATGGGCATACGTACCACCATAACGTCCCGACTTTGAAACAATACCAATAGCGTCCGTTGCTTCTATCCACTTCTTTGGTGACATTGTAAACGCATTTGCCCCTGCCTGTTTTCTAAACCCCTCGAATTCGAGGGGTTTAAAATCTGGATTATGAAGTCTTTCCCATAATCCCAAAAATTCTATAACATCCCGATTTCTCATTCAGTTTTGAATAACCGCCGTTGGATCATCGCTCTTATATCGGGCAATATCCGTCAATGAAATAAATTCATTTTCAAAATCCTGTGTATAAATACCAATATCTATCCCATTCACATGAATTGTATCCTTAATTATTTTTCCCATTGCTCCTCCTGTAATATTATCACAAACTTTCTCAAGCATTGTAACTGTCACTTATCTTAGATATTTTCCGCCGAATAGTCATTTGTTTTCATCCTCCCACATTTCCCGATACGCTTCAATATAAAATTTGATGAACCTCGGATATACATATAAATATTTTCTACACTTTCTTATACAACCCCAATATTTTTTCGTCACATGCAAAGTCCAGCAGATAATCAAGCAAATGTGATAATTCAGCCTCTGACACGGTTCTGCTACACACATCTTCAACCAATTATCGCTTCTATCTTCTCTTTCGGTGGACGCTTCCTCGGATGTTTTAATTCTTCTACCGCATTAGGAGTACCATACATTGTTAATCCCAAAGACCTTTTCACCTCTGCAATATACGCAGTATGTATTTTAAATCCATATTACGAATAATGTCCTCTGGTTTTTTAGCAGGCTCTAATGTTTGAATTTCTTCCGCAACCTGTTCTTTGTTTTTACTGGATAATAATCTTTCATAAAAGAAAGAATTTATCTGCCTTTCAAGCTGTCTGGTACTCCATTGTGATTTTACAGCCTCCTGCATATAAAATTCTCGCGCATTATGATTTTCCACTTTTATTAAAAGTCTATAATGTGTCCAACTCAATTCGTCACGCAGTGCGTGACCATTTGAAAACATCAATCTCATCTTGGCTCATCAATTCTTTGCAACATTGTCAAGTGAAGAATTCATTCTTTTTGCTTTTTCATACACGGAATCTTGTAGGTATTCTATAAATGTGCTAAACTGAACGCAGTAACAAATCGGGATTGTGCGCCCAGACGAAGGGCGGGTAGTCTAGCAGGTGAGAAGCCTGTCTGCGAAGGTCTAACCAACCAGCAGTAGCGAGTCTTGGGTGGGCTGCGGTAATGTTGCCTGCTAAGCGTAGACAGCGAGAAAATAGGGAAAGTGATTGAGCCCCGAAATTTTGACATTCGGAGGGCTGACGCTCTAATTTCGGCGGAAAGCAACACAGGCGGCATTGCTATGGTGAGATGCAGCCTGCTTCTGCGGGGTCAAAGAGCTTTTCATGTTTTACATTGCGACTATCCAGTCAACTGGGGAGAGCCTGAAGTCCCTTGTTTTTCAAGTATGGCGGACAACGCTGAAACGGAGGATGCCAAACGGATGTCCGGCAGTCGGATAGCTTCATAGTACCGAAGAAGTCGGGTAATTCCGGTGGAGGGAAGGAGGCTGCATAATAACGGTCTCTCTGAGGGCACATCAGCCGTACTCAGGGGCGGAGGTACTGATGGAAACGAAATTGGAGAGAATAGCAGACAAATCGGCTCATGAGCCGAAACCGGAATTCACATCTTTGTACCATCTGATAAATAAAGCAATGGGAAACTGCGTCCGCTGGGGATTGCAAGTTACGAGGACAAAATAGTCCAGCTGGCTTTGAAGAAGGTACTTGAAGCGATTTATGAGCCGAGATTTCTAAACTGTATGTACGGATTCAGACCAAACAGGGGATGCCATGGGGCAGTGAAGGAACTGTATAAGAGGCTGAATTTCACGAAGATATGCTATATCGTGGATGCAGACATTAAAGGTTTCTTTGACCATATGAAGCACGACTGGATAATGAAATTCCTGAATCTATACATCAAAGACCCGAATATCCTCTGGCTGGTGAACAAATACCTGAAAGCCGGGGTGATGGATGAGGGAAAGCTGGTAGAAAACGAG
>Ga0073906_1003222_pt1 | contig 19010 bp, 16 predicted proteins | sample Inofromicrocosms_FD_65485 | JGI IMG/M metagenome (GOLD analysis project Ga0073906, IMG submission 65485) | Mouse cecum microbial communities from Vienna, Austria - Inoculum for glucosamine and mucus D2O microcosms | ecosystem: Host-associated > Mammals > Digestive system > Large intestine >...
TCAATCTTGATTTCTTTTTTCATCGTGTATTTCTCTCCTTTTGTTTCCGTCTCAGCTGTGCCGGAGGCGGAAAGTGATATATGGTTCTCCGCGGGGACGGTGTCCCCGGCGGCTTCCACCTTAAAGCTAGGCCGGAACAGCTTGAGCCGCAGCGCGTTGGTGACAACGCAGACCGAGCTTAAGCTCATGGCAGCCGCCGCAAACATGGGGTTGAGCTTCCAGCCCAGTATTCCGTAAAATACCCCCGCTGCCAGCGGGATTCCCACGGAATTGTAGAAAAAGGCCCAGAACAGGTTCATACGGATGTTGCGTATGACCGACCGGCTGAGCTGAATGGCAGTGACCGCGTCCAGCAAATCGCTTTTCATCAGCACAACATCGGCGGATTCCATGGCCACGTCGGTTCCCGCGCCGATGGCGATGCCCACATCGGAACGGGCGAGGGCGGGGGCGTCGTTGATGCCGTCGCCTATCATGGCCACCCGGCGGCCCTGTTCCTGAAGACGGCGGATTTCCCGCTCCTTATCCTGGGGCAGTACATCCGATATGGCCCGGCTGACCCCCACCTGCCTGCGGATGGCCTCCGCGGTGCGCTGGTTGTCCCCGGTGAGCATAACCACCTCAATGCCCATTTTGGTGAACTCCTGGACCGCCTGGCGGCTGGTGGGCTTCACCACGTCCGCCGCCCCGATGAGTCCGGCGGCCTTTTTGCCGATGGCAAAGTAGAGAGGGGTCTTTCCGTCCTGGGCCAGGCGGTCGCCCGCCTCCCGCAGACCGCCCAGCTCCACGCCATTTTCCTCCATCATGGCCGCGTTGCCCGCCAGGCAGACCGTCCCGTGGAAGGAGGCGGAAATTCCCCTGCCCGATACCGCCCGGAAGTCCTCCACCGGTTCCACGGAAAGTCCCCTTTCTCTGGCCTTTTCCAGCACCGCCTCCGCAAGAGGGTGCTCGGAGGGATGCTCCAGCGCCGCTGCCAAGGCGAGGAGACTGTCCGCCTCCACACCGGGGGCGGTGACGATGTCCGTCACCCTGGGACGGCCCTGGGTGATGGTACCGGTCTTATCCAGAACCACGGTCTGGATGGTGTGGGCGTGCTCCAGCGCCTCGGCGGACTTGAACAGAACGCCGTATTCCGCGCCTTTTCCGGTCCCCACCATGATTGCCACAGGGGTGGCAAGACCCAGGGCGCAGGGGCAGGAGATTACCAGCACCGCTATGCCGATGGACAGGGCGAACTCAAAGGTTTGCCCCAGCAGCATCCAGACCACAAAGGCAAGGACCGCAATGCCGATAACCGTCGGGACGAATACACCGCTGATTTTGTCCGCCAGCTTGGCAATGGGGGCCTTGGAGTTGCCGGCCTCCTCCACCAGCCGGATGATCTGGGAGAGGGTGGTGTCGTCCCCAACCTTCTCCGCCCGGAAAGTGAAATAGCCCGATTTATTGATGGTGGCGGCGATTACCTTGTCACCCTCCGCCTTTTCCACCGGGATGCTTTCCCCGGTGATGGCGGATTCGTCCACCGCCGTCGTGCCGGACAGGATTTCCCCGTCCACCGGGATGCTCTGCCCCGGACGGACCGCCAGAGTATCCCCTGGACGGACCTGCTCCACCGGAACGACAGTTTCCACGCCGTCCCGGATGACCGCCGCTGTTTTGGGAGCAAGGTCCATCAGGCGGGCAATTGCCTCGCCGGTGCGGCCCTTGGAGCGGGTCTCCAGGAATTTGCCCAGGGTGATTAGCGTAAGGATGGTAGAGGAGGATTCAAAGTACAGGTCCATATGGTATTTTTCTACCACAGCCCAGTCCCCGTGTCCCATACCGTATGCCATGCGGTAGATGGCGAATACCCCGTAGGACACCGCCGCCAAGGAGCCGATGGCGATCAGGGAATCCATATTCGGGGAGCGGTGCCAAAGGGCCTTGAAGCCCCGCTGAAAGTACTTCCGGTTGACATAGATAACCGGAAGGCAGAGCAGGAACTGTGTAAAGCCGTACAGAACAGCGTTTTCCATCCCCGCCAGGATTCCTGGGATGGGAAGCCCCACCATATGTCCCATTGAGATATAGAACAGGGGAATGAAAAACAAAAATGAGATAATAAGGCGTGTTTTCATTTCGCGCAGCTCATCGGCCGCCAGCTCTGCCGCCGTCTTTTTGCTTTTGACAGAAGCGGAGGACTTTTCATTGTCCGCTTCCGCTCCGTACCCTGCGGCGGCAACGGCGGCAGTGATAGCCTCCGCGGAGGTTTGGGAGGGGTCAAAGTCTGCTGTCATGGAGTTGGAGAGCAGGTTTACCTGGACCTTTTCCACACCGGCAACCTGGCTGACCGCCTTTTCTACCCTGGCGGCGCAGGCGGCGCAGGTCATACCTGTTACCTGAAATTTCTGGTGCATACTATCATCTCTTTTCTGATACATACCCTCCCCCTGGGGGAGGGGGTTTATCAAATTATAACCTGCCTGTAAAGAAATGTCAAGCAGTTATTTGGAGTATTTTGAAAAAAGAAGAACACCCTGTTAGTATTGTCGCTCATAAACGCCTTATCCAGATGAAAACGTTTATGCGGGGATAGGCGCCCTTTCTATCCATCCGCTGCCCTTTTCCCAAGAATGAGAAAAGGCAGTTTTCAGACGAAAAATATAAAATAAAACAGATTTATGGGTTAAATCTGAGAAAGATAATTGACTTATATTCACTTGATTTTTCATTTGAAATATTTACCGTATATTTTTATACTTTTCTCTGAAAAAAGACTGGAAATCTTTTTGAAATCTGCTATAATGAAAAATAAGCTGAGTCATAACCCAGACTGTATAATTTGGAGTGTGAAAAATGAAAACATTAGAACGTCCAACCCAGGCGAAGAATCAAAAGGTAAGACGCATTGGGCAGAAGGTCGGCAACGTGATGGCATGGATGCTGGCAATTAACATTCTTATCATCAACGCAATATGTATGTCGATGTTCCATTCGCAGATGAGCGGCCAGCTCCGGACCGAATGCCTGTCCGCCACCAACGTGTTGGAGTATGCGATGCGCACCGATCCCACCATGGAGATGGGCCAGCTGATTGCAGGGCTGAAAAATGAAATGGGCTGTGAATTCGCTATCTTCAACGGGGATACCGAGATATACAGCACCATGACCTATAACGGTCAGAGCGCTGTGGGGACCAAGATGCAGGACAAAATCAAAACCGCTGTTCTCCAGCGGGGGGAGCATTTTGTCGGTCAGGTGACGCTGGGCGGCACCAAGTACATAGCCTCCTATAAGCCGGTACGGGGGACTGACGGACAGATTGCGGGGGCAGTGTTCTCCGGCGTCTCCACCTCGGAGGCGTTCCGCAATATCTATATTGCCATATTGTGCTCTATTGTTGTGGGAATTGTGCTGATTGTGGTGGCGATTCTGGCTATGGCCGCGTACCTGCGCCGGACCGTTTCCGAACCCATGGCCAAGATAACGGGGATTGCGGAGGCCATGGAACAGGGTGACATGGGGATTAAGAGCGGGAGAAGCATGTCCATCGATCTGCATTCCAACGATGAGATAGGCCACCTTGCCCGTATTTTTGAGGGGACCATTGCCCGCCTGAGCAGCTACATTTCGGAGATTTCCGTTATTCTTGAGGGAATGTCCAACGGCTGTCTGACAGCCTACCCCGCCCAGGATTATGTGGGCGACTTTGTGACCATCAAGACCTCTATGGAGGACATCAACCGCAAGATGCACCACACCATGTCTGAAATTGTGGAGAGCGCCAAGCAGGTTGCTTCTGGCTCCGATCAGATGTCCAGCGGTGCCCAGGCTCTCAGCCAGGGTGCGGTGGAGCAGGCCAGCACGGTGGAAAGCCTTGAAAACACCATGCACGAGATTTCCAGCCATGTCGCCGACAACGCCAACAGCGCCCAGGTTGTCCGCCAGAAGGTTTCCGATATGGGTACCCAACTGGAGGAGAGCAACGAGAAGATGAACGAAATGATCCGGGCCATGGAGGAAATCAACACCAGCTCCAACGAGATCAGCAAGATTGTCAAAACCATTGAGGATATCGCTTTCCAGACCAACATTCTGGCCCTCAACGCCGCTGTTGAAGCTGCGCGGGCCGGAGACGCGGGCAAGGGATTTGCCGTTGTGGCGGACCAGGTGCGCAACCTGGCAGGTCAGAGCGCCGAGGCGTCCCAGTCCACAACCGTCCTGATCGAACGCTCCATCAAGGCGGTAAGCGAGGGCACCAAGATCGCCAACCTGACCGCCGGACAGCTTTCCGGGGTTGTCACCAGCGCAGGGGAGATCATCAACAGCGTCAACGATATCGCCAACGCATCCAGCACTCAGGCGGAATCTGTTGCGGAGGTACAGCGCCAAATCAGCCAGATTACTGCCGTTGTCCAGACCAACTCCGCCACTGCCGAGGAGAGCGCCGCCACCAGCGAGGAGCTCAGCGCCCAGGCGGGCATCATGAAGCAGCTTACAGATATTTTCAAGCTGTAAATACAGGCTACTTATTTTGGGGGACGTCCGCTTTGGCAGGCGTCCTCTTTGATTTTGCTCATTTTTTAAACTTAAACTGTACATTTCCCAGAAAACATGGTATTATGAAGAACAGAGCTAATATCCTTCATATACTCTGTCAATGTCCATATTTAGGAGGACTGCTATATTATGACAAAACAGAAATCCTTTGGCGGAAGACGCTTCCCCCTCCTGATTGCCCTCCTGCTCTGTTTTTTTCTCTCTCCTGTTCAGGCCCATGCGGATAACTTCGGCGAGGCCGAAAACCTCACCGAGGACGCTGTGATGGTCATAACCGGAGGAGGCGCGGCCGTTTCCACCCTCAGCGACGGCAAGCCCGGAACCTTCGTCAGCTTTGTCAACGACGGCGAGGTGACCATCACCGCCCCGGAGGGAAAGTCTATCTCAACCCTCTACATCATTTGGCGGACACCGCCGGAGCAGTGGTTTGTGGATGCCCAGGAGAAAACCTATACCGGAGGGGAATACGGCTTTCTCCATGAGACCATAAGGCTGGACCAGCCCTCCTCTGAGGCGGTCCTCCACTGGGAAGACAGGCAGGCCTATCTGGCCGATATCCACGTCTTTGGGGAGGGGACCCTTCCCGACTGGGTCCAGCGGTGGGAGCCCCCGGAGGGGCCTGCGGACCTGCTGCTGTTCCCCACCCACGCCGACGATGAGCACCTGTACTTCGGCGGGACGATGCCCTACTATGCCTCGCGGGGAGACGTCATCATGCAGGTGTGCTATATGGTAAACCACAACGGGGAGCCCTACCGCCTCCATGAGCAGCTGGACGGACTGTGGACCGCCGGGGTGCGGCGGTATCCCATCATCCCGGAATTTCCCGATATTTACAGCAACTCCCTGGAACATGCCCAGACCATCTACGATAAGGAGGAAATCCTGGCCTATCAGACCGAGATGATACGCCGCTTCCAGCCTATGGTGATTATCGGCCACGACCTGAAGGGGGAATACGGCCATGGGGCTCATATGCTCAACGCCGCCTGCCTGACCGAGGTGATTGAAAAGACAAACGATTCCTCCTATTTCCCTGAGAGCTACGAGCAGTACGGCGGATGGCAGGCCTCCAAGCTGTACCTCCACCTTTACGGGGAGAACCCCATTGTCATGGAATGGGGAGAGCTGGAGCTGACCAACCCCTTCTTCCAGGGACAGACCGCCCTGGAGACAGCGGTCAAGGCCTTTGAATGTCATGTTTCCCAGCAGACGTATTTCCAGGTGGCCGCCTCCGGCCCCTATGACTGCCGGAAATTCGGGCTTTATTATACCAATGTGGGCCTGGACGAGGCGGGAAACGATTTCTTTGAGCACCTGGAGCTGCCCCGCCTGCCCGAAGGGGGAGGAGAGACAGAGACTCCGGAGGATGTCGTTTCCCCAGAGGAAATCCTGCCCGAACCGGAACCTGCTCCGGAACAGCCTCCGGAGGAGCTCGCTTCTCCTGAAAGCGAGGCGGTGCCTGTAACCGAACCGGCGCAGCTGCCGGAGATGGACCGGCCGGCATATGCTCTGCGGACCGCGGCCTGGATAGCGGGGGGAGCCTCCCTGGCGCTGTTCATCATCCTGCTTCTGGTGGGAAAACACCAGAAAAACCGGGCCCGGCTGACCGGGGGCAGAAGGTAGGATTAGGACGGCATAAATTTTGGACAGAAAGGACCAGAACAGAACTATGGCATATCCAGTTACCATTATCATCCCCTCCCTGAATCCGGATGAAAAGCTGCTGAAGGTGGTGTCCGCGGCAGCGTCGGGGGGATTTTCCCGGCTGATTCTGGTGGACGACGGAAGCGCGGAGGAGAACCGGCATTACTTTACACGGGCCCTTGAGATTGCCCAGGAGGAGGGGCTCCCAGCGACGCTGCTCCGCCACGCCAAAAACCTGGGAAAGGGCCGCGCCCTGAAGACCGCCTTTAACGATTATCTCTCCAATCCCCAGGGCTGCGTGGGGGCGGTGACAGTGGATGGCGACAACCAGCATTGCATAGAGGATGTGCAGCGCTGCGCACAGTGCCTGACCGAACATCCGGATACCGTCTTTCTGGGGGCGCGGGATTTCTCCCTGGACAATGTGCCGCCCCGAAGCCGCTTCGGCAATCGGTTCACCTCGTTTTTATTCCGCTTTGCCTGCGGATTGAAGATATCTGACACTCAAACCGGCCTGCGGGCTATTCCCAACCGGTGGATGGAGGATTTTCTGGACCTGGTGGGGGAACGCTTTGAGTATGAGACCAATATGCTGCTGGAGATGAAAACCAAAAACATCCCCTTCCGGGAAATTCCCATTCAGACAGTGTATCTGGAGGAAAACAAATCCTCCCACTTCAATCCTCTAAAGGATTCCATGAGAATCATGGGGGTGCTGTTCCGCTTCCTTGCCGCTTCGGGGGCGTCCTGGGGGGTTGATATCCTGCTGTTTACCCTGCTGCAGTTCCTGTTCCGGGGCCTCTCCATTACGATGAGCGTATTTCTCTCCACCGCTGTTGCCAGGATAGCTTCCTCGCTGATCAACCTCTCCCTGAACCGCACGGTGGTTTTCCGTCAAAAGGGCGGTCTTGGGGGGACGGTGATCCGCTACTATATCCTCTGCGGCATCCAGCTGCTGGTCTCCGCCGGGCTGGTGTCCCTCCTGCTCCACTTTTTGGGGCGGGCCTGGTCCCTGCCGGTGAAGCTGTGCGTGGATACCCTACTGTTCTTGGCCAGCTTTCAGGTGCAGCGGGAATGGGTTTTCCGCCGCTAAACCTTTTTACAATCACATTTCCCTTCCGGGCCTGTTGGAAACTGTTGAGAGAATTTGATTAAAATTCATGGGCTGACAGTTCCTCAGCGGGCGGAAGGAGGATAAAGGCTGATGCTTATGACGCTGCGTGCCCGCGCTGTATTCAAAAATATCGGGCGTATCTTTCTGCTTTTTTTGTTGCTGCTGATCTTTGTGGTATCCTTCCTGGTTGGCGTGTGCTGGGTGGTCTTTAAGGGACCCTCTCCGGCGGCGCGGGACCTTCTGGTGGTTTCCGCCATGGAGACCAGCGCCGCCAAGTTTGTGCCCAGGATTTTCTTTTCGGAGGAGGAGATTCAGGAGATCATAGAGCGAAATTCCGTCCTCCCCACCTATACCGTCACTGATCCCAGCTCCGGGGAAGAGTCCCCTGGCGGCGGAGAGAACGTCCAAAACCCCGAAACCCCGGCTGAGCCCCTGGACCTTTCCGCCACAGAGCTGGTGGAGGTCAGTGGGTCCACCTACAAGGGAAAGATGCTGATTGTAAACGACCCCTCCCGCGTCTATGTGGCGACGCCGGGTGCCTTCAATCTGCCCTCCGGCGGAATGCGGGTGGAGGAGATGTGCAAGCGGGACGATGCGTTGGCGGGGGTCAATGGCGGCGGCTTTCTGGATGAAAACGGCGTGGGGGACGGAGGCTGTCCCATTGGGCTGGTGATTTCCAACGGGGTGATGATGAACGCCTCCTCTTCGCGGGAAAGCGACGTGATTGGGTTTGACAGTGAAAACCGCCTAGTGGTGGGGCATATGACCGACCAGGAGGCCATAGACCGGGGAATCCGGGACGCGGTCAACTTCGGTCCTATCCTGATTGTAAACGGTGAGCCGGTGCAGGTGGCCGGGTCGGGGGGCGGGCTGAATCCCCGGACGGCTATCGGCCAGCGGGCGGACGGAGCCGTCCTGCTGCTGGTGATTGACGGGAGGCAGGCCCACAGCCTAGGGGCGAGCTATAAGGACCTGATAGAGGTCATGATAGAGTTCGGGGCGGTCAACGCGGCCAACCTGGACGGGGGGTCTTCATCGCTGATGTGTTATGAGGGGGAAATCATAACCACCTGCGCCTCCCTGTACGGCTCCAGAAAGATACCCACGGCCTTTTTGGTGAGACGATAGGAATTAAATTTAGGAATAATGCTGTTTGCTCAAAATTATTGTTAAAATAATTTTGAGCAAACAGTTCCACAGTAGAGAAAAGGGGAACAACATCCATGCGTGAAAAGGCAAGACCCAGAAAGCGCAGAAGCTGGTTTTCCATTCTGGTCTGCTTTCTGTTCCTGTTTTTGGTTCCCCTGGAGATAGGGGGACTGCGGGAGCTTTGGGATTTTTTGGAGGAGTACCAGCTTTCCCTGCCGGAGAACGCCGCCCAGAAGGGGCTGGAGCTGTTTCAAAAGCGGGAGATTGAAACCCTCTCCCGCTTTGCGGAGTACACGCCCCACCCCCTGGACCGCGTCAGCAGTCTGGACGGCTGGCTGGAAGATTACCTGGGCTTTTACGACGGGGACGCGGAGTACACCTTGATCCCCCGGACGGGCACCTCCAGTCAGAAGCGTTATGTAGTGGCCAGGGACGGCGTCAAGATTGCGGAGCTGCTGCTGACGCCCACCGCCGGGGAGACCAAACGGGGCTTTCCCCTGTGGGAGGTGAGCGATATTGACATCGCCCCGGTGTCCGGGCGCTGTGGGGTTGAGATTATCGTCCCCCAGGGGGTGGAGGTTACGGTTAACGGTATTCCACTGGATGCGGAATATTTGGTGGAAAACGCCCTCCCGGCGGAGGTATCCGGCTATCAGGAGATGCCGCCGGAGCTCCAGCCGACGGTGATGAAATACCGAGTGGAAGGACTGCTGGAGCCGCCGGAGCTGTCCGCCCGCTCCAAGGGGGACGGGAGCTGTGTAATTGAGGAAATTGACCCGGAAGGGGAAAATCTCTCCCGGTACCAGGTCACCCACTTTGCGGGGGATAGCCTGCGGGAGACGGCGGGGCTCAAGGCGGAGTACACCGCTCAGCTTTACGCCAGATTTATCACCAAGGACGCCCAGCTGGAGGCGCTGCTCCCCTACCTGCTCCAGGGCGGGCCGCTGTACAACCAGCTGTACGGATTTTCCAACGCCTGGTACATTGACCACGATTCCTATGAATTCCAGGATTTTGAGATGAGCCGCTTTATCTTGTATGACGGCTCCCATTTTTCCTGCGATGTGGATTTTAATTATATCATCAGGATGGGGAATCAGGTTTATGAGTACCCCAGTGCGTATACCCTGTACTTTGTGAACAGCGCAGAGGGGTGGCAGGCGGCGGCGCTGGAAATCCGCTGAGGCTGTTTGAATTTGAGATGGAAAGGGATGATGAGCATATGAAAATGCTCTTTAAGCAGCGCTTTTTCTCCTGGCTGGACAGCTACGACATTTACGGCGAGGACGGACAGACCCTTTTTACGGTGGAGGGAAAGCTTTCTTGGGGGCACAAGCTGGAGATTTACAACAGCGCCCGCGAATACATGGGGCGAATTCAGGAGGAGGTATTCACCTTTCTGCCCCGGTTCCGGATGTATGTGGGGGAGGATTACATAGGGGACATCTGCAAGGAGTTCACCTTTTTTCGCCCTGCCTTCACGCTGGAATGTAACGGATGGCAGATTCAGGGGGATTTCCTGGAGTGGGATTATTCGATTACCGACGGCCAGGGGAACGATGTGGCAAAGGTTTCCAAGCAGATTTGGAATTGGACCGATACTTATACTATTGAGGTATATGACCCGGTAAACGCCCTCTTTTCCCTGATGATTGTGCTGGCGATTGACGCGGCCAAATGCTCTGACGGCAAGTAGGACACGAAAAATGCCAGAGACCTTTGGAAAATCCAAAAGAGCCTCTGGCAGATGTTTGGAGAAAGGATTGGAATATCATGATATTATCCGGAAACGAAATTGCGCGGCACATAGGCAAAGAAATTGTCATAGAACCCTATGACCCCCGCCGCCTCAACCCCAACAGCTACAATCTCTCCCTGAGCCGGGAGATGCTGGTATACGAAAACCGGGTGCTGGACATGAAATCCCCTAATCCGGCCAAACGGATTGTGATACCGGAGGAGGGACTGCAGCTGGAGCCGGGGAAGCTGTACCTGGGGCGCACCAACGAGTACACCAAAACCGAGGGCTTTGTCCCCATGCTGGAGGGCCGCTCCTCCGTGGGACGGCTGGGGCTGTTTATCCACGTCACCGCCGGGTTCGGGGACGTGGGCTTTGCGGGCTACTGGACGCTGGAGCTTTTCTGCGTTCAGCCGGTGATTGTCTACCCTGATGTGGAGATATGCCAGATATACTATCACGATATCCACGGGGATTACGTCCCCTACAGCAGCGGCAAGTACCAGAACAATACCGGGGTTCAGCCTAGCCTGATCTATCGGGACTTTCAGTGAGCGCCTGGGTCAGGGGGTTTAGGTGGTCCTAGGTGGTTCTGGATGGTTTTAGGTAGTCTTGTAAAATTCCGTTTTGCATTTTGGGCAGCTTACCTTCAGCTTTCCCTTGCCCCTGGGCAGGCGGAGGGTCTGCTTGCAGCTGGGGCATTTCAGATAGACGTGGGTCTTCCGGTCCCGGAAGCGGTGGTACAGTTTCTGAAAAAATCCCCCGATTTTGCGGTAGAACGGCCCGAATATCTGGACAAATTTCGCGTTCTCCGCCATGCGCCTGTCAATCCTCCGGGAAAAGTTCCGCAGGATGAAGATGAGGAACAGAAGGTCGGACAGCAGATAAATCACAGGCGCCTTTACCGCCAGCCCGATAATCCCCAGCAGGATCATGAGGATCAAAAGGGCGAAGGACAATTCGTCAGCCCTGAAGTATCTGCCTGCCAGGAACCTTTTCAGCCACTCCATAATGTATCCAGCCTTTCGTCAATTTATTTTGGTTTAAGAAATATTATACCACATTTTTCGCGTTTGAAAAGAGGTTTTATCATCTTTATGCGGAATTTTACCGGTTCAGAAACAACCTTAACGGTTTTTTCAAAAATGTTTCCCAAAAATTTCATTCTTCCACTTTTTTTATCCATTTCCTTGGTGTATAATAGGTAACGTAAGCTTTGAGCTTTGAGCTTGGGGAAAAAACACCTATCCCGCTTACCATTCACAAAAAAAGACAAAGAAGGTTATTTCATATGTCAAGTCCGCAGCGCCGGAAAGGAAGCAGGTCCCAGAAGAATCCTCCTGTCCGCCGGCATAATTATGCTGATATACGCCCCAAAAAGAAAAAGACAAGTTTGGCTGTCCCCATTTTGATTCTCTTTGTTCTGGCGCTGGTTATTTCCCTGATCGCCGCTGCCGCCTGGCAGAAGCTTCAGGATTCTGCTTCCTCCTCCAATACCTCCAGTGGCATTCCCACCCCGCCCCCCTCCGCGGTCCGCACCGGGGACGGTCCCGCCTCTCCCTCCTCCATCCCCTCGATGAAGGCGGGGTACAGCCAGTCCTCCCCGGAGAGCGCACCAGATGGCGAAGGGGATGCCCAGTCGGGGGAATCCTCCCAGTCCGGGGACAGCTCTGGGGAGAGCTCCTCCCAGAGCACGCCGGGGGGGAACGCTGTTTCCACTGTCACCTTTGGCGCGGCGGTGCCTCCCTCCGCCAAGGTTTCCGAATCCTATTTTGACGACGCGCTGTTTATCGGGGACTCCATTACAACGGGAATTACCGGCTATGGAATTCTGAATAATGCAACGGTCCTTGCCAGCAAAGGGGTGAATCCCTCCTCCCTGCTGAACAACAAGGTGGAGCTGCCGGACGGCAGTAAGGAAAATCTGCTGGACCTGGCCAAGGAGGAGAATCCGAAAAAAATCTACATTCATATTGGCGCCAATGGCGTGGCGTTTATCGGGAAGGAAACCTTTATCAGTCTGTATGCCCAGAGCATTCAGCGGCTGAAGGAGGATCACCCGGACGCAATCATATATGTCCAGTCCATTTTCCCGGTGACAAAGGCCAAAGCTGATGCCGAGCCCCTGTACAGCAACGATAAAATTGACGCTTATAATCTGGCAATTATGGAGATGACCAAGGAGCAGGAGGTGTATTACCTCAATGTGGCGGAGGTGCTGAAGGGGCCGGACGGAGCCCTCCCCAACGAGGTAAGTCCAGCGGATGGAATGCACTTTGGCCCGGCCACCTACCGGGTGTGGATGGATTATCTCCTCAGCCATGTGGTGGACGCGGAGGATTACCCCCAGGAGTCGTCCGGGGTTGAATCCACCCCCAGCGGGTCCTCCTCCGAGAGCCAGGAGCCGTCCTCCTCCAGCGCCTCCGGCTGACGCGCCGGTTAATGTAAAAAACGAAAGGAACGATAAGATATGAAAATACTGCGCAGGGGGCTTCTACTCCTGATGGTTTTGCTGGTGGTCTGCGGGTGCAGCCGGGACGCCGGGGAGAAGGATATTCCCCTTTCGGATATCTCCGCAAAGCTGATGAGCGATTTGACCTGGGTTGACGGGCCGCTGTATCAGATTAACGAAACGGCCATTTCCAATAACTACAGCTTTGGCGAGCTTGGCTTGGAGGGCTGCGAGGCATACCTGGCCGCCACCGGCGCTACCGCGGAGGAGATTATGGTGCTCAAGCTCACCGACAAAAAGGACCTTTCCGACGCGGAGGCGGCGCTGCAAAAGCGGGTGGAAAGCCAGAAAAAGCAGTTTGAAAACTATGTCCCCGCAGAGGTGTACAAGCTGGAAAACGCAGTCATCGCCAACCATGGGCGGTATGTGGCCCTTATCGTCTGCGACGAGTTTGACAAGGCGGGCGAGGTCTTTGAAAGCTGCTTTCAGTGACAGCCGGGCCTGCTGATTCCGCTGTCCTGAACAAAGCTTTGACATATTCTCATGGCCTGGAAGGAGGTATGGGGCGGATATGCTGATGGAATCCTGGGCAATCATTGTCCTGCTGTTGATGATGGCGGGAATTTTCTCCCACCGCAAGAAGATGAACTATGCGGTTATGACCCTGCCCCTGGGAATCGTTCCCTTCTCCAGGGTTTGCAGCGGTCCCCTTGCCTCGGCGGTCCGGGGCCTGGGGGTTTCGCTGGCAGCGCCCTATCTGAGGTGCGCCGTGATAGGGGTTGGCCTTGCTGCGGCGTGCGTTCTGTTTTGGGTGTTTTCCAAAAGGGCGTCCACGCTGCGCTCCAGAAGGGGATATGTCATTGTGTGCAGCGCCTTTTCCGTGTGCCTTGCGCTGGTCTTTATGGGGGACGTGCTCATCCTTTAAGGGGCCCGTCCCCTTCCCTGTATCCCTGTTTTTGAGCTTTGGAAAAGAGGAGAGGTTTTATTAAAAGGTTATTTCGCTTCCTGTTCAGCAGGACCTTTATCGTCAGCCTTTCGCTGATAATGCAGTTAAGCGGTTTTGTTATCATTATATGGCGCTTTTCCACCAGCTTTTTTTATTTTCATCTGTTTTTTGTCGTACTCAGCCTGACAGTGGTGTTCTATATCCTAAACGACAACCGGATTAATCCGGCCTATAAGCTGGCGTGGATCATTCCCATCCTCCTGGCGCCGATTTTTGGCGGTTTCTTTTATCTGACCATAGGCAAAACCTCCACCAACCGCCGGTTCCACAACAAGCTGATGTTCATTGACAGGCGGACACGGCAGGAGCTGCACCAGGACAAGCTGGTGATGGACAGCCTGGAGCAGAAATCCCATGACGCGGCCAGGCAGGCGGCCTATTTGCAGAAGTACGCCCATTTTCCCACCTGCCGCAATACCACCGCCCAATATCTCTCCCCTGGGGAGAGCTTTTTCGACTGCCTGAAAAGGGAGCTGGAGCAGGCGAAGCACTATATCTTCCTGGAGTTTTTCATCATTGAAGGCGGCCGGATGTGGGGGGATATTCTGGAGATTCTCCGGCGCAAGGCGTCGGAGGGGGTGGATGTGCGGCTGATCTACGACGATGTGGGGTGCCTCCACACCCTGCCCTATAAATACGACCAGACGATGAGGCGGATGGGGATAAAATGCAGTATCTTCAATCCCTTCCGCCCGGTGCTTTCCTCCAGCCTGAACAACCGGGACCACCGGAAAATTGTGGTGATAGACGGACATACCGCCTTTACCGGTGGGGTGAACCTTGCGGACGAATACATCAACCAGTACGAAAAGCACGGCCACTGGAAGGACGCGGGGATCCTGCTCAAGGGGGATGCGGTGTGGAATTTTACCATCATGTTCCTGACCATGTGGAACTTTTTGAACACCACTGAGGACAACTACCAAAAGTATCTGCCCCATGTCCACCATTCGGGCAGCTTTGACGAGGACGGATATATCACCCCCTACTGCGACAGCCCCATCGACGGGGAGCCAGTGGGAGAGCAGGTTTACCTCAACGCCATTTCCAGGGCGCGGAAATCCATCTGCATTGAAACGCCCTATCTGATTATGGACAACGCCACACTGACCGCCCTGCGGCTGGCGGCAAAAAGCGGGGTGGATGTGCGGATTATCACCCCTGGAATCCCGGACAAGTGGTATGTTCACACCATGACGCGGGCCCACTACTCCCAGCTTTTGGAATGCGGGGTGCGTATTTATGAATACACCCCTGGGTTTATCCACTCCAAGGTGGTGCTGGTGGATGATGTGTTTGGGGTGGTAGGGACCATTAACCTGGATTACCGCAGCCTGTACCTCCACTTTGAATGCGCGGTGTGGATGTACAAGACCCAGGCGGTGCTGGACGCCAAGAGGGATTTTGTGGAGACGATGGCCCTTTGCCGGGAAATCACCATGGAGGACTGCCGGGCGGTGAAGTGGCCGGTGCGGTTTATCCGGATGGCGATGAGGGTGTTTGCTCCGCTGATGTAGAGTTTTGTTGTACTAAGCCGGGTAGGCCTCGCGAAAGGCGGGGCCTGTTCGTTTTTTGGAGAGAATTTGAAAAAATTCATAGAATCGATATGAATTTACCCAAAATCGATGATATACTGAAAAATACAAAATTGAATTATTCTATTTTATAATAAAAACCAGTAAGGGAGATGATTGCAGATGATAAAGCTCTCCGAAATAATGCTTTTTTCGGATAACTTTGTCCAGGCCTATGAAAAAATGTGTCAGCTGCTGTGCCGGGAGTTTCAGATTCCTCAAACGGCCTTTGACATTTTGATGTTTCTCTCCAACAATCCCCAGTACCATACTGCCAGCGACATTGTTCATCTGAGAAAGATAAAGCCCAACCTGGTGTCCTTCCATGTGGAAAAGCTGGTGCGGGAGGGGCTGCTGGAGCGGCGTTCCCTGCCAGATGACCGGAGAAAGGTGATGCTGTACTGCACCCCCAGGGCGGAGACGATTGCCACAAGAGGAAGGAAGATACAGCAGGAGTTCTTCCATGCCGTTACGGCGGATATCAGCGAGGAGGACCTGCGTATCTGTATGAATACCATCAACCGGATAGGCGGCAACGCAGAAAAACTCAATCAGAAATAAAGGAGCTGTTAAAGGATGATTTCTATCTTGTGGACGGTAGCGGTTACATTTTTTGCGGGCATGGGGGCCGGACTGGGAACGGGGTTTGCGGGGATGAGCGCGGCGGCGGTGATCAGCCCTATGCTTATCACCTTCCTGGATATGGAGCCCTATCTGGCGGTGGGGATTGCCCTGGCCTCCGACGTTCTGGCCAGCGCGGTTTCCGCCTATACCTATGGAAAAAACAAGAACCTGGATATCAAAAACGGGCTTATCATGATGCTCAGCGTGCTGGCCTTTACGGTGGTGGGGAGCTATGTCTCCAGCCTGCTGCCCGCCCAGACCATGGGCGGATTCTCGGTTTTCATGACCTTCCTGCTGGGCATTAAGTTCATTGTCAAGCCCGTCATGACCACCAAGGAGGATATGCAGGCGGTTGACCCGAAAAAGCGGGTGATCCAGTCGATTGTCTGCGGGATTCTGATTGGCTTTATCTGTGGCTTTATTGGCGCGGGGGGCGGCATGATGATGCTGCTCATCCTCACCAGCGTTCTGGGGTATGAGCTGAAAACCGCAGTGGGGACCAGCGTTTTTATCATGGCGTTTACCGCCTTTACGGGATCGGTTTCCCATTTTGTCATCGGCGGTATGCCGGATATCCCCATCATGGTCCTGTGTATTGTGTTTACGCTGCTCTGGGCGCGGATTGCCGCGAAGTTCGCCAATAAAGCCTCCCCCAAAACCCTGAACCGGGCGACGGGCGTTGTGCTGGTGGTATTGGGCGCGGTAGTGATGCTGTTTAATTTGTTTGGAAAGTAAATCATAAGGGAATTTCTTGATTTTTCCTTGCATGGCTGCCCTTGACAGAGTAAAATAAGAGTGATATTTTCCGTAAAGAAAAGGAGGATTTACCATGACCAAATTTACCTGCGTCCACAACAATTTCAACGTCCTGGACCTGGAGAAAAGTGTCGCCTTTTATCAGGAGGCCCTGGGCCTGCATGTCATCCGGCAGCGGACCGCGGAGGACGGCAGCTTTATCCTGACCTTTATGGGGGACGATACCTCATCCCATCAGGTGGAGCTGACCTGGCTGCGGGACCGGAAGGAGCCCTATGACCTGGGGGACAACGAGATACACCTGGCCTATATGGCCCAGGACATTGACGAGGCCCACAGGCACCATGAGCAGATGGGGTGCATCTGCTTTGAAAACCCCGGCATGGGCATTTACTTCATTGAGGACCCGGACGGGTACTGGATCGAGATTGTCCCTGACCGCTCCAAGCAGGGCAAGTAAGACTGCCCTTCGACCGGGAAAAGCTCTTCCAATCGGATGGATGCCGTTTTGGGAGGGCTTTTTTGTTTGTCATTATTTTTCCTTTGTATCGAAATATGGTTTACATCCGGTCGAATCCGTTGTAAAATAGGGAGAGCCCGTTCCATCCAGGGCCAAATTTGCTATAACAAGGAGCCAATCAGAATATGAGAAAATTACAGGAAGAAAAATTCCGTCTTTCTTCCCTTACCATCTATCGGGAAGCGGCGGAGGACCCGGTGGTCAGGCTGCTTACACATCTGCTTTCGGAGCAGTTTTCGGATATCTACGAGGCCGCCTCCGACTACGGAGCGTTCTGCGACCTGCTGGCCAGGAGCGAAAGCAGAGGGGACCTCACCGATTATCTTTACCGCAAGGCCCTGTACAGCGACAATATCTTCACCCGCCAGGCCGCGCGGGGACAGCTTTCCGAGCTTTCGGAAAATGTCCGCGCCGCCGCTGCGCGGGACCTGGAAACCCTGTGGCATGCCGCCGCCATCACCACAGACGAGCTGAAGGACAACCTGTCCAGGGCATATCCCAGCTATGGGGATATGATTTCCGGCCTGCCCGATTACGATACCCTGCCCCCCCGCCAGCTTGCCAACTGGGGGGAGGATATCAATACATTTGCGGAGTTTGCCCGCGCCAACGGCTACGGGGAATATGCCCGGTATCTCTCCTTCCTGTTGGCTGTGGACAAGGACGGAGGCATCTTCCTTGACCCTGTGAAAGCTCCCGACAGCATCCGCCTGCGGGATTTAAAGGAGTATGAGCGGGAACGGAAAATCGTCATCGACAATACCCTGGCCCTCCTGGACGGCGCTAAGGCCAACAATATTCTCCTCTATGGGGACAGGGGAACGGGAAAGTCCTCCACCGTCAAGGCCATCCTCAACGAGTACGCCGGAAAGGGGCTGCGGCTGATAGAGGTTTCCAAGTACAACCTGAAGTATCTGGCCCCCCTCATCGAGCTGCTCCAGGACAACCCGCTGAAATTCATCATCTTTACCGACGACCTTTCCTTTACCGAAAATGACAGCAACTACACCGCCATGAAGGCGGTGCTGGACGGCTCTACCCTGAAGCTGCCGGACAATGTGGTCATCTACGCCACCTCCAACCGCCGCCACATGGTCAAGGAGACCTTTTCCGGGCGGGAGGGGGACGAGGTCCACCTGGCCGACACCCTGGATGAGGCCGCCTCCCTTTCGGACCGGTTCGGCATCACCGTCACCTTCCTTTCCCCCAATCGGAAGAAGTTCAACGAGATTGTGCTCTTATTGGCCAAGGACTGCGCCCTGGAGACACCGGAGGAGAAGCTGCTGGAGGAGGCCAACATCTGGGCCATGCGCAAGGCGAATTTCTCCCCCCGGTGCGCCAGGCAGTTTATCGACCACGTCTGCTCCAGGGTGGCCAGGGGAGAGGACTTTGAATGGACCGCAGGCCGGACAGAGGGGAAGAAGTCCCTTTGATGGCCGTGAAAAATATACAGACAGGGGGACAGGCAGTGCCGGTATCAAGAACGGGAAAGCACAAAAGAAGCAGACTGTTATGGGGCGGGGCGGCAGCGTGCCTGGCCCTGAGCCTCTGTCTGCCCCTTTCCGGGTGCCGCAGGGGGGAAGCCTCCTCTGCCCCGGAGAGCCAGTCTTCACAGACATCGCCGGAGCCGTCCCCGGTGGAGACAGGGGAATATCCGGCGGAGGTGTTTGGCAGGGAGGCCGAATCCCAGCCGGTGCGGGTGGTATCCCTTTCCCCGGCGGTGACCGAGCTGCTCTGTGCCTTCGGGTACGGCGACCGGCTGTTCGGGGTGAGCGACGCCTGCGATTACCCGGAGATGGTGGAGGGACTGACTCCCTGCGGCACCTCCCTGCGGCCCAATATGGAGCGGATCGCCGAGATAAGCCCGGATTACATCCTCACCGAAACCCCG
>Ga0073906_1003227_pt1 | contig 18980 bp, 18 predicted proteins | sample Inofromicrocosms_FD_65485 | JGI IMG/M metagenome (GOLD analysis project Ga0073906, IMG submission 65485) | Mouse cecum microbial communities from Vienna, Austria - Inoculum for glucosamine and mucus D2O microcosms | ecosystem: Host-associated > Mammals > Digestive system > Large intestine >...
CCACCGCTTTCACGGCTTCCCTGCGCCCTTTGTGCTGCTCCCCCTGAGCCGGACTTTTCGGCCCCCGCTCAAGGCGCTTGATTATATTAGCACTTCTTTCTCCTTTTGTCAACTACCTTTCTTCTACTTTTTCTTCATAAATTCTCTTTTTTCTGCTTTTTACCTGAATTTCAAAAGCACTTCCATCTGCAACAGAAAGATAGAACAGATTCATTTTATCATCTGCTTCTATATCTAGCACATTCATCTCCTCACTGTCATTCAACAGGTCAAAAAGTAAATCCTTAAAATAGTTTAAATCCATTTCTTCTACTCCCTCAAATTAGCTTTTATATATGGTGTGTACACGCACCATATTATTATAATACATCTCCACTTAAAATACAAAGGTGAGGGAGTGTAAATTTATGATTAAGTATGACCGCCTTTGGACCACATTAAAAGCTAAAAACATCAGTCAGTACCGCCTCATCAAGGATTATGGCATAGACAAGGCACAGCTCCACAGACTGCGGAAAAACATGGTTGTAAAAACGCTGATCCTGGATACCCTCTGCCGCATCCTTGACTGCAAAATTGAGGATATTATGGAATACGTTCCGGACAATACAAACTGAGGGCTGATAAGAGTTGAAAGAATTACAATCTTCACGGCCCCTTTTATCACGATTGTGCGGTCATTTCGCTGTTCGCCTGTCCCTTTGCTGTTTTGCGGCGGCGATTGAGTTCATTTTTCCTTGACAGATAATGAATTTTATGATATAACTAGACTGGAGACAGAGTATTGAAAATGCCCCCATACCCCCAAAAACTGCGCCGGCATTTTTATAAGATATTATATTTCCATTGACAAAACCGGCATTGTCCTTCAGAATAATTGGACCCGCTTGGTCAATGAGAATCAAATGAGGAGTGGAATCGTATGAGCCTAGAGTCCTGTTACAGCGCGATGGAAGGCGATTACCAGACCGTGTATGCCCGACTGAGCAAAAACGAGCGCATTATCAAAAAGTTTGTCCTGAAATTTCTGGAGGACGGTAGCTATGATCTCTTGGTTCGCTCTCTTGAAGAGAAGAACTACCGGGAGGCATTCCGGGCCGCCCATACCATGAAGGGCATCTGCCAAAACCTCAGCTTTACCAAGCTGTATAACTCTGTAAACGAATTGGCTGAAACCCTCCGCCCGGAGGATGCCGACGTTCAAAAGGCTGGGGAACAGTTCCTGGATGTGGAAAGGGACTATAAGCAGACCGTTGAAGCAATCCGCACGCTGCAAGCCGAAGGCTGAAGCGGAACAGACTGAATATATCAAGGCGCACTGTCCGGAAAAGACAGTGCGCCTGTTATTTTAACCGGAACACTTTTATATGAGAAGGGAGCTGTCCCAAATCGGAAATTAGCTCCTGGCTTGAGACAGCTCCCCATAAAAGTATTACCCCAGATATTTTCTCAGCATATTCATAAAAAGCTCCATGTTAATAGGCTTGGCCAGGTGGTCGGTCATGCCGTTCTTCATGGCAGCCTCCTTGTCCTCATCCATGGCGTTGGCAGTCATCGCAATGATCGGAAGGCTTCCGACGTCCTCTCTGGGCATGGCGCGGATTGTCCTGGTGGCCTCGTATCCATCCATAATGGGCATCTGTACATCCATCAGAATAGCGTCGTAGTAATTCTCCTCTGCCTTGGTCATCATGGAAACCGCATCGGTTCCATCAGGGGCGGTCTCCACCACAAAACCGGTCTCCGTCAGTATCTCCTCCGCTATCTCACGGTTGAGCTCATTATCCTCCACCAACAGAATGCGCTTTCCTTTAAAATCAAGAGAGGTCCAGGACTCCTCCTCATCTTCTTTTTCGCTGAGGTTGTTGGCTGCCAGCAGGGCGCTCTTCAGATCAGACATGAACAGCGGCTTGGCACAGAACCCTGTCACCCCGGCAATCTTCGCTTCCTCCTCAATATCCGACCAGTCATAGGCCGTCAGGATAATGATGGGAGCCTCATGGCCGACAAGCTTGCGGATTCTTCTGGTGGTTTCAATGCCGCTAAGCTCCGGCATCTGCCAGTCAATGATAAAGGTGTGATAGGGATCTCCATCGTTGTAGGCGCTCTTTGCCTTATAAACCGCCTCTTTTCCGGATGTAGTCCATTCGGAACGCATACCAATCTGCTTGAGCATTTTGTTCACGCTGTCGCAGCTGTCAAAGTCGTCGTCCACCACTAGAGCGCGCAGCCCTTCCAGCTCCTTAAGCTGTACAGCGTTGGCCTTTACGTCCTGAAGCTTCAGGCTGAGCTCTACAATAAATTCACTGCCCTTGCCCTTTTCACTCTTGACAGTGATTGTTCCTCCCATCATATCCACAATGTTTTTGGTAATCGCCATGCCCAGCCCTGTGCCCTGGATACCGCTCTGTGTGGCGCTGGTTTCCCGTTCAAAGGGTTCAAAGATATGTTTTACAAATTCTGGAGACATACCGATGCCGTTGTCTTTCACCGAGAAGATATAGTCCCCATACCCTCTGCGGACAATTGTCTTCTGGGTGATGCGGAAGCTCACCATTCCGCCCGCGGGAGTATATTTTACAGCGTTGCTCATCAGGTTGACAAATACCTGGCTCAGCTTCAGAGAATCGGCTATAACATCCTCGTTGGTCACGTCAAAGGTATCAATAAACAAGTCCATCTGCTTGGCCTTTACCTGGGGCTGTATGATATTGACAAGGTTATGGGTCAGCTCGGAAATATTGCAGGGCTGCTCCTTGATCTGCACCTTGCCGCTTTCGATCCTGCTCATATCCAGAATATCGTTGATCAGGCTGAGCAGGTGGTTGCTGGAAGAGAGGACCTTCTGGAGGCAGTCCTTCACCTGTTCCCGGTTATCAATATGGCTGACCGCAATGGTGGTAAAGCCGATAATGGCGTTCATCGGTGTGCGGATATCATGGGACATATTGGAAAGGAAAGTAGTTTTGGCGTTGCTGGCGTGCCGCGCCTGGGCCAGAGCGTCCCGCAGTGCCTGAGTCTGCTCCATCTGCTTCTTCACCTGACCGGTAATCTCCTTGACGATGGCCATGACAATAATGTCCTCCGTCTCGTCATCCCAGGTCATAATAAAGGACTGGCGAACGCAGATATTCTCCTCGGAATCGTCCTTGAGCCAGTATTCTGCCGTTACCTCCGGCTCTCCCCTGGAAAAGCTTTCTCTCAGCCGTTCCAAATCAACCGCCGCAGTGTAATCCTCCATGGACTCCTCAGCCACATATGGCTCCCATTTTTCAAACCACTCATGGGCACTGCAGGGAGGCATCAGTCCCAGCTTTTCCATCAGGGAGGTGATCTCCCCGTCCTTCACCTGCAAAACATCCTTTTCGATTCTGTCCTTTGTCAGGTTGAATTCATAGGTATACATGGCGTCTGCCATCAGGGCCACTACATACTGCCGTTCCTTACGGTTTGCCACCGAAATCTCCGCCTGTATCCTCAGCTCTCTCTCCTTAACCGCGGTGATATTCTGGCGTACAAACAGGACCTTACTTGCTCTGCTCCCATTGCGCTCCAGGCAGATTATACTCAGATGCTCCCATTCAACGGACCCGTCCTCTTTTTTGACATGCTGCTCATAACGAATATCAGTCTTATCCTCTCCAAGGCCTTTGACAATAGAGTTCTTCTCAAAGCGCTTGAGGAATCTTTCCCTTTCGCCTTCATCCACCAAGAAGGAACACAGGTATTCAGAAAAATCCTCATACCTGCCGCTGGCGGGAAACTGTTCCCGCTCTGGCCGGGTTCCAGCCAGGTATTGATAGGTATCCTTCTCCAAATCAACCATAATAAAGCGAGAAAACAGGGTATTCACACCGCTTATTACATATCCCATCTCCTGGTTTTCCTTTTCCAGCGTCTTTCTTATCTTCCGGGAACGTATTAGGAGGGTAAGGATATATATGATAAACAGCCCAATCAGCAATATCTCCAAAAGGATGCCAACGCGGTTAGCTTCCCGAAGCATCGACTGGGTGACACTTTTGGGGAAGGTCTGAATCAGCACATATCCCTTTTCCGGGAAGCTCATAACGCAGATATTGTCGGTTTTGCTTCCGGCGGAACAGATAAAGGCTTCCTCGCCTCCGTTTTCAAAGACAGTTCTAACCTTCTCCACAGTGGCCTCATCGGCAATTTCCTTTTCCTGAAGCAGAGTAAAAATTTTGCTGGTATCATCCGGAGGAGTAGTGCTGGAGATAATGGTTCCATCCTCCAGGCACAGGAAGGATTCTGCAACTACACCAAAGTAACTGGAAGAGATCATCTTTTTCAGGTATGCGTCTGCTGAATACACGCCCCGCAGTACGCCAACAATCTCATTTCCGGTCGTCACCGGTGCATAGAAACTGACAATAGGACCATTAAAAAGGGGCGAATCCAGAATGACGTTCATGCCGCTTTCGCCTTTCATTCCGTTGATATAATATTCCTCATCTTTGGAGTCTGCCATCCGTCCATCCGGGGCAAGTGTAATCCCTTGAGCGTCGGTATACCGGAAAGCGTCAAAAAGGGCGTTGGCCTCCATACCCTCCAGCATTTCGGCGGTGACATCCGAATCGGAGAGGCTCTGCCCCAGAAAATAGGAATAGGTACTCACACGGTTCAGGGCATTGTTGAATTCGATATCAATATGGACCACTGTCTGTCGGGCGGCATCCATTGCGTAATTCAAATTTTGTTTTTCAATTCGTTTGCTGTTTTCGGTAGAATACCAATAAAACAGCATGATAATCGCCAGCAGAAGGACCAGAATATTCATACCCTGCAATGTTTTTTGATGTTCAAGCATTTGAAGAAAACCCCTCTCCATGTCAGCAGAATCCGCAGGAAAAAATAACCGGCGGCATCTCATATTTCTATGTTTTTAAGATAAAAACGCCGGTGGATAAATCACGCTAATATTTAGTATAGTATATTCGGCAGTAAAAGTCCATCAAAATTTTTTTGTGGGGCATTCTTTTTACCGTAAAATCCTATACCCATACCCTTCCAGCACAATCTCCGCCGCTGTCTCACCGGTAAAGAGGTCTGTCCATTCTCCTCCCATTCGGAGCGTGTCCCCTTTTCCGTCGATATTGACCAGGAACAGGAATCTTTCTCCCCTGTCGTTTACTCTGGGAACCGACAATGTAGAAATCGTTGTGGGATACTGCTGCGTCACCTCCGCCTGCCGTACCGCGTCCTGAAGAAAGCCCTTTAAAAAGGAAATCCCATCTTCTCCCTCCGGCATGGCGGCAAGGGTATACACATACCCTCGTCCCACCTGATGCCGTGTCGCAGCGCTGGCGGCGGTATGGAGCGTGGTGCGGTAGGACGCAAGGCTTTCGGTATCCGTCCCCGCCGCCGGTTCACAAGGGGCGGCCCAGTAAACCGGCCGGCAGGCGCGGCCAAAGCCCTCCATCCTCCCATCGGTGCCGTCCGCACGGTAAAACTGGGTTACGCGGATGCCGCATAGGGCCTCCAGCTTTCCCAAGGCATGGTCAGTATGTACGGTATGTTCCATTGTGCGGTAGCCGGTCATCGGCCCGATTACCGCAACACCTCCCTGCTCCACAAAGCGGTATAGCCTTTGCAGGAGTTCCTCCTCCACCGCCGGGAGAAAGGGAACCAGAACCATCCGATAACGCTCCAGCTCCGCCCCCTCGCTGATGACGTCCCGGTGAAGTCCCATATCCACAAGGGTGTCATAAAACCGGCGTATCTGCTCCGGGTAGCGGATATCCGCCATGGGCTCGGACTGAAAGAAGGCGTTGGCATGGTCTGAGAAAAGAAGAGCGGTTTGGGGCTGTTCCACCTCTGTAACAGAAAGAATGGGCTCCAGCTTCCACAGAATTTCCCCAACCTCCTTTACATTGTCATAGCCCAAGCCATGTTCTCCCCAACTGTACAGAATGGAGCCATGGGGAATTTCGCAGCCGGTACGCTGCTGTCTCCACAGCCAGTAGCTGAATCCCCTCGCTCCGCAGGCTGCGGCAGCGACAGCCTCGCACCGCAGATACCCCTGGGGATGGGGCGGTGGGGTTCCGTAAGTGTGCCCCGCGTGGGAGGGGCTGGTTTCCATCACCCAAAACCGCTTTCCGCCCTTTAAGGCTCTCCAGCGGTCAAACTGCATCTGGAAGTTCAGGAAATTAGTATACTGTGGGTAGGCATCAAAGGAGACGAAATCCAGCGAATGAAACAGAGCCTCATTGTCCAAGGCAAAGGTGATTCCCGTATTGTGGGTAATGGGGGCGGTGGAATACTTTCGGATAATTCTCGCCTGACGGTGGGCAAAGTCGTTGATCTTCTCCATAGAGAAAATACGGTAGTTAGTGGTCAACGACGGATTGTGGAGAAACGGTGTCGCCACAGGCTGGGGGACTTCCTCAAAACAGGAATAAGCCTCGCTCCACACTTCCGTCCCCCATGCCTCGTTGAGCGCTTCAATGGTTCCGTATTTATTCCTGAGCCACTGGTGCCAAAGTCCCTTGCAGGTGGGGCAGCAGCACTCCTTCACATGGCATTTCAGCTCGTTGTCCAGCTGCCAGGCCGTCACGCCGGGAAGGCTGCCCAGTTCCCTGGCCATCGCCTCCACAATCTGGAAGGCGTGCAACTGGAAGAAGGGGTGGTTGGTACAGACGTGCTGCCGCGCCCCATGCTCATAGGCAACCCCATCCTGGTTGACAAAGGCCGTCTCCGGATGGCGAAAGGTCAACCAGCGGGGCGGCGTGGGCGTAGGGGTGCAAAGAACAGTGTCAATCCCGTTACACTTCAAAAGGTGAATCATATTTCGGAAAAAGCTCAGATTAATTTTTCCGGGTTCGGGCTCCATTTTATGCCAGGCAAACTCTCCGATGCGCACACAGTTGATCCCCAGGGCCTTCATTTCCTGGATATCCTGGGAAATTTCCCTTTCCGTCCACAGTTCGGGATAATAGGCTGTTCCGTAGTAAAACGGCTCTGCCATGTAGACCGCCCCTTTCCATTATTTTTCTGTTGGTGCTGAAGTCTATACGAAGCACCCATTGTGCAGGCCTTATAGCCCCGGCACGGTGAATATAACAAGGCCGCCGCAACCGGCCTTCCAGGGAAAATTCCAGGAAAGCCAGCTCCGACGACCCCCCAGCAGTAAACCGCAGCTCCTCATTCTCTCAGCAGGTCTCGCCCCCGTTGGTATATTGCTGGAGCTGAGCCTTTAAGCGGCTGTTTTCCTGCCGCAAACGTTTTATTTCGAGCTGGTATGCAATACGCCGGAGAAGCTGTATCTCCGTCACCGGCCTGGTGACAATCTCCGCGGCCCCTTGTTCATACAGCTTTTGGATGATTCTCATTTCTCTCTTGTTTTCCATAAGGGTAAAGATAACAGGAATATCCCTAGTCCGTTCATCCTGTTGGAGTACCTTCAGGACTTCCAATCCGTTCATCCCTGTGGTCATCTCCACGTCCATAAGGATTAGGTCCGGGAGGGGGTTGGATTTGAGAAAGCCCAGGGCTTGGACGCCAGAACTTATTTCAATGCCGGTATAGTCAGGCTCCAGATGCGCCTTGAATATGGCGTTGCTGATACTGTCGCTGCTTACAATCATAACACTGCCCATTAAAAAACACAGCCCCCAATTAAATAAGATATATGAACAACAAGCACATTATTTTAATCTCCTCGCGGTAGTAAGGAGCAGAACAAATCAATTGAATTGTCTCTTGCCAGAGGGAATACTGTTTTCACTCTGCCCACCGCTGCCGCTAAAACATACTTTTTCCTCTCATTGTCTTTACTATTATATTATTATACCATAAAATATTTAAAAAAAGCAACAAGATTCATATGTCTGCCTATAAAGACTGCTTTATAGAATAGGGCACAAATACATTTACTTTTCGATTTTATCATTAATTTAGTTAGCGCAAATCATTGTCCCTGCTTTTTTGTATATTATTAACATATTGCTCATTGGAAAATTAGCAAAAAATCCGCCTTCCCGATTTCGGTGGGAAGGCGGACAGCAAGGTATAAAATCTCCCGTCGGAATTATCCGACAGAAAGTGTTTTATTGCCCTGAAATTTTAATCTGTCTGCCGCTCTGGGCGCAGTCCTTCAAATTAAAACAGGTTATAAAGTGGGTTACTTATCAAAAAGAAAACCCGCTTTATGGAGAATGCGTTTCCCTGGCCCCGCTCGGTGTTTTGTTTCCCCTTGCTGTGATTATATTATAGCATACTGTACCCAGTATGTAAATTGACAAAATAGACAAATGTACCCAGTATGATTTATACAATATTCATACTGTACCCACTATGATTTATATGATATAATATCTATAGGGGGTGAATAGATGGGGAGAACGTCCAGTGCGGTTAAAGACCGTTACAATGCCAAAGCCTATGACGAAATAAAAGTCAGGGTCAACAAAGGCCGTAAGGCCGAAATCCAGTCCTACGCCGAAGCCCACGGCCAAAGCGTCAACGGCTTTATTAACAGAGCTATTGATGAAACGATGGAGCGGGACAAGGAAGGAGGTGAAGACATTGACACCCAGAGAGTTGTTAAACCTGGTGGATTGGCTCAGGGCGCAGGGAATGAGTAATGACAAGGTCGTTGAATGCCTGGAGGCAGTAGAAGGCTGCAAAATTATTTTGCAGGACACCAGCGCGGACACAAAGAAGCAGGAATAAGCACACAAAGGGCCGGGGAGATGCTCCCTGGCCCCTCTCCCTGACACGCTTGAAAGCGTACAGCAGGCCGCAGAGGCCACGGGGGATAAACTGGAATATGACCGTAAAGGAGGAGCAAGCCATGAGTAACCGGGAATTTGCAAAAAACCTGATAGACTATGTGCCCGAAAACAAATTGCTTTACGTTGTGGGCTATCTGCAAGGCATAGTAGTCCCTGATGAAACACCGAACACTGCCACTATCGCCGCTATACAGGAATTAGAAAGCGGCGGCGGGGAGCTATGGACAGGAAGCACGGAGGACTTTTTTGCTATGCTGGACGCAGAGGATGAAGCCAATGCTTGATTTAAAATTCGGTTCACAATTCAAGCGCGACCGCCGTCTATGTGTCAAACGCGGGTATGATATGAGACTATTGTCCGCAGCAGTGGAAACCTTGCGCATCCCCGCAGCCCTGCCCCCTCAAAACCGCGCACACAATCTATCAGGAAATTGGGCAGGCTACCAGGAATGTCACCTTGCCCCTGTATGGCGTTTTCAGTGTGTAGGTGAAAATTTGCCCGCCCGCTCAAAAGGGCTTAAAATGCTTCAATAATAGGCCCTGTAAGCGATTCCCAATCAGGAATCATGGCGGTGTTGCCCGCGCTCGTCTGGAACGCCTCCACCAGCGCATCAAATGCGCCCAGCTTTTCGCCCATCGCATCAGCGGAGCTGTCGCCCTGGAGGGCAATGGCTCTCAGCTCCATAACACGTTGATCTGCCGGGCCATACCGATTTTCCATGTCCTCGACGGCGGTGGCGGCGTATTTGCCAATAATCCGCGCCATTGTGTCGTTCCCCTTCTCCATTGCCCTGTTCATCAGCCGCACATACTCATCACTCCGCAGTATACCGCATTTGAGTAACTCCAGGGTGTGGGCATCAATGGCAGACGGGTCGGCGCTGTATTCGTCCCCCAGCGCCACAGATAGATCCCGCCGAATTGCTGACAGGCTGCTGAGGGTGGTGGCGGGCAGTTCTCGACGGCACTTCTCATAGGCGGCTTTGGCCTCCACATAGTCAGCTTCTGCCCTGGCCGCCTTTGCCATTACTTCCGCATCCACCATGCCGGTACGTGGGGCGCGGTTCTCCTTCCGGCACTGCTCCGCTGCACTCAAATCTGCATTCGCCTTTTGGATTTTGGCAAGCACATCCCTGGCGATAGCCTCCGCCTTTACCATGTAATTTTTCGATTTACTCATTGGTGGTCTCCTTTCATTGCGCAGTCATCGGCGCAGTTGGTATTAGTGTAGGGACATTTCCTTCCTGTGTTTGGGCTGGGGCATTTTTGAACGCAGCCCATTGCGGTATGCCACGCCATCCTTCACCTTGTCCACCTACTGCCACACTTCTGAACGCATGATGCAGGACACAGCAAAACGGATGCAAAGTTATTATGATACCCTTGCTGAAAAGGGTCAAAAAATTCTGTAAAGGGTATTTTAAAGGGTAAAGCCCTAAAAATAGACAGCAAAAAACCCCGCAAACACGCATGTTTACGAGGTTTTCTGTTCACGGAGAAAGAGGGATTTGAACCCTCGCGCCAGTTGCCCGGCCTACTCCCTTAGCAGGGGAGCCTCTTCACCACTTGAGTATTTCTCCAGGTGAATGGGTCGGAAACGGAAATTGGCGGAGAGAGTGGGATTCGAACCCACGGCCCTATCGGGTCACTGGTTTTCAAGACCAGCTCCTTAAACCGCTCGGACATCTCTCCGTTTCTGCGACGAGTTATATTTTAACATATGCTCAGGAAAATGTCAATCGCTATTTTTACTTTTTTCAGTTTCGGCCCCAAAAATGGACAGCCCACAGGCTGTAATATGGGCTGTCCGCAAAAAATCGTCAAAATTGATTCAGCTTCGCAATGGTAATTCCCGTATAATAATGTCTGAGAATGTCCTTCCAGTCCTCTCCCTTTTTCCCCAGATACTCCGCCCCGTATTGGGACATCCCCACGCCGTGCCCATACCCGCAGACCCTAAATAAAAATGACCCGTTGATGTATTCCACTGTAAAATTGGAGGATCGTAGCCCCAAAGCCCCCCGCACATCAATTCCGTCCAGTTGCTCCCCGCAGAGAGTCAGGGCCGTCACATAGCCGGAGCTGCTCCGCTCAAAGTCTCCGAACCATTCCGAGGGCTCCCCTGAAAAATCAGAGTCCTCCATCAGCCCTACCATAGCGAACGCCTCCTTCAGTTCCTCAGGGGAGAAGAGCTCTGCCGTCTCATAGTTGGGGGCGTACTGGTCCCCGACGCTCTCCACCGGCACCAGATAGGGGGCGGAGCCCTGCCATACATTGGAGGCGTCCTCTGTCATTCCCCCGCAGGTGGAATGATACGCGGCCACAATGGGATTTTCCCGGTACAGCATCACATAGCCTAAAACCGGCTTCACCGCCTGCTCAATGGTATCCCAGTAGACCGCGCCGGTTTCCTCGCCGTAGCGCTCCAGATATTGTTCCCGCGTGACATATCCCTTCCAATCGGAGGGGTCTGCCGCAAAGTCCGCGCCGTTCAGGGCAGGGTCAGGCTGCCGGGCGTTGTCGTATTTGGCCCGCAGGGCATAAGTGTAGCAAGCGACCGCCTGCGCCTTCAGCGCCTCTTCCGAAAAAGTCGGCGGCATCTCCGCGCTGACAGCGCAGACAGTGTACTCCTCCGCCGTCAGGGTGTGCAGTTCTCCGGTAGTCAGGTCATAAATCGTAAAGCTGTCGCTGTCCGGCAGGGTAACGGAAACCGGTTCCCCCTCCGCCATGGCAGAGCTGGAGGGGACTAAAACAGGCAGAGTATCCTCCCCGCTTTGGGAAGCCTGGGGTCTGGTGTTTGCCGGTACGTCCCGCACTGTCAAAGATTCCCCTTCTTCCCTCTGTTTCTCCGTTTTCTTTGATTCCTTCGATCCTTCCAGGAGCTCAGACGCCTCTCCCCCAGATATGGCTGCGGAGGAGGAAAGTGGTTGAGAGGGCATACCTCCCCTTCCCTCCTCTGGATGGGAGGTCAAACCATAGGCAGCCAGCGGTATTCCCAGAATCAGCAGCGCCAGACACACGCACAATGCAAGGTTTACCTTCATCTTTTTGCTTTCCTTTCCTGTATTTTTCAGGCCAGTTTCCCCAAACGCCTTCCAGCGGAAGCGGGAAGCCGGTCTGTTTTGCGATGATGGATTTTAAAAAAGTTTTTGCCTTATTTTTCAAAATAAAAGAAACTTTTAAGGGCTTTTTTATTTATAATGAAATAGTTTATCCGAAAGCTTTCATTTTTGTCAAAAAACCGTCCTTTAAGAATTGACATTTGCCCTTCATTCAGGTACAATAATTCTATCATCCTTGGGAAAATTTATGTTTTATACAAAAAAAATCTTCTGTTACCGAATGAAAGATGGAGTGAACGATTATGCAGAATGTAAACATGCCGATTCATCATTACGACGACCGGGACGCTATGTGGGATATCCAATCCATATGCAGCCAGTTCAAAGAATATAACACCATTGATACAGACCTCTATAAAATCTACCCGGTGGCACGGGGACTCCGCAATCCAGATGGCACCGGCGTGGTGGCCGGCCTGACTCAGATTTGTAACGTCCACGGTTATGTCATGGACGAAGGGGAAAAGTCTCCGGTAGAGGGCCGGCTTTCCTACCGCGGGGTGGATATCAACGACCTGGTGAAGGGGTGTGTAGAAGAGCATCGCTTTGGCTTTGAAGAGGCGGCTTGGCTCCTTCTGGTGGGGAAGCTGCCCACCCAGGCCCAGCTCACCACCATGCGGGAGCTGATGACCCTTTACCGGGAGCTGCCGGACAGCTTCGCCGAGGATGTGCTGATGAAAACCCCCTCCAACCAGCTGATGATTCAGCTTTCCAGAGGGGTATTGGGGCTGTATTTTTACGATGAAAATCCCGACGATCTGTCGGTTGAAAACCAGATGCGCCAGTCCTTCCAGCTGATTGCCCGGCTGCCCAGCATTATGGTGATGGCTTACCAGATCAAGCGGCGGTTCTGGGACCGGGAGAGCATGTACTTCCACCAGCCCCTTCCGGACCATTCCATCTCCCAGACCATCCTGCGGATGCTCCGGGCAGACACCCAGTTTACCGAGGAGGAGGCCCGGCTGCTGGATATCTGCATGATTCTCCACGCCGAACACGGCGGCGGCAACAACTCCACCTTTGCCGCCCGCGTTCTCTCCTCCTCCGGAACGGACATTTACGCTGCCATCTCCGCCGGAATCGGCTCCCTGAAGGGGCCGCGGCACGGCGGGGCCAACAAAAAGGTCCGGGAAATGGTGGAATTCATCAAGCAGGACGTTCAGCACTGGGACAACGACGGGGAGGTCAAGGATTATCTCTCCCGTCTGGCCAACAAAGAGGCTGGAGACCGTTCGGGGCTTATCTATGGCATGGGCCATGCGGTCTACACCAAAAGCGACCCCAGGGCGGTGATTCTCAAGCGGAGCGCCCGGCGGCTTGCACAGCTCAAGGGCTTTGAGGATGAATTCGCGCTGCTGGAGTCGGTAGAACGGCTGACGCCGGAGGTATTGAGCGAAAAGGGCAAGGACAAGGTCATCTGCGCTAACGTGGACCTGTATTCCGGACTGGTATACAAAATGCTGGGCATCCCCGACGAGCTGCACACGCCCCTGTTCGCGGCGGCCAGGGTTGCGGGCTGGTGCGCCCACCGGATGGAGGAGATTGTCTGCGGCGGGCGGCTGATCCGCCCGGCGTACAAGGCGGTTCTGCCGCACCAGAGCTATCTGCCGCTGATGGAGAGGTAATACCAGTGAAAGTAAACTATATGGAGCACACAGAGGCGGTGCTGGCGGATACCTTCCGGGACCTCTGGCCGGTGGACGAGCAGTCGTGGGAGCGTTACACCCCGCCGGACAGGTACAACAACGCCCGCCTTGACCTGGTGCTGACCCCGGAGGAGATACGGCAGTTATATCAATCCGGGGACGTGGAGACCATGCTGGCGGAGATTGACATTGAAGAGGTGCGCGGGTCCTTAAAGGCCTCCGATATTAAGTCCGGCGAACCGGATGAGTTCAATTATGCCGCGTGGAGTCTGTTCGCGTTTGACGGTTAATCCGTGTGAATTCGATAAAAAATGGCTGTCTCAAACGGGAAGTTTATTCCCGATTTGAGACAGCCTGTATTCTGTTGTTCTGAGCACCATCTACCGGTCCGCTCAAGATGTTTCAGCGGCATAAATGCCGCCTCACCTTTCGCTGGGCCAAAAAGCCCGGATTGCTTCCTTTAATGGGTTTACAGGGTCTACCGTTAAGCTACCACCAAAACAAGTAAATAAACGGGCTTTTTGGATTGGTGCTTTTTAGGTGGGGGTTTACGAACTTTTATGTTAGCGCAGGGGCTTTTCGCGCCTGCGGGCGCGACCAGGGCTCTGCCCTGGACCTGCCACTTTCGAGAAAGCGGCCAAAGCTTTTTCTCCTTGGCAAAATTTTTGGGCCTTCCCACATTTTTAGGACGCTGCGGGCGCAGCACCGCATTGGGTCTCACTCGCTCTTTTCCCGCTCCTCCTGCCCCACCATGGCGTTCCCCGCCTGGTCAACACTCCTCTGCACTACCGCCAGAATTTTCCTCAAAAATCCCGGCGCAGCCGACCCCATCTTTATCCCGTTCTCCAGAATACTCCCCATATCCGTGACAATATACCAAACCAGCACAATCGGACATAACATTACACTGTAGGAAAACGGAAGCTCCATCCCAGGCAGCAGCTCCACCATCCGCCCGATAAGCGCATCCGCCATCAGCGAAACCATCACTATCGTAATGCTTCCCCCTTTGTGCCAGATTCCGTCCCGCGCAATGGAGCTCTTCCACTCATGATTCCGCTTGGCCGCCAGGCTCCCCGTCACCCAGTCCATCACCATGCACGCCCCGTACAGCATGACCAGCCAGCCGAACCACCCCAGCGCAGCCGACACCGCCCCGAAAAACAAGGACACCGCTGCCTTAAAATTGGAAACCTTTTCAGTCATCTTTTCCATCTCCCTTCTCACTTTGTGTGGAATGTTCTTTCTTTTGATGCTTTCTCATTTTATCCTCCTTCATAAATTCTCTTTACGTGATTATTATAAGCCTGTATTCGCGAATTGTCAATAGATTTTAGAACTTTTGTTCTTATTTAGAAAAATAAAACAGCCTCCCCAAACAAAAGTCATGGGGAAGCTGTTATCTTTCGGGGCGCTCCGGCCCCCTCTTCTCCTTATTTTTTCAACACCTGACCGCGGATATGGCGGAAAGTCTCCTCCTCTCCCCGGTCCCGCAGCATCAGCAGCAGACTTTCCAGCAGCTCCCGGCTGGCGGGGTGGAGCAGGTATTTGCTCTTGGACTTGGCGTAATATTCCCACGGGTCCCCGTCCTGGTAAAGCTCCTTCCGGTAGGTCTTGCTGGCGGCCATGCGGTCGCAGAACATCTCCACCACATATTTCACCGGCATCTCCATCCCGGTCAGGGGGAGGGGATTTTCCTCCGGCGGCTGGAGGGAGTAATCGATCCAGTATTCCAGATGGTGCTTGTTCCGGCCCTTGTGGTGGAGCCAGGCGCTGGAGTACCCTCTGTCCAGGCGTTCCGCGTCATTGGGGCTCCGGTTCCCCTGGAAGTAACGGACCCCCACCAGAAATTCAGCGGGGGAATACTTGGAGAGATCATGGAGAAGCCCCTGACGGTACAGGCCTACCCGAAAGCAGGCCTTCATCACCAGAAATCTATGATGGTTGATGGTTTTCAGATGTTCAAGCCAGTTCATGGGGCCTCCTTTTGGACAGGAAATGGGCGGCGGAATGGATTGGATGAATATGCTTCTCCATTCATTGTATCGCATTCCGCCGGTTTTCACAAGAGAAAAATCCTGTCGGGCCAAAAGAGACAAAATTTACATATCATTCCGAAGCCCTCCCCCGAAACAGCCACAGGGGAGGGCCGACGATGAAACGAAGGACATCCCGCGAAACGGGAGATCCATGTACCCCATGGGTTGAGGTACAAGAGGGACATAGTAAAATTTATCCCTCTATATAATATAATAACAGTTGACCAGAGAAAATGTGACGCTTTTTTTCAAAAAATCTCAAAAAAATTTTTTTACCGCAAAAGCGCCAGGCTTCCGGTGAGCTTATCCACCTTTTTCCGTTCCCCGCACAGGGCAATCCCGGTATATACAAGGTCCTTTCCCGGCGTGACCGCCATCTTCTCAATATACTCCCAGTAGGTCTTGCACCGCTGGGCCAGCTGGGTAAAGTCCGCTGTCACCACATCCCCATACTCTGGGGTTTCCAGCTTCTCCAAAAGCTCCCGCAGCTCCTCCTCCTTGCAGCCGAGAACCGGAATGGGGTTCTCTACAATCCCCAGATGAACCCGCTCGTCCCCGTCCATCACCGGCTCCCCCACCAGCTCCGGCAGCTCCTTTCCCATGGTAATCCCCAAAATCCCCGCCGCGTTGGCGGAAAGTCCTGTGGGCAGGCCCTTCAGCAGCACAATGACACATTTCTTTTCCATCTGTTATCTCCCCTTTTCTAATCCCGGAACGTTTTCCTCAAAGATTCTCTGGTACTGTTTGGGGGTCAGCCCTATCTGGGCCTTAAAGGCGTTGGTAAAATGGCTCTGGTCGGAAAACCCCGTCTCCGCCGCCGCGTCGATGGGCTCCATTCCCCCCTCCAGCAGCCCCTTGGCCGCGCTGATGCGCGCCGCCTCCAGGTACCGGTAGGGGGTAATCCCCCTCTGCCGGGTAAACTCCCGGATAAGGCGGTACCGGCCCATTCCCGCCAGTCCCTCCAGGTCCTCCAGCCCAATCCGCTGTCCGTAGTTTTGCTCCAGGTATTCGCACACCCATGCAACACCGTCCTGTCCCTTTTCCTCCGCCTCGGCTGTGCCGCCGTACAGTCCCAGGATACGCTCCATCAGCAGCAGATACTGTTCCTCCCGGAGCAGCCTGTCTCCTGCTCCCTCCATAATCCCCTGGTGGAGCTCCCGCAGCGCCCCGGTAATCTCCGGCGGAGCCCTCAGGGCAACCGGCTGGGAAAAGGCGATCAGCCCTCCACCGGCGGCGGGAATATCCAGGGCGCGGGCGGTCCGGTCCATCACCTCCGGCTTGATGTTCAGGCAGCGGTAGTCCAGAGATTGATCGTCCACCGCCTCGCAGGCGTGGCTCGCCAGCGGCTGGAACAGCAAAAGGTCTCCTGGTCCCACAATCCATTCCATCTGTCCGCAGAACAGGCGGCGCTCCCCCTGTTCTATCAGCCCTATGACATAATAGGGATGGAAATGGTTTGGAAACTTCTGCTCAACCCCCTGGAACTGGTAGGCCTCGATTTGCAGGTCCCTGTCAAACCGGACACTTCTCTTTTCATCTTCGTTTGTCATAGCCGTTCTTCACCCCACCAAAAGAATACCACAGTCGGAATCGGAAAATCTTGAAAAATATTGCGGGAAAGAAAGGTCCGCGCACCCAAACCGGATGCGCGGACGTAAGAACCTGTATAGAAAGGGAGAAAAACAAATTTTAGAAGTCGATTTCCTTGTCGTAGAAGCAGGCCAGCAGCAGCTTCTCCATCTCCTCCTGAGAGGGCTGACGGGGGTTGGAGCCGGTGCAGGCGTCGGAGATAGCCAGGGCGGCAACGTCCTTCAGCTTGGAGTTAAACTCCTTCTCGTCGATGATCCCGCCCTCGTAGTCCTTGATGCAGGTGGGGATATCCAGGGAGGCGTTCATCTTCTTCAGCTCGTCGATAAGGGCGTCCACCATGGCGGTGGTGTCCTTGCCGGTCAGGCCGATAAAGGCGGCAATCTCGGCGTACCGCTTGGCGGCTTCCGGGTTCTTGGAGTTGTACTTGATGACCTTGGGCAGGTACATGGCATTGGCGCAGCCGTGGACAATGTGGCCGCCGCTGTACGCCGCGCCGGTCTTGTGGGCCATAGAGTGGACAATGCCCAGCAGTGCGTTGGAGAAGGCCATACCGGCCAGGCACTGGGCGTTGTGCATCCGTCCGCGGGCGTCCATATCCCCGTCGTAGGAGGCCTTCAGGTCATTGTGAATCATCTTGATGGCGTGGAGGGCCAGGGGGTCGGTGTAGTCGCAGTGCAGGGTGGAGACATAGGCCTCAATGGCATGGGTCATGGCGTCCATACCGGTGTGGGCGGTCAGCTTCTTGGGCATGGTCTCCGCCAGGTCGGGATCGACAATGGCCACGTCGGGGGTGATATTGAAATCAGCCAGAGGGTACTTGATGCCCTTCTGGTAGTCGGTGATAACCGAGAAGGCAGTGACCTCAGTGGCGGTGCCGGAGGTGGAGGGAACGGCGCAGAACTTGGCCTTGGTGCGCAGGGTGGGGAAGTTAAAGGGGGTGATCAGCTGCTCAAAGGTGGTTTCGGGGTACTCATAGAACGCCCACATCGCCTTTGCCGCGTCGATGGGGGAGCCGCCGCCGATGGCTACAATCCAATCGGGCTGGAACTCGCGCATTGCCTCGGCGCCCTTCATAACGGTTTCCACGCTGGGGTCGGGCTCAACGTTCTCGAACAGCTTTACCTCCATACCGGCGTCCTTCAGGTACTGTTCCGCACGGCCTAAAAAGCCGAACCGCTTCATGGAACCGCCGCCCACGACGATAATCGCCTTGGAGCCCTTCAGGTTTTTCAGCTCCTCCAGGGAGCCCTTTCCGTGGTACAGGTCACGGGGCAGAGTAAAACGAGCCATATGTATTACCTCCAGACATAAAATAAAAATTTGTAGGGACATTTATTCCAACAAACCCGCCCCCGGCGGGCATTATGGACCTGAAAAAAGATTGACTATTTTTTAACAGCTTCATTATAGCACGAAATAGGGAAATTGCAATAGCGAAAATGTTTAAAAATTTCTTTAAATTTTTGTGGCTGTAAGGCGGTTCACTGTTCTCCCTCCATATCTTTTAAAACATCCCGCATATCTCTACAAAAAGTATATATTTTTTCGTCTATCGTCTTGGGAAGGGGAACGATCTTGAAATACCTCTGTGGTGGTTTGTTTAGGTAATCCAGACCAGCTGTCATCACATAATGTGAATTCACCCCACAGTTATATTCTGAGTCTAAAAGGTTCCATGTCATCTGGTAAAGCATTACTGTCTGCTCATCTGTCCCATACTCTCCCGTTACAATATTAAATGCCCTGTCGTTAAACTGCATATAAGTTCCATCTATCAGGTGGACCCTTGTACGATACCAGGGAATATAATCCCTCGTCGCCCCCTCCATC
>Ga0073906_1003232_pt1 | contig 18960 bp, 15 predicted proteins | sample Inofromicrocosms_FD_65485 | JGI IMG/M metagenome (GOLD analysis project Ga0073906, IMG submission 65485) | Mouse cecum microbial communities from Vienna, Austria - Inoculum for glucosamine and mucus D2O microcosms | ecosystem: Host-associated > Mammals > Digestive system > Large intestine >...
ATGATGCTCTTTAACTTACTGCAGTTCTGGAATGCACTTACACCAATCTTGTTAACATTCTTGCCAATTGTAACTTTTGCAAGTTTCTTATTGCCTTTAAATGCATTTTTAGCAATAGTTGTTACTTTATAATTTTTACCACTAATTTTGACAGTTGAAGGAACTACAATGCTCTTAGCATTCTTCTTACCTTTTGTAAACTGTACAGTTCTTGTACCTTTTACTGCTGTTACTTTGTACTGTGAACCACTAACTGTAGCTTTCTTGCCTACTTTAACAGCTGTTGAACCACCATTAGTATTATCCTTATCAGTATCAACTGGCTTATCTGTTGCTGCTGGAGCTTTAGTAGGTGTTGTGTCACCGCCAGTAGTTGGAGCGCCTGATTCAGTAGGAGCTGCTGAGCTGTCTGCGCCAGGTGTAGCACTTGGGTCTGCACTAGGTGAAGCAGAAGGAGCTGCTGTTGCTGAAGGAGCTGGTGTAGCACTATTTGAAGGAACATAAGAACCTATGCCACTGCCGCCACCTGTAGGAGGTTTTGTAGCAGGTGTATCCCCACCTTCTGCTGGAACAAATGAAATAACATATGTAGAGAACCTGTTACTCTTAAATTTAATCTTTTTAGTTGCTTTATCATATTCACATTTAAGAACAGTTGCTTCTCCATCATGAATACGGATTGCATAATATTTACCTTCAAGATTATCTTTATTAAGACTCTTAGGTTTATCCATAGTAATTTCTATTTCCTTTCCTAAAGACTTAACTGATATACTAGCTTCAGTAGCAACTTTACCATTCTTCATCATAGAAATAACACTGTTTAATGTGATATCTAAAGCAACTTTGTCTTCACGAGCCATCATAGCCTGGACTGTCTCTTTAATTGCATTTGCATTTTCGCCAAGAGCGTTAGCATCACTACCAAAATCAGAAGAATTTGATATTGCAGTATTTGCATTTGTTATATCTTCAGAAGAAGCTTTAACAATTTTAAGAGATGTTTTAACTTTAGTATCTGCATTTGATAAAGAAGTTAAAATTTGTTCAACGATTTCAGGAGTTACATTTGTACCATCTAACATAGTAATAGCACCAGTAGTAATATTTGTTACAACATCATCAACAGGTAACTGGCTTATTGTAACTTCACCTAAGTCTTCCTTTAAAGCTTCATCAGGAATATCAGTAGTACCTGTTGTATTATTTGCATCTGTTATTGCTACTACAACTACTGTACCACCTGTTATAGATATGTCTGTCTTTCCTGTAACTTTAATTGTAGCTGTTCTTGTAGTTGTACCTTCCCAATCTACAGTTGTACCATTTGACTTTAATACTGGTAAAACATTAAATTTAGCTTTTTCTCCTTTTGCTGAAATTGTAAATGTAATAGTAGTATTTTTAGGAATTGTATTAATAGCAGAACCTGTTGAAAGTTTAGGGTCACAAGTAAGTGAAATATTTTCATAATTAAAACCTGTATCATCAAATGAAACATCATAATTTACAGGTTTGTCATCACCTTCATTGCCACTATTATCTTCTAATATAGCCTCACCACTTAAATCTACATTAATATCAGCACTGATATTTTCTACTATAAGTGTATAAGTCTTTTTATTACTAGAAATTGATGCTGATGTAGTAACTTTGGTATTATTTGCCATAGCAGTTGCTGTTACAGCAGTTACAGTACAACTGTTATTTGCTTTAGTTGTATTATTAGGATTTGTTGTTTTTACAGTAATGTCTTTAGTTTCACCAAACACATAACCTTCATTAGCAGCAAGTGTAATTATTGCACTTCCAGATGATATTGCTGAATTACTAGTAACACTTGTTACTTTTGCACCAGTTACACTACAAGTAACTGTAACGTTAGCTGCTTTTTCATCTGCTTTAGCTACTGGTGATACTGGTAATAACGAAATAACCATTGCTAAAGCCATGAAGAAACTTAACTTACGCTTTGTTTCCTTCGTCTGTCTAAAAAACTTCATAGACATTTCCACCTTTCTTCTCATTAATTTTAATTTAATTATCATGTATCTATATCAATTGCAAAGTGAATAATCCACCTGGAATTTCACATGCAGGCAAGGCAATAAGGCATAAAAGAGACAGGCTCTTCTTGATTCATCTTTCTCATTAATGCAACATCTTAATTTAGGTAGTGATTACTACTTTACAATAGATATCAAGTCTTATTACCCAATCCCTGCGCAGCAATATAGCTACGATACCAGAATTACCTGTCTTGTGGTTGTAACAAGTTCTTCTGGAAAAAGAAAGGATAGGTTCAATTGTCATTGCTTATAATAACACACTATCTGAAAAAAAGCTACCACTTTTATTAAAAATTTTATTACATTTTTTGGTACATAGTCACAACCGAGGCATGTAACCAAAACAATAATACTGTAAATCTTAATGTACACAAACTACTATAATCATTTTTTAACCATGGATAATCTGTAAGAGGGCAGACGGGTATTGTTATGTATTTACCTTGAAAAAAGATTGTATATATGGTAAATTAAATATATAGAAATTAAAGAAGATACAAGAGTTTTTATAAGCTTTATAAATAATTTTTTAAAACACAAAATGGAGGAAATTATGCCAGATTTTATAATGAAACCAAAGGTGGATTTTGCTTTTAAAGAAATAATGATGGATGAAAAGGCACGTACTGGATTTTTAGCAGCAGTACTGCATATTAACCCAGAAGATATAAAGGAAACCCATATACTTAATACAAGCCTCAGGAAGTTACATGAGGATGATAAGCTTGGTATACTTGATGTAAGGATATTGTTAAACAATGATATGGAAATCGATGCAGAAATCCAGCTTTCAGAACTTGAGGTATGGGCAGACCGTTCACTGTTTTATACTTCAAAGATGTTTACAGAACAGATAGAGAAGGGTCAGAAGTATGATGTATTTAAAAAGTGTGTAAGTATAAGCATACTGGGTTTTAAACTGTTCAAAAATGAACCAGATTTTTATTCATGTTTCCATATAAGAGAGGACACACGTAACTTTATATATACAGATAAAATGGAATTCCATGTAATAGAACTTCCAAAACTTCCAGATGAAATAAGGGAAAACAGCAGTGATTTGGAATTATGGGCTAAATTTATTAATGCAGAGAGAAAGGAGGAACTGGATATGATTGCAAAACAGAATGTTTATATACAAAGTGCATATGACAGGTTACAGATAATCAGCCAGGATAAACAAAAACGCCTGGAATACGAAGCAAGGCAGAAAGCGTTGTTTGACTATAACCAGTTTATGTATGAATCTGAAAAACGTGGAATGGAAAAGGGCATTGAGATTGGAACAGAACGTGGTATGGAAATTGCTAATGAACGTACTGCTAAAAATCTTATTGCATTAGGTTTGCCAACAGATATTATTGTACAAGGTACTGGTCTTTCTGCTGGAATTATTGACGCAATGAGATAATTGCATGGCGCAATATGCCATGCCCATTAGCAAAACAAGTGATACAGCCCCTGTCCAGAACCAGGGGCTGTATCCAGGTATGATATTTTCCATCAGTGTAATATAATACAATAGCTAATGACATCTGCCCCTTTTTATGGTAAAATTTCTATATATAACCATCATTAGAGACAATAGTACATGTGGATGTCCTTATATAAGCAGACATGTACTTATAAGGAGGGTGTTATGAAGAAACAAAACCAGGAGCACCATTTAGTTGAATATATTGTAGATTTGTTAAATATACTTGAAACTGAAAATGTGGATATTAGCAATATAGATGCTGAAGACCTTATGGAACTTGCAGCAAAGACAGGGGATTGTTCTATCCAGAAGCCACATAATATCCAGACAGCATATGAAGCTGTGAAGTTTATGGATGAGATGCCGGGCGGGTTTCTGATATACCATGCTGATGATAATGAGCAGATTATTTATGCCAATAAGGCATTGCTGCGTATTTTCCAGTGCAGCACACTCCAGGAATTCCGTAAGATTACTAATAATTCATTCCAGGGGATTGTTTACCCGGAAGACCTTGATGAAGTAGAACAGAGCATAAAGGAGCAAATCAGTGCAAGCCAGTATGACCTTGATTATGTAGAATACAGGATTATCCGTAAAGATGGCTCGCTTAGGTGGATAGAAGATTATGGGCATTATATTTACAGCGAGTTTGCAGGCGGGATTTTTTATGTTTTTATTGGTGATGCAACAGAGAAAAAGAAAAAGCACCTGGAAGAAAAGGCAACTATTTTAAATGAAAGGCTTCAGAATGAGCAGAAACTCCAAAGCCTGATTGAAGAATATGATAAGGAAATAAAACTGATTAACCAGGAGCACCTGCGGCGTCTTGAAGTTATAGAAGGGCTTAGCATAAATTATGAATCAATACTTTATGCTGACCTGGATACAGATAAAATCCTGCCATACAGGCTTAGCAGCAGGAACAGCCCGCAGTTTGGCAATAAAATGCAGGCACGTGGTTATTTGTGGTATACGTCTGAATATATAGAAGAGTGGGTACACCCTGATGACCGCCAGATGGTTTCAGTAATTACATCCCCTGGATGTATACGTGAAAAGTTATTGAACCATAAAACATTTTATGTTAATTACCGTATTATTGATAATGGAGAAATACAGTATTTACAGTTACGTGTTGTAAATGTTGGCAATAAAAACCATATTTCCCAGATTGTAATGGGTTACCGCAGTGTAGATGAGGAACTGCGGCGTGAAATGGAACAGAAACAGATGTTAGAGGAAGCTCTGAATAATGCTGACCTGGCTATTACAGCCAAGAACACCTTCCTTTCTAATATGTCACATGATATGAGAACACCACTTAATGCAATTTTTGGATATACAGTGCTTGCCAGGAAGTATACCAGCAACAGTGAAGCAGTAGAAGATTATCTTGAGAAAATTGAGAGCTCGGGCAGGCAGCTTTTAGATTTAATTGACAAGGTGCTGGAAATATCATGGACAGAAACAAATGATGTACAGCTTGAGGAATTAGAATGTAATTTGTGTGATATTATGCAGGATTTATATAATATGCTGCTTCCACAGGCACAGAAAAAGAATATAAACCTTTCAGTTAATTCTTCAAGGCTTATGCATTATGATGTATTTAGTGACCCTGGCAAGCTTAAACAGCTTTTTATGCATCTTTCTAATAATGCAATTAAATATACAGAATATGGCGGCAGGGTAGATGTAAGCCTTGTTGAACTTGAAAGGCTTCCTAATGACCAGATAGTATGCCAGTTTACAGTTGAAGATACAGGCATAGGCATAGGGGAAGAGTTTTTAGAACATATTTTTGAGCCGTTTGAGCGGGAAAAAAATACAACATTAAGCGGCGTACATGGGACTGGTCTTGGACTGACAATAGTTAAAAATATTACTGAGATGATGGGTGGCAGGATAGAGGTAAAAAGCAATGCTGGCAAAGGGAGCAGGTTTACAGTTACACTCCGCCTGCGTATACAGGAACAGCCCCTTTCAATTTCTAATGGCAATGAAGATACACTTTCGCAGCTTATGAACCACAAAATCCTTCTTGTTGAGGATAATGAGATTAACCTTGAAATTGAAACAGAAATATTACAGGGGCTTGGCTTTGTAATTGAAACTGCTGAAAATGGAAGTATTGCTGTTGAGAAAATAAAGGAAGCTGCCCCAGGGGAATTTGCACTTGTGCTTATGGATATACAGATGCCAGTTATGGATGGCCTGCAGGCAACCCAGTTAATAAGGAAAATAGAAAATCCTGATTTGGCAAGGATACCAATTATTGCACTGTCTGCAAATGCATTTGAAAGTGACAGGAAGATGTCTATAGAAAGCGGCATGAATGCCCATCTCACAAAACCTATAGATGTCCCGCTTTTGCTTGAAACTTTAGTTAAAACATTAAAAAAATGAGGTAATGCGTATTATGGGAAGACAGAGAAAGAAAAAAACAGGGATTAAGGTAAAACGAAGTATACGTTTTAAGATTATGGTTTTAACAACCATAGTTGTATTAGGTGTTATGCTTGTCTGTACTGCAATAATGCGTTATTCTATGCGCAGCCTTACAGAAACAATATTAATTGATGTATTACAGCCTGCTGCCAGGCAGTCAGCTAAGGCAGTTGAGGCTAATATACATCTTATGGCAGACAGGGTTATGGATATTGCATCAGATAAGACAATTGCAAGGGTGGATGCAACACCTGCCCAGATTGACTGGGTTTTAGATGATGCTGCCAATACATATGAATTCTATGGTATAGGCGTTTATGGCAAAGATGGAGGGAAACTGGCAGCAGTTGGGGAGATGTTCCAGGATTTTTCTGGTACAGAGCTGTTTTCACTTCTAAAAGAAACAGACAATATGGTTATTGATGACCCTGTAATAAATGACAATTATATTGGAATACCTGTAGGGATGCCAGTAAAAGCTGGAGGGGAGACAATTTCGTATCTGGCAGGGATTTATAAATACGATATGCTAAGTGATGTGCTTGGCTCAATACATATCGGGCATACAGGAATGGCACTTATTATTAATGAAGAGGGAAAGATAACAGGGCATCCTTCTGCGGATATAGTGCGCCAGGAACTTAATATATATGACCTTGATAAAGATGAAAGTGCGCATAAAATATATGACAGGATGCTTGCAAGGGAAACTGGCACAGCAGAAGGGATTGTTAATGGACAGGATGCGTATGTAAGCTACTGCCCGGTAAGGGGTACGCTCTGGTCATTTGCAGTAGAAGTTCCAAAGAAAGATTATATGCGCCCTGCCAATGTTGCGCTGTACAGTACAATGACTGGCACGGCAGGCGTCCTGGTGCTTGCGCTGGCGGCTATATGGTTAGTAACTACTGTAATCTCCGCCCAGCTTAAAAAGGCAATTACCAGGATGAACTGGTTTTCAGAAGGGGATTTAAAGTCTGATATTGAAGTTAAAAAATCAGGAGATGAAGCAGAGGTGCTTTCCCTTTCCCTGAAGACAACTGTAGAACATATTAATGGGTATATTACAGAGATACAGCATGTACTTGAAAATATTTCCGCAGGCAACCTGGATATTTCGGCAGATGGTGATTATAAAGGTGATTTTATAGTAATAGGGGATTCCCTGAACCAGATAATTGTTTCATTAAATAATATAATGAAGCAGATTAATAATACATCACACCAGCTTGCAGATACAGCACATAATATGGAAATACAGTCAAAGGAACTGCACCAGGCTGCTTATACACAGAATAATGCGATGGAAAGCTTAACTTCAGAGGTGGGTGTAATTAAGAATAATTTAAGTGAAGTAACAGAGAATACTAAATGTACACACCAGAGGGCTTTTGAAATTGCAGAACAGATATCAGACAGCAACAGGAGAATGGATGAACTTAAAGATGCCATTAGTGCTATAGAGAAGAATGCTTATGATGTTAATAAAATATCATTGCTTGTTGAGGATATTGCCAGACAGACAAAGATACTGTCATTAAATGCAACAGTAGAGGCAGCAAGGGCAGGTGATGCTGGCTCAGGTTTTGCAGTAGTCGCGCAGGAAGTAAGGAAACTGGCAGAAGAGAGCGAAGAAGCAGCTAGAAATACTTCTATGCTTATTGCACAGTCAGGAGTCCTTATAACAAAAGGGGTGGAACTTACAAGAGAAGCAGCAAAATCACTTGAATTAATCAGCAGCAGCTCAGAGGAGGTTACAAATATTGCAGGACGGCTGTCCGAAGCTGTGGATATACAGGAAACTTCATTACATGAAATTACAGATAAAATAGATGAGATTTCTACAATTACAGAACAGAACCTCCAGTCAGCAGAGAATACAGAGAGGGCGAGTGCAGGATTAAAAACAGAATCAGAGAAATTAAAGGAACTTTTAAAGAAATTCAAGTTCCACTAGACAGTAATCCAAATCTATATAAGGAAGGTGGTAAATATGGGCAGGCTAAAGATTGCAGCAGTGCTGGCAGCAACAGTTATTATAGCTGCTGGCTGTTCAAACCAGCAAGAGCCGGAAACCATGAAGGATGGGACTTATACAGCACAGATGGAAGAATATTCGCATGGCTGGAAAGAATATGTTACAATTATTGTAAAAAATGGTGAGGTAGTTACTACAGAATATAATGCAGAGAATGCCAGCGGGTTTATTAAAAGCTGGGACAATGCATATATGAGAAATATGAAATCTGTCCAGAACACATACCCTAATGAATATACACGTTATTATGCAGCGCAGCTTACAGGCAATAAAGAAGCACCAGAAATAGATTTATTAAGTGGTGCATCAAACTCAGGCGGTAATTTCCAGAAACTTTCAGAAGCAGTTGTAAAACAGGCAATAAAGGGGGATTCGTCAGTAGTGGAGGTTGCAGGAGGTGAAAAGTAATTTTAAAGATAAAAGATTGCTTTTGGCAGATAAATGTCATACAATAATAATGGATGGTAAAAAAGGAATTATTATCCAGACAAGCTATTATAATTAATGGAGGTTTATTATGTACGAGAATGAAATTGAAAACATTGCATCTAAAGGAAGCAATGAAGAAATTTATTATGCCCTTTTAGAGTTTACCAAAAATGCCATGCAGGAGCGTGGCAGGATTGAGGGAAAGAAAAAGCTGTATTATATTTCAGCAGAATTCCTTATTGGAAAGCTTCTTTCTAATAACCTTATAAACTTAGGCATATATGATGATGTTGCTGCTGCTTTAAAACGCCACGGCAAAAGTATGGCAGAAATAGAAGAAGCAGAGCCAGAACCATCACTGGGAAATGGCGGGCTTGGGCGTCTTGCAGCATGTTTCCTTGACTCTATTGCTACTTTGGGGCTTGCGGGCGACGGGATAGGCCTTAATTACCATCTGGGGCTTTTTAAACAGGAGTTTGAGAAAAATCTTCAGAAAGAAGTAAAAAACCCTTGGATTAAAAGACAGAGCTGGCTTAGGAAAACAGATAAAAGCTACACTGTAATTTTTGGTGGTTTGCGTGTCCAGTCTGTTATGTATGAAATTGATGTTACTGGATATGATAATAAATGTAACACACTTAAGCTTTTTGATATTGAATCTGTAGATGAAGATATAGTACAGGATGGCAGCATATATTTTGATAAGAACGATATAAGAAAGAACCTTACTTTATTCCTTTATCCCGATGACAGTGATTATAATGGGCAGCTCCTGCGTATTTACCAGCAGTATTTTATGACCAGCAATGCAGCACAGCTTATTATTGATGAAGCTGTGGCAAAGGGAAGCAATCTCTATGATTTGCCAGATTATGCAGTAGTACAGATTAATGATACACATCCTACAATGGTTATTCCGGAACTTATAAGGCTTCTGCTTAAAAGAGGCATTGGCATGGATGATGCTATTAATATAGTATCAAAAATGTGTGCATATACAAACCATACAATTCTTTCAGAAGCACTTGAGAAATGGCCAATATGGTTCTTAGAGAAAGTTGTGCCACACCTTATACCTGTTATTAAAATGTTAGATGTAAAGGTTAAGGAGAAATACAGCAACCCGGCACTTGCCATTATTGACAAAGAAAACAGGGTGCATATGGCGCATATTGACATACATTATGGATTCAGCGTAAATGGTGTTGCTGCGCTTCATACAGATATACTTAAAAACAGTGAACTTAAGCCGTTTTATGATATTTACCCACATAAATTCAATAACAAGACTAACGGCATAACATTCAGAAGGTGGCTTCTGCATTGTAACCATGAACTTTCAGATTTTATTACATCTAAAATTGGTGATGGTTATAAGAAAAATGCAGATGAACTTGAGAAATTAATGCAGTTTGCAGGTGACAAGGAAGTGCTGGATAAACTGTTAGATATTAAAGCAGCTAAAAAGAAAGAATTTAAAGAATACCTTCTTGCAAAAGAGGGCATAGAAATAGATGAGAAATCTGTTTTTGATGTACAGGTTAAGCGCCTACATGAATACAAACGCCAGCAGATGAATGCGCTTTATATTATTTACAAATATATGGAAATAAAAGCTGGCAAAAAGCCTGAAAGGCCTGTTACAATGATTTTTGGTGCAAAGGCAGCGCCTGCTTATACAATAGCAAAGGATATTATACACCTTATACTTTGTCTTTCAGAGGTTATTAAAAATGACCCTGATGTAAGCCCATACCTTAATGTTGTGATGCTTGAGAACTATAATGTAACTTATGCAGAAAAAGTTATTCCTGCTGCTGATATTTCAGAGCAGATTTCCCTTGCTTCAAAAGAAGCAAGCGGAACAAGCAATATGAAGTTTATGTTAAATGGTGCTGTAACCCTTGGTACTGATGATGGTGCTAATGTTGAAATACATGAGTTTACAGGTGATGATAATATCTATATATTTGGCGAGACCAGCAGCCAGGTAATAGAACACTATAAAAACAGCGATTATTCACCTGAGAAGCTTTATGACAGTGACAAGGAAATATCAAAGCTTGTTGACTTTATTATAAGTAAAGAACTCTTTGCAGTTGGCAATAAAAAGAGCCTTATAAGGCTTTATATGGAAATTGTGACTAAGGACTGGTTTATGGCGCTGCTTGACCTTAAGGACTATATAAAAGTTAAAGAACAGGTGCTCGCAGACTATGAGGACAGGGAGAAATGGGCTGGCAAGATGCTTGTTAATATAGCAAAGGCTGGTTTCTTCTCATCAGACAGGACAATAGCACAGTATAATGAAGATATATGGAAACTGAAATAATTATTTCACTGCCAGTAATTATAATTGTGGCACTGGTTGCCACAGCAGGTTATATTATTGTGGCAAAGGTAGCAGGCAGGAAATGGGGCTATACAGAAGAAAGGGAGAAAGAGCTTGAAGATATCCCGGAAGATGCGTTGTTAAAAAAACGCAGGAAGCGTTAATATAAGGGCACTGGCTGGGTAAAGGCGGGTGTCCTCTATATAAAAGAAGGTTCTATATACATATGCAGGTATTTTAAAACCTGCAGAAAGGCGGGGATTTATGAAGAAAATAGGATTTTTAACAAGCGGCGGTGACTGCCAGAGTTTGAATGCAACAATGAGAGGTGTAGCTAAGACCTTGTACCAGAGATATGATGATGTTAAGATATATGGTATTTTAGAGGGATATAAAGGGCTTATCTATGGCAATTACAGGGAAATGAAGCCAGGAGATTTTTCTGGCATACTTACAGAAGGCGGTACAATTATTGGCACTTCAAGGCAGCCATTTAAGAAGATGCGTGAGCCTGATGAGAACGGTCTTGATAAAGTAAAGGCAATGAAAGAGAACTATAAGAAGTGGGGGCTTGACTGCCTTGTAATACTTGGCGGCAATGGCACACATAAAACTGCTAACCTGCTTAGTGAGGAAGGCTGTAATGTAGTAACACTTCCAAAAACTATTGACAATGATATCTGGGGAACTGATATTACATTTGGTTTCCAGAGTGCAGTAAATATCGCAACTAATGCTATTGACTGCATCCATACTACAGCAGCATCACATGGCAGGGTGTTTATTGTGGAAGTTATGGGGCATAAGGTTGGATGGCTTACATTACATGCAGGTATTGCAGGTGGTGCAGATATAATCCTTCTTCCAGAAATCCCATATGATATTAATGCAGTAGTTAAAGCCCTTGAAAAGAGGAACAGGCAGGGCAAGAGGTTTTCTATACTTGCAGTTGCAGAAGGTGCTATTTCAAAAGAGGATGCAGCACTTAGCAAAAAGGAACTTAAGGCAAAGAATAAAGATAACCCTTATCCTTCAATATCATATAAGATTGGCAAGGAGATAGAGGAGAGGACAGGACAGGAAGTGCGTATTACAGTACCAGGCCATACACAGCGTGGTGGTGAGCCATGCCCATATGACAGGGTAATTTCAAGCAGGCTTGGTTCAGCAGCAGCAAGGTTTATTATTGAAGGCAAATTTGGCTATATGGCAGGAATTAAGAATAATGAAGTAATACCTGTACCGCTTAGTGAAGTTGCTGGCAGGCTTAAAACTGTTAATCCAGATTCCTCAATTATAAGGGAAGCTAAAGGACTTGGAATTTCATTTGGTGATTAATTATGTCATATATGGCGTTATACAGGAAGTTCCGCCCGTCAGGTTTTGAAAGTGTAAAAGGGCAGGAACATATTGTTACTACTTTAAAGAATGAGATAAAGACAGGGCGTATTGGCCATGCCTATCTTTTCTGTGGCACAAGGGGTACAGGAAAGACTACTGTTGCTAAAATACTTGCCAAGGCGGTAAACTGTGAAAACCCACAAGATGGAAGCCCCTGTAACCAGTGCAGCACATGCCAGAAGATTAACAGGCAGGCTTCCATGAATGTAATAGAGATAGATGCGGCGTCAAATAATGGCGTCGCAAATATCAGGGAAATCATTGAGGAAGTGCAGTATTCACCAGCAGAGGGAAAGTATAAGGTATATATTATAGATGAAGTCCATATGCTTTCTACAGGTGCTTTTAATGCTCTTTTAAAGACTTTAGAAGAACCTCCGTCTTATGTAATATTTATACTTGCAACAACTGAAGCACATAAAATACCAATTACAATATTGTCAAGATGCCAGAGGTATGATTTTAAAAGGATATCCATAGATACAATAGCAGACAGGCTGAAAGAACTTATGGATATGGAAGGCATAGAGGCAGAGGACAGGGCACTGCGTTATATAGCCAAAACAGCTGATGGTTCACTAAGGGATGCATTAAGCCTGCTTGACCAGTGCATTGCGTTCTATCCAGGGCAGAAACTGTCTTATGACAATACACTTGATGTGCTTGGGGCAGTTGATACAAGTGTATACAGCCGGATGTTTAATTATATTATAAAATCTGATGTTACAGGCTGTATAAAGCTTATTGGCAGCATTATGTCAGCAGGCAGGAATTTAAGCCAGTTTGTAACAGAATTTATATGGTATTTAAGAAACCTGCTTATAACAGGCTGCCCGGGTGGCGGGGAAGGCATTATAGATGTTACAGGCGGACAGTTAGCGGATATGCAGGAAGATGCTGCGAAAACAGACGCAGATGTATTGGTAAGGTATATCCATATACTGTCGGAATTGTCAGGGCAGATAAGGTATGCATCCCAGAAACGTGTATTAATAGAAATATGTTTTATAAAGCTATGTAAACCACAGATGGATGCAGGGCAGGATTTGTCATCAGTGCTTTCAAGGCTTTCAGTGCTTGAAAACCAGTTAAATGAAGTTATGGAAAATGGCATTGTGGCAGCAGGTGCACAGCAAGGCAATAGTACACAAAAAACAGCTCCAAGTACCAGCAGCAGGGAACAGGAACAATATGACAAAGAGAAAGCTTTGCAAAAAGCTGTCCCGGAAGATATAAAAGAGATAATAAAGAACTGGAATAAAATATTGCAGCAGTGTGGCAGGGTAGAACAGGATATGCTGTTTAATGCAAAGAAGCTTGTATCTGGAAATGGTACGCTGGTATTGCAGTTTACAGACCCTGTAGAAGAAGCATATTTTAAACAAGATGAAGGCAGGCAGCTTGAAGCGCTTAAGACTGTTATAGCCAATATGACTGGCAAGGAAACTGTAATAGAAACAAGGACTGTAACAGAAGAAGTTAATATACAATTTAATGATTTGTCGCAAATAATCCACTTTGATGGAATAGAATATAAATAATAATGGAGGATTTAGTAATGGCAAGACGCGGAGGTTTTCCAGGAGGTGCAATGCCTGGCAATATGAACAATCTTATGAAGCAGGCACAGCGTATGCAGAAGCAGATGGAGGAAAGAGCCAAAGAATTTGAAGATAAGGAATGGGAAGCAGCTGCTGGAGGCGGTGCTGTCACTGTTAAAGTGTCAGGTAAAAAGGAAGTTCTTTCTGTAAAACTTTCACCAGAGGTTGTTGACCCTGATGATATAGAGATGCTTGAGGATTTAATAGTAGCTGCCACTAATGAAGCACTCCGCAAGATGGAGGAAGAGAATGCAGCAATGATGCAGCAGCTTACAGGCGGTCTTGGCGGGCTTAATGGTTTATTTTAGCGGGGCAGGGATATGGAATTTTATAGTTCACAGATTAGCAGCCTTGTAGAGCAGCTTGCAAAGCTTCCAGGAATAGGGGCAAAGTCTGCACAAAGGCTTGCTTTCCATATAATTAATATGCCACAGGAACAGGTTGCGGCACTGGCAGGCGCTATGACAAATGCAAGGGCAAAAGTGCGTTACTGTAAGGAATGCTGTACATATACGGATAATGAACTATGTCCTGTCTGTGCAAGCACACACAGAAACCATAAATGTATCATGGTAGTTGAAAACCCCAGAGACCTTGCTGCTTATGAAAAAACGGGCAAATATGAAGGGGTGTACCATGTACTGCATGGTGCTATTTCGCCAATGACTGGAACAGGGCCAGACGATATAAGGCTAAGGGAGCTTATGGCAAGGCTTCATAAGGATGTAGATGAAGTTATAGTTGCAACTAATAAAACACTTGAAGGTGATACTACTGCTACTTATATAAGCAAGCTTATAAAGCCGCTTGGAATAAAGGTCAGCCGCATTGCAAGCGGTGTGCCGGCAGGCGGCGACCTTGAATATATTGACGAAGTAACTTTATACAGGGCACTTGAAGGAAGAACAGACATGTAACTCTGTTCTTTTTTCAGCTGCTTTTAAAATTCCATGTGCAATAAATTCTGCAAGGTCTACTACTGTAGAAAGTTTTGTTGTCTGTAGTGTTAAATGGCTGTTAGAATTTGAGGCAATAACAATTCCTGTAATAAAAGCATCCCCTACACATGGAAGTTTTTTATTAACGCCTATTCCTGGGGAAAGAGGGCCAGAGCCAGAGGTGACATGGCCAATATGCTGCCTTATTCCAAGTGATGCATCTATAGCTATAATATATGGCCTTGAAATTGTATCATATATATAATCAATTGTCTTGCCAAGGTTCTGGGCATGTACAGGTGACGCAAGCGTGCCAAATACTGGCAGGCTTTTCTTTTTCTTCATAAGCAGATGTCCGGTAACAGGACCAAGGCAGTCGCCAGTTGCGCGGTCAGAACCAATGCACAGGAACACTATGTTCTGGTTCTGGCTGTAACATTCTTCATAGTGCTGGTTTACCATATTTACAAACTTTGGGAAAGTTGCAGAACGGTATATATTAAAATACTTTATTTCACTTGATATAGTTGACATATAATTTAAGCCTTCCTTTTTGTTATATGCGTAAGTATGCCCCTGGAAGAAGTATTTTATTCCCATAAAGGAATTATAGGATAATTTACTAAATGACATCCATTTAGGTTTTGGTATATGTAAGTCGAATTTTAGTGCCAAGATATATATAAGCCTGTCCTGTTTTCGACAAAAATGGCATATTTACAGTGTTACAATTTCTGCATCCTTTGTTTATTTGTATGGGAAATATATTTGTTAGAAAGGGTTGCATGCGGAATGGAAAATAAGAGATTTGGTAACTTGGGCGAGTATGCTAAAGAGTCAGCGCATAAGGAGTATGTATACAGCCGCCTGCCAGAAAATATAAGGCAGATTGGCGAAACAAACGGGAGTCTTAAAATATACATAGAAGATTATGTAATGACATATATACACCAGATATTTACTGAAAAACAGGAGAAAGCAATAGTTGTATTTCTTGGTAAAAAGGGCAGGGAGCAGGCAGCGGGCTGTGTATTTATCTATGGTGCAATACAAGTACAGTGTGATATCCTGGAAGGCACTAAGGGACTTACTGCTAATAAATGGAACCAGGTGTATGAGGAAATGAATGAGTGTTTTCCTGGTGCGCAGATGCTTGGATGGGGCTGTGGCGTAAGCATGTGGAACAGCAGGGCAGACGTTTCAGTTAAACAGATACATGGGAAGTTTTTTAGTGAAAATGGCAAAATGCTTTATGTAACAGATATGTCAGAAAAGGAAGAAAAGATTTTTGTATGGAACAGCGGAGGCTTATCTGAACAGCCAGGATTTGTAGTATATTATGAAAAAAACCCGCAGATGCAGGAATATATGCTAAGAGGGAAAGGCAGAAAAAGTATAGAGGCTGCATATAAAGATGATGTAACCGAAAATATGCGGACTGTTATAAAAGAAAAAGATGATGTAAAAGTAATTAAAACAAAACATATTGGTTATGCAACAGTTGCAGCAATGTTTATTATGCTTATTGCTGTCGGGTGGCTTCTGCAAAAAAGCCTGGACAAGATAAAATATCTTGAGGAGACAGTTGCGGCAGTGGAGGGTTATATAGGCAGCAATATGGTACAGGCTGTTATGACAGATGGCAGTTCAATACAAGAAGAAGGGGGCAAAAAGGCTGGAAACAAGAAAACTGCTGGGACAAATAAGGATAATCCAGATAATAAAAGTGGAACTGGAAATGATAGTAACCAGGAAAATAATAAAACGGATAATAAAAAGACGGGTAATACTGGCAGCAGTGTAACAGCCGCACCATCACAGCAGCCAGCCAGTAATAATAAGAATACCAGCAGTAAAGGTACCAGCAGCGGTAATAAAAAAACTAACAGCAAAAATAATACTGGAAGTAATAGTGGCGGTTCAAAAAAGGCAAGTGCATATAACGGAAAATATGACAGTTATATTGTAAGTGCAGGTGATACACTAAGCCAGATTGTATGGAGACAATACCATTCTTTTTATTATCTTGATAAGGTAATGAAGGCAAATAATATAAAGAACTCTGATAAAATATATGAAGGTGACTGCATAATATTACCAGATTTTGATAATTGAAAGTTTTGCAACTTGTATTGTAAATTTAATTTTGTATACAAAAAGCGCTATATATAATTGCGCTTTTTGTATATTTTAAAGATGCATATAACATTTTACAAGATAGTTTCCAAGGCATTGTATATCTGGTCAATATCATAGCCAGGTTCAAAGTCAAGTGCTGTATAATAAATTGTACCAATCCTGTCCTTATCTTCGTCAAGTTCATACGCAATAGTATCAATATCTTTTCCTTTGCGGATTTTCCTGACAACCATAGAGATTAGTGCTTTTTCCATGCCAGTTTCTATATTTTCTAAATCTCTCATATATAAAGTCATATATTCATGCCTCCATTTCCTGTTTTGCTTTGCTTTTTGTACTGCGTTTTCAAGTTTGTGTGTAAATTTCCCAGCAGGTTTGCTGCCTGCTATGTAATTAAGAAATTCTTTAAGTTCCTTGCTTACATCATTAAGAGTTCCTGATGCGTTAAGAAAAATTTTTGTTGTGCCATCACCAAGCAATATATTTTTATCTTCTTTACAAGTATTTTCAAATGTGTAAATATGCCTGCCTTTCCCAAATAAATCAAATGGGCATATAAATATTATATAACTTTGTCTTAGTTTTTTATAATGTTCTCCTTTATCAAGAAGCTGTATATCAATAATGCTTTATATTCTATATGGTCTATTGTTAAATCTGGCAGTATAATTTGCAAAAGTTCTTTGCAAAGAGCAGCATCCTGCATAACTTTTCCGAAAATAAAATCATTTGATATTCTGGCATTTTCCCAGATTAGTGTATTTACAAATTCTTTCTTTAAGGTGTTTTGTTTCATAATTCCTCCTTTTATTATAACAGGTGATGTATTGGAAAACAATAAAATACTTTGGATGTATACTGGAAATTAGATGTATTATAGATGGTTATTTAAGAAATAATATAATAACTGCAAATATACTACTATACAATATAATTATTGTCAATAGTCAGAATAAATATATTCTGGATTGTATATGTACATATATAAAAAGCGCCAGGGAATATGGCGCTTTTTATATATTTTAGACTTATATTTATTTATATCAAGGAGGTATCTGTTAGTATTTTATTATTACATCTGGTTTACTGTTATAGTTGAGGGAATAGCTGCTTTTACGGCAAGGCGGGCTTTTTTGTTTATTACATTGATAACAGCTCCAGTTTTAATGTTTTTAAATGCATTCTTTTTTACCTGGGACAGTACAGGGGATGTAATATTTACAGTTTTTAATTTTACACATCCCATAAATGCCTGCTTGCGTATAATGGTTACACCTGTCCTGATTGTAACTTTAGTAATGTTTTTGCAGTTATAAAATGAATTTGAAGCAACATCAGTTATATTTTTACGTATAATTACCTTTTTAATGCCAGTCTGTCCTTTGAAAGCGGAAGAACCAATTTTTGTAACTTTATATACTACTTTTTTATAAGTTATCTGGTTTCTTGCAATAACTGTAGCCAGGGAAACACCTTTTGCAAATCCTTTCAGTGCTACAGTGTTTTTGCCAGTAACCCTGTATATATAATTGCCAACAGTGATTTTAGTGCCAACAGCAGGAAGTGCAGTACCAGGATTTTCTGTCTGGCTGCCATCTGGTGCTGCAGAGCCGCCAGTAGCTGTGCCTGCCTGGCTGTTACCTGGAACTGTAGCACTGCCTGTAGCTGCTGTATATGTATTGTTTATAATAGAAGGAACTTCCATATTGCTGTTTTCTGCAGCAGATGATGTAATGGGCATTAATGATATTAGTAATGCTGCTGAAAGAGTAAATGCAAGCTGCTTGTTGGGAAATTTTATTTTTGTTAGTTTTACCATATTAATTCTCCATTCTGTTAAATATTTATTTGTATTGTCTTATATTGTATTGTAGTGCATAACATAAACCGGTTATATGTATCACTTGGCTATGTGATTATAATAGAGATTATTTATGGCTGGATAATGGTAAAATTTAGATATTTTTTGGTAATAAACTTGATATAATAATGGCAGCTGTAAAACAGGGGTACGTTATTATTATAGGAAGTTTTAAAAAAATTTAAAAAAACCCTTGCCAAATCAGAAAAAACAGTGTATATTAA
>Ga0073906_1003238_pt1 | contig 18932 bp, 18 predicted proteins | sample Inofromicrocosms_FD_65485 | JGI IMG/M metagenome (GOLD analysis project Ga0073906, IMG submission 65485) | Mouse cecum microbial communities from Vienna, Austria - Inoculum for glucosamine and mucus D2O microcosms | ecosystem: Host-associated > Mammals > Digestive system > Large intestine >...
AAAAACCCCTTAAAAATATCTACGGTTTTTTACTTCGCTTTTTGCCAAAAGAATTGCCCTCAAACCGCCTACCTAAGCCATTTGAGAGCGAAATATCTTTTTTCCAAAGGAAAGATGGTGACCCGTACGGGAATTGAATCAAGCCTTTCGCATTTTGTATCTTGTTGTAATATGCTGCAAATGTCTGTATTATGCGCTTTGACGGCAATATGCTTTTCCTAACTTAACGTAAAATATCGTAGATTATTGTAATAATAAGTCCCAAATAAGACCCATACCATTGGATATTTCTGCATTATTTTTTAAATCACTTGACTTTCTGCCACATAGTGTGGTATACTAATATTGGAGATGATAAAATGAGTGCTGAAACTGCTAACCGTCGTTCTAAGGACAGCGTGTTTGTTGATATTTTCAGTGATGTGAATTATGTTTTCGAATTATATAAAGAACTTCACCCGGAAGACACCGAGGCGACTGTTGACGATATTAATATTCAGACAATAAAATCCGTCCTTGTAAATACGTTATACAACGACTTAGGCTTTTTTGTCAAAGACAAATTTGTAATTCTTGCAGAAGCTCAAAGCGTTTGGAATCCAAATATTGCGCTGCGAATGATGTTTTATTTGTCTGAAACCTACAGACGTTATCTCGCTGATTCCGAGCAGAGTGAGCACAGTACAACAAGGGTGACCTTGCCGAAACCGGAGTTATACGTAATTTACAGCGGTGAAAATGACGTACCCGAGGAAATATCCTTTGCCGATGACTTCTTTGAGGGTGCTTCGCCAATTGACATAAGAGTAAAAATTCTCAGCAGGGAAGACGACAAAACCATTTCGGGACAATATATTGGTTTTTGCCGGACATTTGACGAACAGCGTAAGATTTATGAAAATAAGCTTGAATGCATAAAGGAAACCTTGCGTATTTGCGGTGAAAAGGGTTATCTTGCACCGTATTTGAAAAATCACGAAAAGGAGGCTGTTACTATGATGAGTGAACTTTTTGATGAGGAATATTTGAGAAGTCAGTACAACAAAGCCGAGCGCAATAAGAATTTTGCCGAGGGCATGGAAAAAGGTATGGAAAAGGGTATAGAAAAAGGTAAGTCTAGCACATTAAAAAGCGTTGCCGATAAGCTTCGTGAAATGGGACTAAGTGACGAGCAAATTAAAAAAGCTACATCTATTTGAAAATTAAGAGCTAACCGATTTCAAAAGTAGGTTAGCTTTTTCATGTTTGAAATACGAGCAAGATGCTGCCATTTTTTAATGATTTTTGCATCCATTTTTTCGTATTCAAGTTTATCATCAATTGTCTGCAAAAACATCTGAGGTTCTATTCAGTTGCTGAATTTCTTTCTATTTTTTTGTAAATCTTATTGCACTTTTGTCCTCATTTTTCTAAATTTATCTTATCCTAATCACCAATTAAAAACGTGAATAAAAAATCTGCGTAAAAATCATATATGCAAATTTTTACTTGATTTTTTATACGCTTTTTAATCGGTGATTAGTATTACAAGCTATGCAGTGGAGAATTCAGTAAGACGTGTCAGATGTAGAGATAAAAAGCACATTTTACAAAACTGCCGCATTTAAGTGCAGCAGGTTTATTTATATATTTGCATCATTTTTAGTCCGCGAAGGTGGGTTGTTAATATAAGAAAATAATATTAAAATAATAATTAAAGCTGCTATGATCTGTGACGTCGATATGCCAAACCATATCCCTCTTACAGTGTCTCCACGGAAAAATTCATTGATAAATCTGAATACAGAATATGATAAAAGATATACTTTTAATTTTTTTCCGTCACATACATTTGATAAAAAGAAAAACATAATAAATTCAAACGCTGTTTCCACAAGTTGAAGCGGAAAATAATTAAGATGGATCCCTCCCAGCACAAACTGCTCCTTAAGTTTAAATCCGTAGCAGCATCCCGACATAAAGCAGCCTATTCTGCCAAAAGCATGGAAAAGCGCAAATGTGGGAACGACAAAATCCATAACATCATCTATGCAGTATTTCTTTACTTTGCTGAAAAACCATGCTCCGGCAGCAGCGCCCAAAAATCCGCCGTAAAAAACATATCCGCCAAATAAAGCTGTTGTCAAAAATTTTGAAAACAAAAAATTTTTGATCAAATCGGGTATTTGCGTTATCAAAAAAATTATTCGGCTTCCTATGACACAGCCCATGCCGCACATTCCGCACAGTATTACAAGATCCTTAAACGGCAGACTGTATTTTTTGATTTTTACGCTTCTGTAATAAAGTACGCTTACAGCGGCAATAATTCCTATTACCGCCATAAGTCCGTATGATGGGATACGAATATAAATATATGGTATCATTTTAATTCACTTTCTATCGTGTAATACTAATATCCAATCAAAAAGCGTGCAAAAAATCAATTAAAAGCTTGAAAAGCTTTAGAATCCTGTCTTCACAAGATTAGCGCAAATCTTTTTGTCAAACTTTTGTCAACACTTTTATTGGAGATTAGGATAAGTCTATTAATTTCCTAAGCAGCTGTCAATTATATCTGCAGTTTCCTGAGCATTCTGATAAGTCTCAAGTGTTGAAGCTGCTTCATAGGCTGAGGGTAGATAATAACCAAATGCAGTAGAATTTTCATCACACGTTACACACAAGCATCCATCAACCAAACCTGCCATCAATCCTGATTTGCTGCCGGTATCTCCTAACATAACCGCACTATAACTTATACCGGACTCTTCGCCGCTTACACAACCTAAATAACAGCTTTCAGACGTTTTTCCGCCGCAGCCGTTATTGCTTGGATAAACACAGCTTGTTCCCAAAATATTGACACCGGAAGTATCAACGTTTCCCGCAACAAGTGTGCATCCTCCGCACCATGTTTTATGTGCAATAAGATTTGCTTTGGCAGTATCATCAGAATAACTTACACAGTCCAAAAGATAAGGCGTACACCCTGTAAAAAATATCATTACTGTCAAAATACCAATAAATATCCACAGCATTGCCAGAATATCCGTATTTCCTTTGCTTTCAAATTGCTGACTCCCGTCTGTTTTTTTTCATATAAACCGCTCCTTTGATTTTAATTTTTATATAAGCTGTTTTATCAGCATACAAACTTGATTCGATATCATTTCACCTTTAAGGATATGCTTCCTTTCGTTTTTTACATTATTAAATATTTTTTCGTGAACCAGAGCCGCAGATGCCTCCTCCAGCATAGGAATATCAAATTCGCTGTCGCCCGCCGCTATGATATGTTCAAAATTATATTTTTCCCTCAAGCGTATGACCGCCTGACCTTTATTTATACTTTTGGCAATGCAGTAAACCTTTCTGTCATCATAACTTATTTTGATTTTTTCGGTATCGGAATTTTTTCGTATAAAATCAGCGTCCAATGCAGTGCTATTTGATTTAAAATAAAACATATACGGTGCGACATTCTGTATTTCGTCTTTATTTTTGATACGCGTTATCAGCTTTAACGCGTCGCTGATTGCGTCGTTCTCGCTTCCCGCAATTTTCATTGTGTCAGCTTCCCAGTCTTCATCGACTGCACCGTTTATTATCAGCGAACCTCCGCCGCAGACTACAGCAATACTGCATATATCATTTAAAACAAAAATGCGTTCATACTGTTCCTTTGTACGCATAGTTACAGGAATAAGGTCGATTCGGGAATTATCCCTAATGAGATCATATGTAAATTTTGTCATATAGCTTTGTTCTCTACCGTTAAGAAGTTCCGCAGTTACTTTATCTTGATTGATGATTTTTCTGTGCGAATATATAAGTGTGTTATCCAGGTCGGAACAAAATGCAGTTTTCATATTTACTTAAATCACCTCTATAACTACTTTAAAACGATCGGGACAGTAGTTTGAGCAAGCATTTTTTCCTCCTGAGCATTGAACCAGTCCGACCGTATGCCGAGCAGCTTTTTGACTGCAATATTCGGTATGTTTACTCCGCTGCCGGCGCAAGCCATATGTATCCCGCCTGACATTCTTGTGTTGACTTCAAGAAAATACGGTATGCCGTTCAAATATTTGAACTGAATATTATACGGACATTCCAAGCCGATTTTTTTCTGAAAATCAATAGTTATATCCATAATTTCGCTGTCGTACATCAACCGTTCTATCTTTGAATTATCCTTGACACGCGGCAGCATTATAAGCCCTTGAGGTGTATTCAGACAGTCTATGCTTACCTCGTTTCCGTTAAGAAAAGGCATAACCATTAAGGGCGAAAATTCTTCTCTTTCGGATAATGCATCAAGTATGTCGGTTAATGTCATACGGGTATTTTGTTTTTTAAATAATGCCGTATAACCTTTTCTGTTATTATCAATAAGCCTGAAGCTTTTTCCGCCCTCGTCCTTTACAAATTTAAAGCAAACCTGAGCATATTTATCTTTGATAAAATCATACGCGTCTTTAAAATCCGATACGTTTGTCACTATCCGATAATCGGGAACATATCCTATTGTTTTTGTTTTAAACAGGTCGTAAGCCTCCGATTTATGATTTAAAGAATATATTTTCTCATAGTCATCTGCCATTACCTTTACTCCGGAGTTTTCAAATTCATTCTTGATCTTACTTATATTGAGCATTCCTCTTCGCGGCAAAAAAACGTCGATTTGGTGTTTTATACAAAAATTCAGACAAAAATCGGCGTACTCCTTATCCTTTAATATGGGTTCGGCATACCACTCATCGCATACATTTTTTATTGCGGAATACTCATTTTCACTGCTGCCGATAATTTGGAAATTTTCGTTTCCGTTTTTTATAAGCTGTATAATGCTATACGCCGTATTAAACCAATGATTGAGCCATATTCTTACCATAAATAAATTTTCTCTCCCATTTTATACTAATCTATTCCAACTCTTATTCCGCCGCTGCGTTCAGAAGGCTGTATGAGTACCGACACAGGAGTGCTGCCTGACCACTCAAAGGCGTATGTTTCTCCGGAATGCTGACCTATAAATGTTTTCCATGAAATATCCGTCCTGATCTGCGGGTCGCCGTATCCGTTCTGACTAAACCAACAAATGACAGCGTCGGGGTCTACGGACAGCGTATTTCCGTTGTTTACATTGCTGAGAACCAAAGGATTTCCGTCCGAAAGAAGCGCAACATAGGCATTGCTCCCGTGTCCGGTAAGCGTCGAGGTAAACAAGCCTTTCTGTGAAACAATACCGCGTCCGATAAAGCGGGTGCTGTATTCGCAGTCCTGTGTAAATGCAAGCAGGTTTTCGGATTCTACCGATACTACCTCGCCCTGATTTAATTTATAAACAACAACGTGCTGACCGAAATTTGCATAATATGTAGCTGAATCTCCAGACATCGTCACTTTCATAAGCGGCAGATTTTCTCCGGTAACATGACGTACCAGCGAACCAAGCAGAGCCTGTCCGATACTGCTTTGAGGACCCAGAAGAAGCTTTTCAAAATTATAATTTTTACCGCCGCGGCTTTCTCCGCCTATAAAAGCTCCCGCCTTTGTAAACAGTACATCATTTCCTTTGCAGATTACTTTTAAAGTTAATTCGTTGATTATCTCAAATTCAAGCATTTTAGTTCTCCTTTATTTTCAATTAATATTTACGCCGTATAATTCACAAAGACCGTCAAGCTCTTTGGCTATACCGTTTCCTATCGCATTGAATTTCCATACTCCGTTATGTATATATAATTCGCCGATCATCATTGATAAAACATTGGAATAATATTCATCCATCCTGAAGCTGACTATTTCCTGTTTGGTCGAACAGTCCAATATTCTTATATAAGCATCCTTTAACATGCTGAAATTTACACTTTTTTTCACGGCATCATAAATTGTAAGTACAAATACAATTTTTTTGACCGACGCGTTTATTTTGGACAGATCGGCTGTTATTTCCTCTCTGTCAAGCTGTGACTGTGCCGAAAAATGAAGGCTTCCGTCCGGACTGTCTGTCTGACCGTAAAAAACGAACCAGTCATCACCTATGACCTTGTCCGTGCTGCCGAGCAAAAAAGCCGAGACGTCTATGTCGCAATCTGAGTTGTTCACATTCCAACCTATACATATATCCAGCTTTTTAGAAATTGGCAGCGTTAATGGTACTTTTTGTCCCTTTTTGATTTGCTTGTGAAGCTGCGGTACAATCATTTCCGCAACAGACTGCGGAGTGCCTTGCTGTGCCGATTCGGAAGATATATTTTTTGTCATTGTATTTTTGTTGACAGCACCCGAAAGCATATCATTGCTGCTTAAAGCGTTAGTTGCCGCATTGTTGATCGCGGCAATGGAATCCTTATCTACAGCCCTTTGTATTTTATATTCCGATATGATCATAAAATATCCTTTCTCTGAGTTTTTGAAAAAATTGCATTATGTATCGGCAAGATTTTTTATCAGTCCACAGGCACGGTATGTTTTTAAAGGGTATACTTCAATATCTGTTTTTTTCTCCTTTGCCAGTACATAAATATGTCCTAAGTGCTCATTGTCGTCAAGACTGTGAACAAGTATTTTCCAAGGTATTCTCCTTAACAGCACTCTGGTCGTTTCACCAATTCCCGGCTTAATAAAATTGATGTCTGTAATATGAAATTTATTGTATAATTCCTCGATTTCATTTATGCCACAGTCTTTTTGGACAGCTTCTTCGACTTTATATGACAAGTCGAATTTATTTTCAATTGTTTCTATGAAATGATATGTCAGGTCGTATTCCATCAGCTCATTGTAAAAAGCCGCTCCGTGAAAATCCGACTCTCCTATTATATCATTTCTGTAAAATGTTCGGCTCAAAAGTCCCGATACTACGGAATTAAGGCAGGAGCTTGCTATCAGAAAATCTTCATGCGTCCCGCAGTATGAAGATACGCCGGCAGGATCCGATAAGACTGCCAATCCGGAATCGACGTCCGGATATTCAAGCATCGCAGTATTTAACTGCCTTTGGATCGCGCCTTTTCCCACCCAACCGTCAACAAATTGTATTTCATTGGGAGAATGTCTTTTTAATATAAACTCCATTGCGTTTTTATCAATACCCTTGCCGCGTATTATAGATATTGTGTAATGAGGGATATCGCAGCCGTATTTTTTCTTTATAAACCTTTTGATCAATACGCCTATAGACGTTCCCGCCCTTGCGAGAGAAACCAATACGACATTGCTGCCCTTTCTGTCCCATATTTTATTTGAGACAGCGGCAACAGCATTTGCCGTTGTCTGTGCCGACTGATGCAGCGCTCTTTCATATGTATCGTAATATTTCTTTGACGGCTTGTATTCCAACGGAAGCATCTCGGAATAGTGTACTCCCTGCTGTATAAATGTTTCTCTGCTCTCGTTATCAAGAGGTTTTACTTTACCGGTGATATCCTTTAATAAAATTTTCACGTCACATGATTTATATGTACTAAACATATTTTATCCCCTGATCAATATAATTTTTTTACAGCCGTGATTTTTAAGTACAGCGCATAAAGACTGCATTGCACGTGTTTTTGCCTTTGAATCTGTAACTATTATTACTTTATCGTATTTTCTAACGTTATAAATAAATGTTACCCGCGTATCATTATAAAAGCTGTTTATCTGATACCCGTTATTTATCGGATAATCGCTTCGCAGCGATATCCCAATAGGACTTCTTGTAGTTGAATGGCATTTAACATCCGCATTATATTTTTCTTCCAGTCTTTTTCCGAAGATCAATACCGGGTACATGCATTCCTCAGTACCGAGAACCAGTATTTTTTCATTGACTTCAATTTTTATTTGTGACATTATCTCATCCGAAAACGCGTCCAGACCCCTTAGGTAATCGGATATTTTCAAACCTATCCTCGGGTCAGGCATCTTATTGCGGGTTTCTGTATTTATGTACGGCAAATCAATTTCTGTATCGAAATATATCGGGTCTGGAGCATTAACATTTATTTCGTCAATTCCCTTTTCATAATCACATTCATTGCTCTTGAAAAGTGAGACGCAGTCGATGTTGTTTTCATTTAATTTTTGTGTATTTTTTTCTGAAATACGGTTTATGATAGAAGCTATAACTATTTTTTTGCTTTTTATTTCCGGATATTTATTACGTATACAACCGACTATGTTCAACAGCGTATTGCCTGTAGTTATTTCATCGTCCACAAATATGATCCGCGAAGAATTTCTTATTGCGTCTTCAATATTATCTAAAAGTAATTTTTGTTCAACAGCATGACTGTGCTGTTCTTCAAATTCAAGAAAATTATTGCCGCAAATATTTTCCCGCGTTGTCTGGATATAAAAGCAGTCCTTAAAATTTTCCGCAACAGCGGAGGAAATTGCTGTTGCCGTTTCCGCAAAACCTATTACCAAAAATGCTTCAGGGTATTTTTCTTGTACTGTTTTGCCCAAAGCATTCATAAGGTCTAAAGCCGCACATGGACTTACCGGTATATGCTTAGCCTGAAACGGGTCTACAAGCAGATATTTTCTTTTGCTGTTATTATATCTTTTCGCGATTTTGATGACTTGATTCTCACTGTATTTATTCATCTTTAATACCGTATATGCTCCTTAAAATACAAATTTTTTCTGCCCATTTTTTGTGTGTCTTATATTCGTTCATTCTGTTGCCGGCGTAACTTTTAGCTACGGAAAAGCTGCCCACGTCCCATTTTAATATTTTTTCCGCGTCCTCAAGATCGGATCTTCTTACCCTCATGCAGTCATAAAAAACAGGGAGCTGACTGGGGTGAATACAGGTCTTTCCTATAAAGCCGTTTAAAAGATCCAATTCTATTTCTTTTCTCAAACCCTTTTCCCAGGCAGTATCCGAACCTTTTTTAAAATATTCCCACACGGGTCCGCTGACAACATATGTGTCAGCAAAAACATTTATTATATTTGCCAGTATGTCGCGTATGACTCCTATCTCATATATATTCTGATGTTCATTTCTTCTGAGACCGTATAAATTGCTGAAATCATTTCCGCCCACTCGTATATTCAAAATATATTTTTTGTACTGATCTGTAATTTCCTTTAATTTTATCAGAACGCTTGCTCTTGTTCCAAGCTCTGCAACCATTCCGGATTCCAATATAGGCATTAAGTATATCCTGCGTTCCGAATTTTTATTTATTTTCTCCGCAAGCTTTAGATATTTTTCCGCATTTGAAAAATCAAATTTAGGAAGTATATAGCCGGTCACAATATTTTCGGCTTCCGCAAGAAGCGTATGGATATGCTCCATATGCTCCGGAGAACGTATTCTTATAAAAATAAGCGGCAAATCTTTTTTTCTGGCACTGCGTATATTTTTCAGCATAAGCTTAAGATTGTCTTCCGCATCGTTAATAGCATTGTCCGCGATAGAGTCCTCCAGACAAAATGAAATTGACATAAGCTTATTGATCTCATCATTTATTATTTTCTTATCAATATCTTTTTTTAATGCCGGCGTATATAGCAGTCCTCCTACCCTGTAAGCCAGATATTCTCTTTTATTAAAATCCATTTATTTGATTATTCCTTTCAAATTACTCAACTTCTATTCCATAATAATTGCACAATTCACTAAGCTTCTTTTTGTATCCGGAACCGATAAAATTAATTTTCCAGGCATCGCCGTATCTATATATTTCTACCGCCGAAAACGTCTTTATAAAGTCTAAATTATTAATATTAAACCTGTAAAATGGTTTAGAATCCAAATATATAATAATTTCAGAAGATATATTGCTGAAATTTCCGTTATCATCTTCATAAACGGAATAGCATATAATTATTTTTTTGATATCGTCCCTTATTTTTTTTAATTCTATATGAAATTCATTATCATCATTTATTATCACCGAATCATTGTCCGACCTTTTATTTGAAAAGAAAATAAGATCGTAATCATTGGCTGCTTTCTCATTGCCGTTTAAAAGAAAAGCATAACCGTCCACCTCAAAAAGGGGAGACTTATTCCAAATATATTTTATATCAATAATTGAATTATTCGGTATGAAGACGCGCTGTCCCTTTACCGCTTCAATAAAATTTTCGCTGTTTGAATATTTTTTTGCTGGAACATTATTAAGTATGAAAGAGGATTTTTTTACATATCCGGTCAGGTACAGTGTTCTTATCAAGTTTGTTTTGATAAATATTTTTCCGTATATTATTGTTTCAGCAGGCATATCCGACAATTTTACCGTAATAATATTTTCCCCTTTTTTCAGCCTTGATGTCGAAAGCTGCGCGCTGTAAATATTGCTGATAATTTCCGCGTCATCTGCGGCATTTAAAGTGATATCTATTTGATTTTTACAATCGGAATTTATATCTCCCAGAGATACTACCTGTGGGAGCCGCCAATCCGACGACTCACCCGGGATACTGTCAGCACGTCCGGAAATAAACGTATTTTCAAAAATTATTTTATGACCGTTTCCCTTTAAGGCTGTTTGTTCATACAAATCTGAATTATCGCCTATAACGTCAATATAAAGATTTTTGATTGTAACGTTACTTGCTTTAATTATTAATGCAGGACCCTTTTCTGCCCATATTGTTGAAAAATTTCCTTCAACCGTGCACGGTTTATCAATTATCAGCGGTCCCTTGTATTCGCCTCGTTTAATATCAATAATGTAAGCAGCTTCGTTAAATATATCCTGAATTGTTTTCATAAGCTTCTCCCTTTTTATGCAGAAATTCATCGCTGCACAAACGGTGAACCAATAATTACAGCAATTCCGCTTTGAAAATGTTTGCAAAATTATTTGATGAAATTCAATAATTTGTACATTTTCCGCATGGAATTGCTGTAGTTAAAATTATAAGTCTGCATCGGAAATATTTATAAGTACCGTCTCGCAAGCTCACTGATACTTATGTCTTTTGTTGCCTGTCCTATTGCGTTGAATTTCCACATATTGTTATGCCTGTATATCTCTCCGAATATCATTGCAGTCATGCCCTGATAATTTTCGGAAAGATCGTATTTGCATAGCTCCTTGTCGTTTTCACTGTCACATATTCTTATGAAAGCGTTTCTGATCAGACCAAAATCTTGTTTTCTTGTGGTTGCCTGATAGATATTGACCACAAAAATGATTTTATCATATTGAGCAGGAATATTATCCAAATCTACAAATATCTGTTCGTCATCGCCGTCTCCCGCCCCCGTAAGATTATCTCCCATATGCTTTACCGCACCGGATGAGTGTCTTAAATTTCCATAATAAACTATATCGCTGTTTGACGACAATTTTCCGCTTTTGCAAAGAATTGCTGAAGCGTCACAGTCGATATCGGCAGGCTTTAATGAAAAGAATCCCCTTCGCTGTTCGGCTTCATCCCAGCCGAGACCGACCATTACCTTGTGCAGTACGCCGCCATTGTCTTTTTTAAGTTCGACCTTTTGTCCTTTTTGCAAATTTACTGACATTTTTACGTATCTCCTAATCGTTTATTTTATACGTTTACGCCGAAATTCTGACAAAGCGCTTTAAGCCCGCCTTGAAAACCGCTTCCTATTGCATTGAATTTCCATTCGCCGTTGTTTCTGTAGATCTCGCCTACAACGACAGCAGTCTCTATTGAGAAATCTTCACCAAGGTCAAATTTAAGAAGCTCTGTATTATTTGCTTCGTCCACAACGCGTATGTAGGCATTGCTTACTTGTCCGAAATTCTGATGTCTTTCCTCGGCTTCATATATAGTTGCCGTGAAATCAATTTTTTCCACAGAAGCCGGAACTTTGGAAAGGTCAACCTTTATTACCTCGTCGTCGCCGTCTCCGTCGCCGGTAAGGTTGTCTCCGGTATGAATTACCGAACCGGACTCGTGATTAAGGTTCCCGTAGAATACAAAATCCTTATCGGAAGCGGTTTTGCCGTTTGCTCCAAGCAAAAATGCCGCAGCGTCAAGGTCAAAGTCCGCTCCGCCGTCGTACTTGTTTGTATCCCATCCAAGTCCTATTATAAGTTTTGAAAGTCCCTGATGTCCTTTTGTCAGATCGACCTTTTGTCCTTTTGATAAACTAACTGCCATTTTTAGTTCCTCCCTGAAATTAAATTATTTTATCAGCCGAATCATTAGTAAAATAATTATCCGGCGTCAAAGACCTAATGATATCTTATGATACGATTACAAACCCCTGCGGTACCGGATTTTCAATTCCATTGTCTGCGTTGTTCAGAACCATACTTTTTGATGTCATTTTAATGGAACCTGAGACCCATTCAAAGAAATTTGAAAAGTCGCCCGCTGAGATAGTGTTCATGATCAGTACGTTTTTGGTTATTCTTTTAAGCGGTTCGATCTTGACCTTTGCCCCAGCCGCACAGGCAATAATATTTCCGATATCCGCGTTCCTTACAGCGTCAACTGCCCTGCTGAAAGCCTCTGTATCAGTAGGAGAACCGTCTGTCAGTATAAATACAAACGGACGCCAATCTCCTTTGTGGACGTCGGTATTTTTTCTTACCTCTTTTTTTATACAGTCCAGCATTACCAAAAGCGCTTCGCCCAAAGCAGTTGCTCCGCTTGCCGAAAATTCCGGCTCGCTGAATTTCATCAATTCAGTCAGCGGTACAAGTTGTCTTGCGTGGCTGTCAAATGTTATTACCGATAAATACGCTGTTTCAACAGCCTGAGGGTCGCCTTTCAATTCCGTGATAAGGGTTCTGATCCCCTGTTTTACAGCCTCGATTGGCTCGCCCATCATTGAACCCGACGTGTCAATAAGCAGGTATATAGGCAGTCTTCTGACATACTCATTCATTTCGTCTACCTCTTTATCTTTAAAAACCTATTTTCACAAGATCGACTTATTGCTTATTTGCGTCCCGCTACCCATCTTAATCCCCAGTTGAACGCGGAGTCCATAGCCTTGTGACCGTTAAAAAATCTGACTATCTTTTCAACAGACAGCCCACCGCAGCCGTTGCTTTCCAACAATGCAATAGCGCACATACCAAGCGACGAACCGTATTCGTCCATACGTACTATAATATCGCGGTTCCCGGGACACTTTACCGTTACGACGCCATTGGCATCGCGCCAGTTTACAGCGCCCTCATAAATAAACGTATAAACAAGAATACGTTTTATCTGTGATATCTTTGCGCCGTTTATTCTCAGATTTTCTCCGTCTGTTGAAGACCCCGTTCTGTCGTCTCCGTCAAGAGCTACATACGGCGGATAATTCAGACTGCCGAAATTATTTCCCAGCGCCTGTACGCTGCCCTTGCTTCCGTCCTGAAGCTCATAAAGGCAGCCAAGGTCAAGGTCTATTCCCTGACGAGAATTTTTGGGCTGGCTCCAGTTCAGATTTATAAGTATCTCGCCAAGTGAGGAACCGCGCTTTTCAAGGCTTATTTTCTGTCCTTTTTTAAGCTCCACCGCACCGCTGCTGCGTGCGTTGATCTCAGCCTTTACACCGTAATTAGCGCAAAGAGCTCTAAGTCCGCCTTTAAAGCCGCTGCCAACAGCATTGAATTTCCATTCGCCGTTATATCTGTATATTTCGCCGACTATCAAAGCGGTTTCAATTGAAAAATCCTCGCCGAGGTCAAATCGCATTATTTCATTTCCGGATATCTCATCAACAATTCTTATAAAAGAGTTTGAAACCTGTCCAAAATTTTGTCTCCGCTCGTCTGCTTCATATATAGTTACCGCAACAGCTATCTTCTGTATATTCTGCGGAACAGTGGCTAAATTGATCCTTATCTGTTCATCGTCTCCGGTATTTCCGCCTGTCAGACTGTCGCCGAGATGCTCCACACTTCCCGAAGAATGCTTAAGATTTCCGTAGTAAACAAAATCTCCGCTGCAGCTTGTTTTTCCGTTATCGGTCAACAGAAATAATGAAGCGTCAAGATCAAACTCCGCTCCTCCCGCATATTTGTTCGTGTCCCAGCCTAATCCGACAAGCAGCTTGCTCAAACCGGGATTTCCCTTTGTTAAGTCTATTTTTTGACCCTTTTGCAAATTAACAGCCATTTTTAAAATTCCTCCGTATTATTTTTTAATAATTGATTTTCTTATCATATCTATCGGTATCACTAAAAACGCAAGTACAATACAGATAAGCCAGCCTGAAAAATTGAGAGCCTCAACGTCCAGTGCCTTGCCTCCAAATGTAACGAACACAAACTGAAGTACAAAAACAGACAGCATGACCAAAACAAAATTCTTGTTACGGTTTATTTTCTCAAATACATTTATATGCTCCGTCCTAGCATTAAAACCGTTAAAGGTTATTGCCATCATGAATGTTGCAAATACCGCGGAACGGAGATAGGTCATATCTACGTCTCCAAAAAGATTTTTTATAAACGGGATAAACAGTATGCCTATACATATAAGAGTAATATACAGCGCGCCGATAATGATTTCCGCAAGCATATTTTTGCTTACTATGCTCTCCGAGCGGGGTACGGGCTTGTCCCTCATATATTCATCAAGCGCGGGTTCGCTTCCGAAAGCTATTGCCGCAAGAGTATCCATAGCAAGATTTACCAGTAAAAGCTGTACGACAGTCATTACTTTGTTTATGCCGAGCAAGGGACCTATAAAACAGGTAAGTACCGCCGCAACATTAACGGTAAGCTGGAAAATAAGAAACTTGCGAATGCTTTTGAACATAGTCCTGCCGTAAAGAATCGCCTTTCTGATAGATGAAAAATTATCGTCGAGGATAATAATGTCACCCGCCTCTTTGGCGACCTCGGTACCGCTGCCCATAGCAAAGCCTACGTCCGCTTTTTTCAGAGCGGGGGAATCATTTATTCCGTCTCCCGTCATACCGACTACCAGATTAAGCTCCTGTGCGGCGCGTACAAGACGACTTTTGTCCGAAGGCAGGGCTCTTGAGACCACACGCAGACGGGGAAGTATTTTCTTTAGCTCATCATCGGTTTTCTCCGCAAGCTCCGCGGAAGTCAGAGCAATGTCCTCGTCGGAAGTAAGCAGACCTGCTTCTTTGGCAATAGCCACCGCTGTTTCTTTTCTGTCGCCAGTGACCATAACGACCTGTATACCTGCGCTGCGTACGTCGTTTATGGCAGTTACCGCTTCCTTGCGCACATTATCCCTTATGCTGACAACGCATATAAGCGTGAGTTCTCTTTCCGGGTCGCTGCCGTCAGCCTTTGCAACTGCAAGCAAACGCATGGAACGTCCCGCCTGTGTGCTTATATATGAAGCAATGCTGTCCTTTTCGGTCATTTCCCTGACATTGCCGTTTTCGTCTATGTAATGGGTACATCTTTCAATTATCTTCTCGGGCGCGCCTTTGATATAGACTTCCGTCTTACCGTCCCTTTCAATTATAACGCTGGAACTTTTTTTGTTGGAATCAAAAGCGTTGAAAAGTCTTACGCAGTCCTTGTCAATTTTTTTCGCTGAATCCGATGAAACAAGAAATTCCAAAAGAGCCCGGTCTGTGCTGTTTCCGCCGATGATTTTTTCTCCGCTTGCCGCGGCGCTGTTGTTTACGCCAATACCTACTATCATATCAGCGGCAAGAGCTGCGGGCATCTTTTTTACGGAGTCAAAAATTTTTACATTTCCGGTTGCAGCTTCCGTGACGGAAAGTCTGCCCTCGGTAATGGTACCCGTTTTATCGCTGAACAGTATACTAAGACTTCCCGCGGTTTCAAGACCGTTTATCTTTCTTACAAGAACGTTATCCTTTGCCATTTTCATACTCTGGAAAGACAGCAGTATGGACGTGAGCATAGGCAGACCCTCAGGCACCGCGCAGACGATTATAGTTACCGCAACCGTTACTGCGTCCATAATAAGTCTTATCCAGCCGTATATATCACCGGGCAGATCGCCTGTGATAAATGTTTTAGCCAATATTCCGACTACAATACATATTGCGCCGATATAGCCGAACATTGATATTTGCTTCGCAAGCTTGCTGAGCTTGACCTGCAAAGGAGTTTCTCTTGTATCCTCCTGAACCTCCAGAGCCAGTTCACCAAATAATGTCTTATCGCCTACGACCTTTATTTCAACATAAACCTCCCCGCTGCATACAACAGTACCCCGGTAAACATAGTATTTATTAAGCAGATCTTTAATATCATACTCCGCACCGTCCGGCAGCATTGTTTTGCCGGCTTCTTCTGTTTCGCCGTTGAGAGCCGCCTGATCTACTTTCATTGATCCGCCTATAACGATACCGTCCGCAGGTATTTTATCGCCCGCCTGCAAATAAACTATATCGCCCACAACAACTTCGCTGACGTGGATCTCTTCAAGCTTTCCGTCACGGACTACCTTTGCTGTTTCCTTGGCTTCTTCCTCGGCTTTCAGCGCGGACGCCTTGCTTTCCTGTTTATTTTCGCTTATGGAAGCAACGCCGTTTGCAATAAGTATAGCTATCAATATTCCGACAGGTTCAAACCACTCCGCCTGCTTCAGAAAAAACAATACTAACTGTACCGCAAGCGCGACAAGCAATATCATTATCATTGGGTCTTTAAAACCCTCAAAAATTTTTTTCCATAAAGGTTCCGGAGGAATTTGCGTCAAAATGTTTGAACCGTATTTTTTTCGGCTTTCCTCAACTTCTTCCAAAGACAAACCGGTTGTTTTCATAATTCTACGCCTCGCTTTTAATATATTTTTAAACAAAATGATATGAATATATAAAACAAAACAGGAAATACTATAATAAACAAATAAAATGCCTTTCTTAGAGTATTACCATATAGGAAAAATACCGCCAATTTCCTTTGCACAAAGAAAATTGATTGGATAATGACCATATTTTTGACGGCAAAAACAATTACATAATCTCACAAAGCTTTTCCATATTTGTTCTTTTAAATTCCATAGAAGAATGAACATATCTGTTTAAAGTTATATTAACATTTACATGACCGAGTATCTCGCTTAAAGTTTTTATGTCAAATCCGGCTTCAACACATCTTGTTGCAAAGGTATGCCTGAGGGCATGGAAATTTACGTCCTCAAGTTCGCATGATTTTACATAATTTTTAAAATGATATTCCAATAACCGCGGTTCAATAAATTTATTACTTTTACCTGTCAGAATATAATCATTGGGCTTCATTGCCCCATACCATTTGTATATTATCTCACTCAACCGTTTTGGAAGCGGTATATCACGGACGGAACTGCGGCTTTTAGGTTCTGTAAAAATAACTTTTGTTTTTGTCGGTTCACCTTCGAGCTGTACCCTTTGCATTGTTTTTCTTACGGAAAGAAGTCCGTTTTCAAATGAAATATTTTCGCACTTGAGAGCGCATAATTCTCCGATCCGCAAACCTGTATACAGACATAAATAAACACCAATTTTGCATAAATCGCTTTCCGATAATAAAAAGTCAGCAAGCCTATTCTGTTCCATCAAGTTAAGAACCCGCATCTCACGATTTTCCTGCCTGACACAAATACTTTTGAGATTTATGTTGCTTTCGCAGCCATTTATTTCGGCATAATCCAAAATCTGTCTGATAACACAAAGTATGTCATTTCGGGTTTTTGAGGAAAGCTCCGAGTTCATCAATATTATATTTTGAATAATTGAAATATTGATTTGGGTTATCTCGAAATTATGAATTTCAGAATAAATATAATTATTGTACAAATTTTTGTATTTATTATATGTGGAAAGCTTGCATTTCATTTTTACGGACAAAAGCCAGCTGTCAGCCCAGAAGCTAAAAGGAACAGCTGACTTTATTGCATTGACTTCGTCTGCTGCCGTCTGAATTTTTTGCATTTGCAGCTTGCTTTTAACTTCATTATAAGTTGCCGCATAAACGGATCTGTATACAGCTTTTCCCAAGCCATCTCTTGATTTAATGTATCTGCCTTCCCAACGTCCGTCCGAACGTTTGTAAATGTTTTCTCCTCTGCGTGCCATAGAAACCTCCATTGACCATATTTTGACGGTAAATAGATTTATTTATAAGCCTTTATGATATAAATAGACTATTTTAACCTAAATATTTGTATATTTTGACGTTTTTTATTGTTTGTCATTGACATTATACATCAATTAATATATAATATAAATGTATAAATTGACTAAATTTGGTGTTTCTTATATGGTAATACTCTAAGAAAATTTTAAAATACAAAGATAAGCAAGTCTATAAAATCTGACTTGCTTTTTTATTTATAGCAGTTTTAATATAAATAATATTTATACAATTATAACACATACTTATGTAAATTACAAGTAAAACTTATATAATTATAAGTGGTGATGTGTTATGATTAATAGAATCAAAGAGCTACGCGAAGAAAAAGGTATGACCCAACAACGTCTCAGTATCGAACTTGGAGTAACACAAGAGGCGGTAAGCGGATACGAAAATGGCAGACATTTTATCAGTATGCCATGTCTGTTAAAGCTATCCAAAATGTTTAATGTAAGCTGTGACTATATTCTTTGCCTTTCTGATATAAGAAATATAACTGCCGTTAAGGATCTATCGCACGAAGAGATTAAGCTTATATCGGATTTTAGAACATTGCTGCCAAGTGAGCGGGCAATGGTTAAAGGATATATTAATGGTATTTACGATAATAGAAGCAAAAAGAAAAGCAGCATTGAACAATAGTCAATGCTACTTTTCTCAACATTTTAAGTCTATAAGTTTATATGTAAAATATTTGTTTTCCTATAAATAAGTCAGAATACAAAAATGGTACTGGTTGTGACTTTATATGATTGAAAAATATTTTTAAGCATTCTCATAAACAGATTGTCAAACATACTAAGTTGGATAATTAGTTGTTCAGCAGGCATTATCAAAAATTTTGTGTAAAAGCAAAACCAAACAGGCAAAAGGACGGCTTGCAAGGGCAAGCATAATTTGGGATTTCCTCTTGTTGCAATACTCCCGCAGGGTGAAGCGGTA
>Ga0073906_1003240_pt1 | contig 18918 bp, 17 predicted proteins | sample Inofromicrocosms_FD_65485 | JGI IMG/M metagenome (GOLD analysis project Ga0073906, IMG submission 65485) | Mouse cecum microbial communities from Vienna, Austria - Inoculum for glucosamine and mucus D2O microcosms | ecosystem: Host-associated > Mammals > Digestive system > Large intestine >...
AGTTTGCCGCGTTTATACAGTTGGCTAAAAATACGGTGTCTTCGCCGCAAATGATGTCTTTAGGGAACGCGATTTTGTTGTCTTGGATGATTTTGCGGCGATATATGGCGCACCACCACTGCCAGTTGAAAAACCATTTTCCGTGTTTTTCAATATTGCGCAACTCGCACGCGTCCGTTACCGTTTTCCCGTTCAGCTGGTGAACCTGTACGCCTGCGCGGGCAATATCTGCGCCGGTACGCATGGCCAGTTTGTATAATTTCTTGTAAAAATCAGTGTCTATATAGTCATCAGAATCCACAAAACCCACGTATTCGCCGTTTGCGGCGTTAATTCCGGCGTTGCGTGCGGCGGCAACACCACTGTTTCGTTTCATTGCAATAACACGTATTTGCGGATTTGTGTTCTCGTATTCCCGCAGAATTTCCAGCGAATTATCCGTAGATTTGTCGTCAATGCATATAATTTCAATATCCGCCAGTGTCTGTGCGCACAGAGAGTCCAAACATCGCACCAAATACGGTGCAACATTATATACGGGAACAATAATGGATACTTTTACCGCGGGCTTTTTCATATTTGCAACCTCTTGCTGTATCAATCTAAGGTTCCTTAAATTGATACACTTTTCTCCTGTAAGTCTATGAGAATATTCCTAATAAGTCAACTTCTTTTAGGTGCGTCAATTTAAGGAACCTTAGATTGACGTGCTTTTTTATGGTTTTGATGGGTGCGGTCAGGTCGCAAGACGGCTGGAATCATTAAATTGCTAGGACTAGTGATGTTTGAACACCCATCGCCAGGATTTTTGTTAAAACCAATAAATAGGAATATTTGACTGTGTAATTGTGTATAAAATCTTGTTATATATATTGTTGCACGGTTCGATAGTTAAGGATTTTATATGCCAGACCCAAAAGTATCTGTTTTGACCCCGATTTATAATACGGACGTGCATCATTTGCAAGAATGTATAGAATCCGTGCTGGGCCAGACTTTTACTGATTTTGAGTTTATAATTTTAAATGATTCCCCTGATAATGTGGCACTGGATGCGGTCGTAAAATCATTTGATGATGCGCGCATCAGATATGTCAAGAATGATAAAAACATGGGGATTTCTGCATCGCGTAACAAACTGTTGGGGCTGGCACGTGGTAAATATGTTGCCATTTTTGACCATGACGATATTTGTGTGCCCGACCGCCTGGCGGCCCAGGTTGAATATCTGGATGCAAATCCGGATGTGGGCGTGGTTTCTGGTCTGTTGCAGGTGTTTGGTGCCGATGGCATTGAATGCGTATTGCCGGCCCCTGAACAAGATGTAGATATAAAAATTATGACCACGCGTGATTGTTGTGTCGCGCACAGTGCGGCAATGATACGCAAATCTGTTTTGGATGAAAATAACATATGTTACGAGGCGTACTATTCCCCCGCCGAAGATTATCGCTTGTGGGCGCGCCTGATGGGGGTGACGCATTTTTATAATATACAGCGTGTATTGGTCAAATACAGAAATCACGAAAATCGTACATCTATTATCCAGAACCGTCGGATGGATGCGGCGCATCGTGCCATTGGGATTGAACTGGAAAACAGTTTCCCTGCATATTATCGGCAAATGTTACATTCCGATACGGCAAATGCGACGGTTTTTCGTCTGCGCCTGTTCGGTCGCGTGCCATTGATTAAAGTCAAGAATAACCGTGTTTTGCTGTTCGAATGCATTCCGGTTTTTCGCATAAAGTGGAGATAAGTTATGAGCCCGAGACGTTTGTTTCTATTTGCTGGATACAATAAATATAAATTTGTTGACCATATGTTGCTGCGTTATTTGCATGCATTGTCACAGCTGGGGGATATTGTATTCGTAATGGACAACGAATTGTCGGACGAAGAAACGGAAAAGCTGGCATCTATTCCAAACATGTTACATATTCAGGCCCAGACACATGGCGAGTATGATTTTGGCTCTTACAAGCGCGCGTATCAGTTTGCCGCCCGCAATAAGATTTTGGGGAAATACGATTGGATTTATTTTGTTAATGATTCTGTTTTGGGCCCGTTATTTAAACTGGGGCCGGTGTTGGAAAAACTGGAATCAAACGGGACGGATGTTGTTGGCATGTTCCAATGCGTTCGCGGTGATGTCCCCCGGCATATTCAAAGCTGGTTTTTAGGTATGTCTGGTGCTGTTGCGGGTCGCGAATATGTGGCGGCGTTTATGGACAAGATAAAAAAGCAGCCCTCAAAACAGCTGATAATATTAAAATATGAAATAGGTTTTTCTCTGATTCTGCAGGCAAATGGCGCAACTTTTTCCGCGGTTGCCGAGGGGAATCGGGACCTTTACGTATCACCGTATCTTCAGATTGAAAATGGTATTCCGTTTCTTAAGAAAGCATGTATGAACAGGATCAGCTGTATCAAGCTGAAAAATATGCTGCCTGATAATTCAATTTTATCGGATATAAAGCTGTGGATGTGGGAAAACGGTATTGAACGTGATGAAGAGCAAGATGTTGAGATTCCAGAAAATACTGCCTATCTGCCGGTCGCGGAAATAAAATTATTTGGCTGTATTCCTTTTATGCGCGTGTTGTGCAAACGGGGATATGGGCTTTTAAAGTACAAATTTATGTTTTTAGGAATAGTGCCGATTTTAACCATTCGCAGGTAATAAAGCCAGGCGGCATTTTCTTGTTTTGTATGGGGGAATAATATTATGAAGATATGTGTAAAGAAAACTAAAAATACAGGGATAAGCAAATATACAAATAAATATTATTTGCTTGGCATGCGCGTTTTACAAAAAGATTACTTTAGTAATATTTGTATAAAAACAAAAATACTTGGCATCACGACCAATCGTCGCCATATAGAGGCCCAGAACAATACCGTTGAGCTGTCTGATATGCCCAGTTTGGTAAATCTGTTACCGTATATAAACTTGAAACATCAGGACTTTAAGAATTCCAATGTTGAATCTGCAACGATTGTGATACCTGTATACAACGGGGTAGAGCATCTGCATAAACTGGTCCCCAGTCTTATAAAAAACACCCCCGCGTCGGTACAGATAATTATAATAGACGACTGCAGTCCTGACACCGAAACCACAGATTTTCTAAACACATTAAAATCAGATGCGCGTTTTAAAATCCATCGTAACACCCGCAACTTAGGTTTTGTCGGCAGCACCAATGCCGCAATGCGCATGGTTAATACACGCTATGCGGTGTGGCTTAATTCTGACACGGTTGTTGGCCCATACTGGCTGGAGCGTTTACTGGCGCCATTTAATGATTTTGATAAGGTTGCGACGGCCACGCCGTTTACAAATTCAGGTGTAACGTTTTCATTCCCCGATTTCGCCAAGAATAATGAGCTGGCGGCGGATTTTGAGACCATGGATCGTGCATTTCAAAAAATAAACCCGATAAACGTACCGCTGAACTCTACGTATTCCGGTACAGGATTTTGCATGGCTATAGACATGCGCTGCTGGCACCAGGTGGGTGAATTAGACCAGGATACGTTCGGAAAAGGCTATGGCGAGGAAAACGATTGGTGTTTTAGGGCGGGCCGGGCCGGCTGGCGCCATGTTCTGGTACCTAATCTGCTGATATGGCATCGTCACGGCGGTTCATTCCTGTCAGAAGAAAAACAACGTCTTAGTGAGGAACACTCTCAGATTTTGAAACAGCGCTATCAGCACGAAATGAACACCGTTGTTCCAGATTTTTTCAATCGTGACCCGTGGAAAGTATACCGCCAGGTGGCGGCGCTGATGTGCTGTGCGGATAATCCTGTTGTTGTAATAGATTTGCGTCAAGAGTATTCGGACAAATCTGGTGCGATTGACTATCGAAAGAAAATGATAGATGATTTAAAGGCGGCCGGCCACAATGTCATATTGTTGCAGTACATCCGTTATGAGGCGGATGTGTGGAGTATTGTTCCCGCCTCAATAGACCCGAAAACAGAAATAAAATTAAACACCCTTGCAGAGGTTGATTTGCTGTTCCAAATTATGGATATAAAAAAGGTAATAATAAACAACCTGGCTTTTCTGCGGAATGTCGAAGACGCCATAGATATCATCTATGAAATAAAAAAGAAGCATAATCCGTGGATGGCGTATAAATGTCATGACTATCTATGCTGCTGTCCGTCATTGTTTTTGTTGAACAAGGACGGGAAAAACTGTCCGAATTTTGACAGTTGTGCAACATGTGATGCGTGTATTGCCTGTAACAGATTCCGCACGATTGACCGCCATGACATAATGAAGTGGCGCGGTGCATTTTCCAAACTGTTTTCATGTGTGGACGAGTTTAATTTCTTTTCAGAATATACATATAACAAAATCCGCCGTGTTTATCCGATTGTTCAAGACCGGCACACGATAAAAGAGCATGAATCGCTGATGGCGCCTGATCATACCAAATATGTGGCACCACAAAGTGCGTCGCCATTAACGATTGCGTTTGTTGGTAACTTTTGTTTCGAAAAAGGTGGCGACTATTTTGTCGAACTGGCAGAAGAGTGCAATCGCCGGCAGATTAATGCCAGATTTGTAGTAATTGGTATCGATAACCCGAAATACAGTCATCGTGACGTAACATATGTCGGCGGATATTGCCGTGATGAACTGGGGCGCGTATTGACGGAAAACAATGTCCATGCCGTTGTTTACAGCTCTATTTGCAATGAAACATTTTCTTATCTGGCGCAAGAGCTGATGGTATTAAACGTTCCGTTTATAGCGTTTAACAACGGCGCCCATGCGGAAAGAATTCGCAAATACAAATATGATTTGGCTGAAATTGCGCCTGATATTACAACTCAAGGGCTGTTTGCCGCCTTACAGAAATTGCTAAAGCGGCAGTATTCGTTGGATATCTAATTCGGACCAGGGGGCTTTATGTCAAAAGGTAATATTTTTCTTAATATCTATAATAAAATAAAAAATACTGTGCCGAAAAATATATCTGGTATGAAAATAGCCTGTTACACATACATATCTGATGGATATGATAATTTGATGTCGCATCGCTATATTGTCCCCGGGTGGAGTTATATTTGCTTTACCAACGATGCAGGCTTGTTGCGCCACAAACATATCGGCCCATGGCAGATAAAGCCGGCATTGTTTGAAGATTTGGACCCAAAACGTAATTCAGGATGGCATAAAACGCATCCGGAAATATGCTGTCGCGGGTATGATGCATCCGTTTGGATTGACGCGAATGTAAATATATTGACCGATTATTTACAGCGCCAGATTGCCGACCGTAATTTACCCTTGCTGGTTCCAATTCATAATGAACGTGATTGTATTTTTGATGAGGTAGAGGCGGTTATCGCCTGTGGTCGTGATACCTCGCAGGCATGCCTGCAGACGGCACGTTTCTTACAGAAACAGCACATGCCGTCTCATTATGGGCTGAATGAAACAAATATTGTGTTCCGCCGCCACAATGACAAGACTGTTCGGGCAATTAATGATTTATGGTGGAACTGTATTCGTGATTATTCAAAGCGCGACCAGTTGTCGTTTTCCTATGTTTTGTTTAAATTCGGAATTCTGCCCGCAGATATTGCATTAAACAATACCAGGGTGGATGGTGTAAATTTTTTTGTGCCCGGCCACAAGGAAATGCCAACAGATTTGAAAGACTCTGCGAAACCGTTGGTTAAGTATACTGTTGCCCAGTATTTAATGTTGCGTGTGGTATGCGGGCTGATACCGGTTGCGTTGTGGCGTCGCAATGCCCGTCGCCATGTGCGTCGCAAAATAGGCATCGCGCCCATTACGTCAGGCCAGATTTTACCGGTGTCTACGCCCCCGGTCGATACGACACCAGTCGTATCGACTAATAGAACGTTGCTTGTTTATACGTATGCAAATCAAAAATATTATGATTTTGCAATATTGTACCCGATATGGGTTCTGGCATCAAACAGTGATGTCGCGGTCGAGATAGCGCTGGAAAACCTGGCGGAATTTTCGTCAAAATATTCTCATTTGATAGATTTTTATACCCAGCGTTTTCCATCCCGTGTAAAATTTACCCAAATTTCCCCAGAATTTGAAAATGTGCCCGCCGGTACGGTTCGGTTTATATCCAGACCGACAATGTCGGCTAAATATTTGTATATTGGGGATGTAGACGTTATTGTAACGGATGATATTTGTAAGCTGCATTTGGATAATATTTCAAAATATGATTTGGATTTTTCAAATATAAAACGTTCTGGAATACCGCAGCTCTCAGGCCTGCATTTTATAGAATACGCAAAGATGTATCCGGTCGACCTGTCGGGCATAGACATATATAAAGACGTGGATGAAAATGTCTTGTATAATCTGATGTGTAACAAAAACTATAAAATTCCGGACGAGAATAATTGCAGATATCGTCCATTATGCGGGCTGCATATCAGTTATTTTTCACGCCCGCCGTTGAAAACGCTTACCACGAATGATGCGCAAACGCGCTTTCCATGCTGGTACGATAACTGTAATAATGAGAAAATATCTCATGAAATAGATGCATATAACAATATGAGAACATCTGAGATAATTTCAGATTTTTATACGCATATAAAAGAAACGGATATAGACCTGCGTCGAATAATTCAGTTTATTGATATGTTTGTCTATTATGTTTCCAGTAATCCGCATTTATTAGAAAACTAAACAAAGAACCGGACGCGTCCGGTTCTTTTGTTATTGTTAGGCCGCCATTCCGCAGACCGTCCAAACAAACCGTGACAATGTTCTATCCACGGTGTATGCGCCAAAGCGAAATTTTATGCTGTTGTTAAATAATTGCATTCCCATCGGCAGAGTATAATTTTCTTGTACCATTGCATTTGCATAATAATTGTTATTACTCATCAATATCGGCAGTGTAACTATGGGATTTGCCTCCATGCCCTGGGCACAGGTCATAGACCCTTTCCATATGCCGCCTTGCTCAACCCAGCCGGATTTATATTTTCGATACCAAGTATAGTTGTTTGCCTCTGTGGGTGTTTGTTTTTCTATTACATAATCTGCATTCTCAGGCATGCCTTCGCCATGTTTGGCCATCATTACCCCGCCGGGTGTTTGGCCGTCGTGTACGCGCAGTGTTTTATTGGTAATATCAAAAGTCACCTCTCCTTCGGCACCTGTAAAAGTGTTGTGTTGTGATTCTGTACCTCTTCTTAATTGAATTTGTCTTGCCATGTTTATATGACAATGTTTGAAGAATTGCCCCCTCCTGTAAAATATTAGATTAAAATACCCGCATAACGTGCGGGCTATAAAAAACAAAAAAGCCCCACCATCGGGACCAGTTGCTAGGATTGCTTTTTATACGCCGCCATTATGCCATAAAAATCAAACAAAGTCCAGAATTTAATTGCGTTATTTTGATATAATTCAATGAAAAGTGGAGGAAAAATGGTTTACGGCTATATAAGGGTCAGCACAGATTCTCAAGACTGTGCCAATCAAAAAATAGGTATCGAGCGCAAAGCCCGCACGTTGGGGCTGGAAATAGGGTGCTATATCCAAGATAATGGTGTGTCTGGTTTGTGTGGGCCTGATTTGCGGGCACTGGGGCGGTGCCTGCGTGGGTTGAATGCCGGTGATGTGATAATATGTTCAGAATTATCGCGTCTGGGGCGGCGGATGTTTATGATAATGAGTATATTAGAGCATTGTAGACAGCGTGGCGCCAGATTATACACTGTAAAAGACGGATACGAGCTTGATGATAACCTGCAGGCAAAGATTTTGGCATTCGCATTTAGTCTGGCCGCCGAGATAGAGCGTGACCTTATTTCCCAACGAACCAGAGAGGCATTGGCACTGCGTCGTGCCAGCGGTCTGCCGATTGGGCGGGTCAGAGGCTCTCGCAACAGGCTCCATAAACTCGACGGCTGTGGCGATATGATAAATCATATGCTGGACAAAGGTTTTTCACATCGGAAAATAGCGGCAGATTTGCATGTCAGCCCGTCAACCGTTGGGCGCTATCTAAGATAAAAACCGCGGGGGTGCCGCGGTTAAATCCTGGTGGGGACACAGGGACTCGAACCCTGGACCCAATGATTAAAAGTCATTTGCTCTACCAACTGAGCTATGTCCCCAGAACCGGACCCGGAAAGGGAGAACCAAAATAGAACTATTTCCGTAGGTCGGGCGTAATTTTGACATATAAAAAATAAAAATGCAAGAAAAAATGCAATAATTTAATTAGGTTGGGTGCCGTCAGAGTCTGCGGCCTGTTGCAGCATTTTTTGAAAATTTATTGCCGCCCCGGCATCCGAGTCCATCCAATCCGCAATTTTGCCGAATATATCCAGGGCATATTTGGCAACAGCTTTCTTATTGCCGTGGAATTCGTATTCGTTCATCAGGCGGACCAGGTCAAGTGTTATCCCGGACAGGTTTTGCAGACTCCCGGTATCAAGTATATTATTTTTGCCATATTTGTACATTATGTCGTCCAAGTCCGTATGGTATTGACGCATCTTGGCCAGTGTGGGTTGTGTTATCTTTATTTTGTTTGCAATATTTCGGGCCGGCATGTCGCGCATTTTATTCAGTCCTGCCAGTGTCAGTTTACCATGCAGGCCCGCGGCCTGGCGCAGTACCAATACCAGCCCCAGCATCAGTGATGACACGCGCGATGACATATTTGTCGCCAACGTCTGGTTCAGCTTTTTTGATACTCGATAATTTGAATAGTCGTAAAGTAAAAATACAATTGGTATCGACAACAGTGATGCGGAAATATTATTCATCAGGTCTGAAACAGCCGGGTCGCGCACATTGTCCACCGTTATCAGAAACAGTGCAACACCGCCGGCAATCGATAGCAGATATGGAATCGATTTCAGCAATACATCGCGTAATTTTATATTCATGCAATAAATGTTACATAAATATTTCCGATACGGGTACAGGACAGTTTTCAGGCTAAACTCCTTGAGTTTTTGCCGAAAAAGTACTATAATAATAAAGATTGCAAAAAGGGTGCGAACAATGGTTATTGATGATGTAAAAAGATTTCTGTTTGAATATTACAGACAGCGCCATTTTGACCTTATGCCACAGGAAACGCGCGCTCGTTATGACGATTATGCCAAAAACAAGGATTTTAACGGCAATATGAAGTGGTGGGCGGCAGAGTTGGACGGCCAGCCGTTGCCGACACTGGACCCTGCAAAGCAACAGGATTTGTTCAATCTGTTGCAAAGCGCATTGCAGGGTATGGATGCGGATAAAAAGAAATACAATCATAATAAACCTGTTAAAGATTTTATCACAAAATGGTTTGGAACGTTTAAGCCGTTTGATTTGGATAAGCCTGTTGCCGGTGTTGATGCCGCATTTGCAGAAATACATAGACTGCTTGGCAACGCTACGAATAAAAGCGCTTTTGCAAGAATCTTTAAAAATAACGGTTTTATAAACGATGACTTTACGTATGATGATTTATTAGACGGTCTGGCATCCAGAAAGTATAATAAAAACATAAAGTTTCGTAATTCTGCATTACAGGTTGCGGATTATATAATATCAAATTCACCATATTATGGTGTTCCCAATGCCCAGTATCAAGATGCCAGCATATGGCCGCTTGGCGCACATCTTCAGCGGGCTGATGTTTTTACCTCGTTGGGGTTGCCTGATGATGTAAATGACTGGTTCCGGGCAAATTATAATCAGCCCCAGTTTGAATCCATATATCCGGTTATTTTGGACGAATTGTTGCGCAGTGAAACAATTCGCAAAGAATTTGCCGCGTATGAAAATTCTGGCAAGATTGTCGGTCAGCTAAATAAGGCTATCGAGGCTACGGATTATGAAAATTCGGAAAGCAAGGATTTTGTCCCGCCCAAGGCTGCCGATGAAAAAAATATAGTCCAGACAATACAATCCTGGAAGGATAAAACATATGAAAGCTATCTGCGCAAATTCGTAGAGATGGGGCGGGGTACGCGTCTTTACTTTTCGCCGTTTTCCCAGGAAATAATCAAGGCCATAGACAAGGAAAAAATAAAACCGACCGATGGCATTGCAGGTATTTTAAATAAAAAAGATGCAATATTGAAAAGGGTGACAAATTCGTCGCCCACGGCTAAAAAGCATTTTGAATGGTTCGCAAAAACCATGGCAAAGATTAATTCCCTGGTCCCAAATGCATATAATGATGCACTAAAGGGCGGCCGCCAGCTGCAGGCGGTTGTATCACAGCTTATTATTGCGGCGGTAAAGGAAGGTAAAGTAGCGGAGGCAAAAACAGCCCTGGAACTGTTGGCGGTATGCAAGTATGGCCTTACCACCAGCAAGACAATGGATGCACTGGCCAAGGAAGAGTTGTCTATATTTTCTGACAAGGGACTGTCTTGGAATAAAAACGAAGGCATGCAGTTTGTAACAAATATGTTTGATAAAACATTAAAGCTTGGGGCCCAGGCGGTTGGCCGCGGGATTGCGGCTACGCGGAATACGGTTCGCACAGAACGCTCAAAATTTAACAACGATATTCGCAAGAACTCCGATTTGGCCGCGGCCTATAAGCAATGGGAGGCCGAAGACCAAAATCGATATAATAACGAAGTTAATTTAAATAATACCCACAACGTTGATGCGCGCCTGGCAGATTTGGCGGCGGGGCGTGGGCGCTCGGGGCGCGTTATAGACGCATCAACAATTGACGCCATGCAGGCGGCCCTGGATGCAATGACCATAGGTGCGCCGGGGTATGACGAACTGAAAGAAGACATAGAAGAGTTCCAGGCATTTTCACAGCGCAAGGATTTGGTTGATAACTGGCGTTCCCAAAACAAGGATAATTATCATGACCTGGTTGCGTATTGGGATTTGATGATGTCTGCCATGAAAACACACAGTTTCAGCCTGGCCACGTTGAAAGTGCGCAAGAATTTTATGAAGACCAAGGCAAAGACGCTTGAGCAGCAATATATTTCTGGATACGGAAATCTGCGGGCTTGATTTTTGCAGGGATTTATGGTATAATACAAAACACTTGGCACCGCATTATGCGGTGCTTTTTTATTTCCCAATTTTAACCAAAAGGATATATTGATGGCACGAGTTTTACAAATTCGTCGCGGTACCACCGCACAGAATGATAATTTTACAGGGCTTGCAGGCGAGCTATCGTTTGACACGGAATCAAACACTGTGCGTATACATGATGGCGTTCGACTGGGGGGGTATACCCTGGCGCGCACGGATCAGATACCGGACCCGAACACATCATTTGATATAGAGTCTGTATCAGATGATTTCTGGGCGGCCAAGGTTGCCCAATTTGCGCCTGCACCTATTACTGTTCTGGTGGGGCGTGCGGTTCCAATTCGCATAACAACAGCAATAGAATACATATTTAACACCGAACTTGAACCTTTTTTAGCCAGTGTGGTTCTGGTATGTAAAACACCCGATGCCGGTTATGAGGTTGGCGACCAGGTTGCATGTTTTGGGTTCGGGGCATATAGCGCGCCGGCCCCGTACCAGTTCCGCGACAGTTCCGGTGTGCATGTGCGCATGATGATAGGCAACCAGGCCCCGTGGGTATCTCATAAAGATACGGGTGTTCCTACCAATATTGCCACGGGGTCTTGGAATTTGCTCTACAGACTTTACTGTTGAAAACTTTCGCCTTATCTGCTAGGGTAACCGGGCACAGACAAAGAAAGGATGAAACATGTATATACTTGCGCTGAATTGTGGTTCCTCGACATTAAAGTTTCAGGTTTTTGACACCGATACATATCTGCCGGTATTTAAGGGTAATGCCGAAAAAATCGGCGAACAGGGCTCTTTTGTAACTTTCAAGTCGGACACGGCTAAGGGCAAGAAAGAAATATCCATGCAAAATCATTCAGAGGCCTTGGCCGCGGTTATTGATTTGCTTAAGGCCAATGGCATCCCGTTATCGGAAATAGGCGGCGTGGGGCATCGTGTGGTTCACGGTGGGGACAAATTTGCCTGCTCGGTTGAGGCCACCGACGAGGTTATAAAAACCATCAAGGATTTAAGTGGTCTGGCGCCGCTGCATAATCCGGCAAACTTAATCGGCATTATTGCCGCCCGCGAGGTTTTGCCACATGCAAAACAGGTTGCTGTATTTGATACCGCATTCCACCAGACATTGCCGGATTATAATTACCGTTATGCGGTTCCTGGGGCATGGTACCGCGAATTGGGGGTTCGCAAATATGGTTTCCACGGTACGTCGCACCTGTACGTTTCGAAACGTGCGGCGGCCTTGATGGGGATGCCCGCATCCCGTTGCAATGTTATTTCAATGCATATGGGCTCTGGTGCGTCCGCCTGTGCGATAAAGCACGGATACAGCATTGATACATCACTGGGGATGACACCGTTGGCCGGATTGGTTATGGGAACGCGATGCGGTGATTTGGACCCGTCTATTCCATTTTATGTAAAAGAGCAGTTGGGCCTTTCTGATAAATTGATTATGGAGGCGCTGAACAAACAATCCGGTATTTTGGGTGTGACAGAATGCTATGCCGACCGTCGTGATGTACTGGAACATTTCCACGAAGACGACAAGTGCCGTCTTGCAATGGATATGGAGGCCGCGCGTGCCAAAAAGTTCATCGGATCATACATGGCGGCCATCGAAGAGCCGGTCCATGCAATTGTCTTTACGGCAGGTGTTGGGGAAAATAATGCAGAAATCCGCGCCAAGATTTGCGAGAACATGGAACACATGGGGGTAAAACTGGACCCGGCCCGGAACGAGGCGGCAAAAGCATTCATGGGCTCTGGCGAAATGGAAATCAGCGCCCCCGATTCCAAGGTTAAGGTATTTATGATACCCACGAACGAGGAACTGGTCCTGGTCGAAGATACTGTTGCGATAATGAACGGCACATACAATCCAGACCATGTAAAGATGGACTATTCATTTACAAAATAAGAAAAGCCCCATAACGGGGCTTTTCTTTTTGACATTCGTTGTGTGAATTTTGTATCCTTGGACCAGGTACGGGGGGGAGATATTATGAAATATCTGGTTCAGTTTTGCGTTATAATGGTATTTGTTGCGCTGGGGGAATTGCTGGAATACCTGATTCCACTGCCAATCGCGGGCAGTATTTATGGCCTTGTGCTGTTGTTTCTGGCACTGGTAACGGGCGCGGTAAAGCTGTCGTGGGTATCTGACGTTGCAGATTGGTTTCATGGAATCATGGGGCTGTTTTTTGTCGCGCCTGCGGTTGCGATTATAAATATATGGGGCGATATTGCAGATGTTTGGTGGCGGCTGGTTCTGTTGTTGGTAATAACCTATCTGGTGTCAATGATAACAACAGGTGTCACGGCCCAGGCGCTGATAAAAGATAAAAAATCAGGGGGGGATGAAAAATGATGGCTTTCCTGATGGCGTCCCCTTATTTTGGCGTTGCGCTGACCCTGATAATGTTTTTGATTGCGGTTTATGTAAACAGGTGCTGGCCCGGGGCGGTTACAACGCCACTATTTCTGGCGACAATATTGGTGGTGGCTTTCCTGACATTGTTTAACATTCCTTATGATGCGTACAACCAGGGGGCGCAATATATCACATATTTTTTGGTCCCTGTCACGGTATGTTTTGCCGTCCCCATGTATCGGCAGCTGCCTTTGCTTAAAAAACATGCGCCTGCAATTTTACTGGCGATGGCAATTGGTGTTGCGTCATCTGTATTTGCGGTTTGCATATTATGCGTATTTTTAGGACTGGGGGATGTTGTGGCACGCAGTCTGGCCGCAATATCTGTCACAACCGCAATTGCAATCGGAATTACAGAACAGTTGGGCGGTGTTGTTGCGTTGACCGTATCGTCGGTTATTGTGACCGGAATACTTGGTGCCTCGGTCAGTGATTTGGTCTGTCGTAAATTCGGTCTGACCAACCCTGTTGCGCGCGGGCTTGCGATTGGGAATGCATCGCATGCCGCCGGCACGACCAAGGCAATGGAAATGGGCCCGGTCGAAGGTGCCATGAGCAGTCTTGCCATTGTTATATCTGGCGTGATGACCGCTGTTGTGGCGCCATTGGTTGTCGGGATGTTTTTTGGAATCTAAAATTGCGGTAATTTGTTCGTGTAATTTGACATAATTCCTGGGGTTTAGGTGGCTAAGAACCTTTTCCTAAACGCAGTATTGGCATTGAAACCTGTTATTAAACAGTTTATAATTCATCTGTCTTTAACCTAAGACATTACAAACCTTGAAAGGAGAAAAAATAGATGAGAGGATTGACCAACTATATTTTAAAACCGTTAACGTTTATCGGCGCTTTGAACTGGGGGCTGGTAGGTTTGTTCGGTTTTAACTTGGTTACGTTTTTATTTGGACCGGCGACCGTCGCCAGCAGCATTGTTTACTGCATAATTGGTATCGCAGCGTTGCTGTGGCTGATTATCATGTTTGTTGACAGACCTATTCGCGGTGACAGATAAATCGCAACCGTATTCATGTCAATTTTGCGCCGCCGTTTCCCGGGGCGCTTTTTTTTTATAATAAATCCTCTTTTCAATCTGGTTTCGGGGCGCTATATTTATCATATGAATCATTTTGTTGACGCACATTGCCATTATGACGCCGATGCATTCTGTAATTATTGCGGTGGCGGATTGTTTATATGTAATGCAACATGCGAGTCGCAGTGGTCGGCTATTCTAAACGGCGCCCGTGATGATAATAGAATTATTCCGGCAATAGGTATTCACCCGTGGCATGTTTCGGAATCCCGGCCGGGCTGGGACGTGCGCATGCGCGATGTGCTGGTGCAAAATCCGCATGCGATGGTCGGCGAAATAGGGCTGGATATGACGCGCGCGGATGTTCAGGTTCAACTTGGCTTTTTTCAGCGCCAATATGAAATGGCGGCCGATTTGCGCCGTGGTGTCCATATTCACTGTGTGCATGCATGGGATGCCATGTTGCGGGTTTTGCGTGATTGCCCGCCGCCGCCTGTGATTGTAATGCACCGTTTTTCGGGTTCGACAGAAATACTAAATCAAATTGTTTCGACAGTAAACAACACTTTCTTTTCATACCAGGGTATTTCGGGAGTTCGTACGCGCCGTTCGGTTTGCAATACGCCCGTGAACAGAATTTTGGTGGAAAGTGATGCTTTTGGGCCCGCCCCCGATGTGGTGCGCTGTGCGGTGGAACAAATCGCGGATATTCGTGGCATGTCGACAGATGGCATGTCAGATACGGTCTATCAAAACGCAACAAAGGTGATAAAAGATGGACAGACTGCATAGAACAAGAATGCTGCTGGGGGATGCGGGTGTTGAAAAACTAAAACGTTCAACGGTAATGGTCGTTGGGTGCGGTGCGGTCGGCTCGTTTGCGGTGGAATGCCTGGCACGCAGTGGGATTGGTCACATTATTTTAATAGATAACGATACTGTTGACGTATCCAATATAAACCGCCAGCTGTTTGCGTTGGATTCAACCGTCGGCCGGGCAAAGGTTGATGTCGCGGCCGAACGTATTAATGATATAAACCCAGAAATTCGCGTTGATGCCATGCGGCTGTTTTTTGATGCGGATACTAAATTAGATTGCCGCCCGGATTATATAATAGATGCAATTGATTCCACGCCATCAAAGATAGCGCTGGCCCGCTGGGCCCAGGATAACGATATTCCTTTTATTGCCAGCATGGGGGCCGCCCGCAAAACAGATATTAGCCGCGTGCGCGTATCAAAGCTGTCAAAAACATCGGTTTGTCCGCTGGCGGCGCGTATGCGTCGCCTGGCACGTGATGCGGGGCTGGATGATTTTGAAGTAGTCTTTTCGACCGAGCCCGCCGCCCCAGATGTGTTGGCAAATCGCACATTCGGTTCTATTGTAACCGTAACCGGGGCGTTTGGATTGATGCTGGCCAATGCTGTGATATTCTCTCTTTTAGATTCCTGATGCATGACCCGCCGGGGCATGATATAATAATAAATATGATAGCGGGGATATTCCTTTTTTCTTTATTTGCAGCAACGACGGTTGCCGTGCCCGATGATGTCCCGGTGGCAACGTCCGTATATGCCGGCATTGCGGTCAGTGATACTGATGTTGACACGGAAATAAAGGAAAAAACGCATTCAGAACCGCCGCCCGTCACAACCCCGCTGGTGTCGATAAATACCGATATTCTGGACATGAGCTGGACCGGCGCCATGGATTTGGCGGATCCGATGTTGCGCCCGTCCGGGATAATATTGCCTTTTCTCGAAGAATATCCGATTAATAATCTTGAGGTAAAATTTAGACTTTTGAACGTAAAGTTTTAAGCTTTACCTGCATCGGCAATCGCGTGTTCAAAATCATCCTCGCCCCAGATTGTGATGCCTAATTCCTCTGCTTTTGTCAGTTTGGAGCCCGCCTCGGCCCCGGCCAGGACAATATCTGTTTTTGCAGATACGCTGCCCTGTACTTTTGCCCCCATTCGCTCCAGAATATCTTTTGCCTCGTCACGTGTATATTTCGCCAGCGTTCCGGTCAGCACGATTTTCTTTCCGCCCAGCGGGCCGTCCACCGGGCCGGATTTAACCTCTGTCTGGCGTATGCGCACCTGGTCCAACAGGGCGTCTATTACGCTCTTGTTGTGCGAATCCGCAAAGAATGACGATATTTCATCCGCCATTACGTCGCCGATGCCGTCAATCTGTTTCAGTTTCCATATTGGCGCATCGCGCACCGCATCCAATGTTCCGAACGCATTGGCCAGAATTTTTGCAGTTGCCTGTCCAACCTCTGGAATTCCTATTGCGTAAATAAAGCGATGCAGATCTATATCTCGTGCATGTTCAATCGCTGTTTCCAGGTTTGTCACGGATTTGTCCCCAAACCCGTCCAGTTTTTTTATTTCTTCGCCGTGTCGCGGTATCAGCGTGAATATATCCGACGGTGTTTCCAGCCATCCGCGCGCAATAAACAGCTCCAGCTGTCTTGTCCCCAGCCCCTCTATATCAAATCCTTTTCTAGATACGAAATGCTCCATCTCGCCTATGCGCTGTGCGGGACACCCCAGGCTGTTTACACATCGCCGCGCCACCTGGCCGGCCTCTTGAATAACGCCGGCCCCGCATACGGGACATGTCTGGGGGAATGTAAACGCCGGCCCGTCGGACTGTTCAGCCACGCCGATAATCTGGGGTATTACGTCGCCGGCCCGCTGAACGATTACGCGATCGCCCACCTTTACCCCCAGGCGTGCTATTTCGTCCGCGTTATGCAATGTGGCGCGTGATACGATTACGCCGCCAATGTTTATTGGTTCCAGTTCCGCCACCGGTGTCAGGACGCCTGTTCGACCAACCTGAACAGTAATGGCATTCAGCGCGGTAATCGCGCGTGCGGCGGGAAATTTATATGCAACCTCCCATCTGGGGCTGTTTGCGCGTGCACCCATCTGTTCTTGTAAATCAACATTGTTTACTTTCAGCACCAGGCCGTCTATATCAAACGGAATGTCGGCACGCATCATCATTATTTCATTATAGACGCGTTGTATTTCTTCGGTATTGCGGGCCGTATGTGCCCATTGAAGGGTTGTCTTGAATCCCCAGGACGCCAGTCGGTCAAAAAACTCGCTCTGTGTTGCCCAGTCGCGCGATGACAGTTCCCCGTACGTATATGCAAACGCAGACAGGCGCCGCGTGGCGGTAATAGACGGGTTTAATTGACGCAGTGACCCCGCCGCCGCATTTCGTGGATTGGCAAATATTTTGTCGCCACGTTCGGCGGCGGCTTCGTTTAATGCGATAAAATCGGCGCGCATCATGTATACTTCGCCACGAATTTCAATGATGTCGGGGAAATCGCCGGACAATTTGTGGGGTATATCCGCAATAGTCCGCAGGTTTTCAGTTATATCTTCGCCGATTGTTCCACTGCCGCGGGTCAAACCGCGCACCAGAATACCGTTTTCATAGCGCGCCGAATAAGAAACGCCGTCAACTTTTAATTCTATAAATAACTCTTTGTCCGCCAGTTTGTCAAACCATGCTGCCACTTCTTTTTCATCAAACACGTCTGAAATAGACAGCATTGGAACACTGTGGGGGAATGATTTAAACTTTGCGGCCACAGCGGCGCCAACATGTGTTGATGCACCCCGTACGGCTAATTCCGGATATTCTTCCTCTATTTCCAGCGCACGCTTTTTTGCGGCATCATACGTTGCATCATCCACGACAGGTGCATCGTTTTGATGGTATGCGATATCCCATTCGTTAAGATTTTTCAGTAAATCCGCATGCTCGGCACGCACTAATAAATCAGGTGTTTTTGACATAGCCTGATTATAGAAAATAGGTTCTTGTTGCGCAATGGGAAAAAGCGCAATAAAAAACCGCCCATTGGGCGGTTTTTAACGCTGTTTTGTTTTCAGCAAATTAATTGTATTGTCTATTCTTGCCTTTTTCGCATCAAACTGCTGTTTGTTCAACTGTTTTGCGGCATTCTCTTCTTCTGCGAATTTTATCTGATTGATGTCTTTGATAATTTTTTTTGCACAATGATATATTTCCTCGGCAGGCATATTAGCATTAAGGTAATAATGGTTTGTTACGGCTATTTTTGCACCGTCGCATATTTGAATAATTATACACTCATACATTGTATTGTCCCATATCCGTACGGGGCCCAGTGCACGCTGGGAATAAAATGTATATTTGTTCCAATAAGAAGAGGGGACCTTTTCCGTATACAGCAGGCGCGTCAGATTATGTGTCATAACGTCCTTGAACAGTACAGATACTTCTTGCTGTGTTTCAAGGCTGTATATTATATCGTCCGTGGACGCTTTGCTGGGCACGTTGGTACAGAGGGAATAGACAGTCCAGTCAATATCA
>Ga0073906_1003242_pt1 | contig 18906 bp, 13 predicted proteins | sample Inofromicrocosms_FD_65485 | JGI IMG/M metagenome (GOLD analysis project Ga0073906, IMG submission 65485) | Mouse cecum microbial communities from Vienna, Austria - Inoculum for glucosamine and mucus D2O microcosms | ecosystem: Host-associated > Mammals > Digestive system > Large intestine >...
ACTATTGGAACAACGAGAGAATAACTCTCACGCTAAACGGAATGAGCCCGGTACAATACCGAACTCATTCTCAAGCAATTTAGTTATTTTTTTCGTCCAACTTTTGGGGTTCATAGCATTATTCGCATCCGCTCTTTTGATTTCGCGCTTATTCCGTTACGGGAACGAGCTTGATATAGTCGAAGTTGCAACCGTCCGTACCGACCGTAATAAATTCGATCGTATTGTCGCCCGCAACGAGTTCTATCTCGCCCAGCTCGACTTCCGCGGACGTGAACCATGCGTTCGTGTCCTTGGGCAGCATCACGCTATCATCTATCGCGATCGGCGCGCCCGTTTTTTCGGTATTGAAGTACACGCTGAAGAACGAATTGAACTTGATATCGATATTGCGGATCGTAGTAGCGGCAATGAGCTTGACTTTTTGAATGCGGTCGGACTTGACCGTAAACTTCATACCCCTGCCGACGTTGCCGTTCAGTCCGTCTATGAGCGGCGATTTGTATCCGCCGTCTTTGGTCGTGCACGGCTTGCCTATATACGCGCCGCCCGTAAGCTCCGCAAGCTCCGCTTCGTAAATCAATGCGCCGCCGTCGTATTCCGCTTTATCCGCTATGGAAACGAGCGCGCTGCCTTGGAACTTGAAGTAGTCTATATTGCCTTGATTCTCTCCCTTGTCTTTGACAATAAGCATAAAGTAGTTGACGCCTTCGGCAAGTTCTATTTCGCCGAGATCGACTTCGCCGTACTCTGCCCAATCGACGCTTCCGCCGTTGGACGGAGCTATAAACATAGCGTTGTTGTATGCGTCGGTATTCACAGCCTGTCTGTTTACATACAGTGCGAACCCATCGGCGAATTTCAAATCCTTGCGCCGCGTGATGTTTACGAACAGTCTCTGCGTGCTCGCTTCCGGCGAATAGAGCGCAAAGCTTATCGACGCGCCCGTATTGTTATTTATATCGCCGACGATCGTATTGTTGTTGATCACTAAGCTCTGACCTTTATCGCCGCGACCGAGCTTGCCCCATTCCGCCTCGAACTTAAAGCTGCGCACATATCCGCAATCGGTACATTCGTTATTCGCATCGAAACTGTGCTTTGCAATTCCGCTCTTTTTGAACGTGTGTTCGCAACTGCCCGCGTGCCAGTGGTTTTCGTCGTCGAACGTCCAATCGCTCGAGTACGTGTGCTCATGTCCGCTCGGCGTGGGCGGCATGTACTCGACCGACGTTTCGCAATCGGTGGTTTCGAGCACGATATAGTCGAAAATATTAAACCCGTTCGTATCGGACTTGACTGTGAATTCTATCACGTTGGAGCGGTTATCGGCACCGTCGAGCAGATCGATCTCGCCGAGTATCGCCTCGATCGAAAGCTCGGTCTTATTGCTGCCGTAGCCTTTGATCACAGCGTCGCTCGTAAACGCCGCGCCGTTGACCTTAATATCGAACACGTCGGTTATTTTGGTATCCGCGGCGAGCGGTGCGAACGCCGCAGTAAATACCGCTTTTGCGTTATGCTCGGCGTATATTGTAAAAGTAACTTTCGCGCCGATATTGCCGGCGAGGTTATGCACGACAAACACGCCTTGCTTTTCGTTCTTGGCGGGCAAGCCTTTGCTGCCCGCGGCGAGCGCCGCGTTTTCCGCCTCGAACTTATATTCCGTCGCCTCGACGTACCAATCGGGCGGCGTCGCGGAAACTTCCTCCGCCGCACGGAATTCCGCGAAGTCGAAATCAAATCCTATGTCGTTGCCCGTCTTGACGGCGAACGTGACAATGTTTTTACCGCGCTTGAGATTCATGCAACCGAGGTTGACGTTTGCAAACTCGCTCATATCGGCGACGCCTGCGCCTGCGGCGGGAACGACTGCGTTGGTCGTAAACACGGTATTCCCGACCGTTATACCGAACACATCGCTCACTCGCACGTCGTTCATGCGCTTGCTTACGGATATAACGGGATTGACCGTTATGTCGTTTTCCGCGAATACCGTGAACGATACCGCCGCACCGTTATTGCGATTAAGCCCCGTCACGACGGTTCTGCCGTCTGCGGTATCGGTAGTAACGTCGCTCATGCCGTTCTTGAGTTCGGCGTCCTCCGCCTCGAACTTATACGCCGCGGCATGCTCGACCATGCACTTGCCGTTTACGGTACACGCTTCTTCCTCACAATCGAGGTCGAGGCATCTGCCGCAGGTCGTGCACTTTTGCGAACATGCGTGCGGAATATAGACCGACAGATCGCTGTCGCACAAAAGCTCTATTTTATCGAAGTTGTAGCCGCTGTAATTGCTCGCCATTACCACCGCGAACGAAATCGTATTAGTGCCTTTATTCAGCCTTACGCAACCGAGATTGACGGCGACAAAGTTCGTCCAGCCCTCTTTTCCGTCTTCCGTCGCTCCGACTATAGCCTTGGACGAAACGGGGTTGCCGTTTACCGTGGTGTACAGAACGTCGGTAAACACCGTATCCATAACGCGTCTGCTCACGTGCACCACAAGCGATGCTTCCGTATCCGCATCGGCGGTAATTTCAAACGTTAAGCTCGCGCCGAGGTTTTCATTTATTCCGCCGACGTACGTCACATTGCCGGTTTTGCCGATAGTCAGCTCTTTCTTCCCGTCTTTGAGTACGGAGTTTTCCGCCTCGAACACATATGACTTTTTGCCGTGTCCGCACTTATCCGCGCAAACTTCTTCTATGCAATCGAGATTATAGCATTTTTCGCATATCTCGCAGATGCTCTCGCATTCGTGCGGATGCCCTTGACACTTATCCGCGCAAACGACGTCCTCGCAGTCGGACGTGCACTTGCCGCACTTTTCGCACACATGTGCGCATACGTGGATCACGGGTAGCGTACCCGCGCCGCCGTTGTCAGACGGTTTGCGCGTAAGCGTTACGGGCAGAACAACGGAAAGCGTTATTATTACGACCATGACCGAGATCGACACATAGAACAGTATTTTGCTCGTTTTGTTCATTTTCATAAACATCGCGCCGAATCTGTCGTCCTCTATCTCGCCCGCTTTTATTTTGGCGAGACGGTCGGCGCGCGCCAATCTGTGCGCGCGGAACTTTTCTTTGAACCACGCGGTATTTACGATAAAGCTCGTTATCGCCATCAAAGCGAATATGCCCGTGAGGATGCCGAACGTGATGCCGAACGCGTCGAGCAGTTTCTGCCACCATACCCGCACTTTATAAATGCGCGTCGACGCATCCATGCCGTTCATCGCATTGCTGTGAAGCTGCGCGTAAAGTATCCTATGGCACGACTCGCGCAGCGCGAGCATTACAGTCGGGTTATTAAGATACGACACGTCGGCGAATATATCGTCGGCGGTGATCTTTCCGCTCGGCGGCGATTGCTCGAAGTCCTCGTGATCGCTCTTGTGATCTATCATGAATTCTTCCGAACCGGATGCGCACATCCAAATGTCGTTGCCCGCCATCAAGCCCTCGGCTTTTGCATGGATAGAGCACATGTGACGCACGTATTTGCCCGTAGAACCGGTGCAAGAGTCCGTTTCCACTATTCCATCGAATCCCCATTCGCCGCGCAATACGTCCGAAAGCAAGCCCTTATGCGCGCCCGACCACGTGCAGCCTATGCGGTTGAACGAGGACATAACGCCGTTCATTTTGCCTTCGGTAACGGCTATCTCGAACGCGCGCAAATATACGTCGCGCATCGTCTGCTCGTTTGCAAACGTTGCTATGCCGTAACGGTTGGTCTCGGTATCGTTGAGCGCATAGTGTTTTGTCTCCACTATAACGCCGTATTTTTGCAATCCTTTGGTTTCCGCCGCGAGCATTTTGCCCGACAGCACGCCGTCCTCGGAGAAGTACTCCCAATTCCGTCCGCTGTACGCGCTGCGGTGTATGCAGCCGCCCGGTCCGTATATAACGGTAAAGCCCGCATGAAGTATTTCCATACCGAACGCTTTGCCTACGTTTTCGACAAGCTCGGCGTCGAAAGTCGCCGCAAGCACTACTTCGCTCGGAAAGCTGAACGTACTCTTGAGCGTAGGGTTATTAGCTTTTAATCCCGCAGGACCGTCGCGTGAAAGCAGCCCCGGCGCGCCGACGCTCGCAGCGCCCGCCAAGTTGTTCAAACCGTAAGAGATGAGGAACTGCTGTTCTTCGACCGTCATTTGATTGAGCAAGTCCTGCCACAGCGGATCGTCGAACTCGAGATCCATAAGCATGGCTATAGTAAGCGTGCCGGCTTCGTAAGTCACTTGTTCGTACTTGGGCATTTCGTCGTTCTCTTTCGCTTCGACGGGATGACCGTACTTCATATCCTCGACCATTATATCGTTTACGCACTTGAGCTTAACGCCGCCGTCCGCAGGATAGGTGCCTTGCCAATCGCTGCGCGTAAGATATTTTATTTTTTGGTCGGCAGTGCCGGCATAGAGATTTATATCCGCATCGTCGAAACGGTTTGTTATTTCCGCGCCGGTATGCGTCGAAGTATTGTATTTTACGAAATCGTCATTCTCTATCTGTATTTTGTGCGCAAGCTCGGCTTTGCCGTTGTAGTCCATACCCTGCGCCGTGGTATAGCCTTTTGCCGCGAGTATGTTATTGAGCGCGTCGTGCGCGTTCGTGCCGGCGGCAAGATAATAATCGCCCGCTTCGAGTATGTACGTTTTCTGCCCGTACGCGTCGTAAGCTTTGAATTCCTCCGCCTTTACCGTGACGGTGAGCGTATCACGCTCGTTCGGCGCGAGGTTTTTCGTCTTTGCAAACCCTACAAGCTCCACCGCCGATTTTTCTATGCGATGTTCGGGGTTTTTGTCGTAATCGGTGTACGGTTTTTGCAAATAAACTTGCAAAGCTTCCTTGCCCGAGTATTCCGTTCCGCTGTTGGTTATGGTAAGCGAAACCTCATAATCGCCGTCGTTGTTCTTTTCTACGTTATAATCGCCGTATGTAAAATCGGTATACGATCCGCCGTAGCCGAACGGATACGCCACTTCGTCGGAGTAATTCCAAGCACCCCCCCCCGACGTTACGCCGGCAGTTCCCGTCGCTGCGCCGCGACCTATGACCGCATCTTCGTACCGCGTTTCGTAATAACGGTATCCGACGTATATGCCTTCTTGATATACGATATATTTATCGTTGTTGGTCATGTAGGCGGCGTTATTCGGATTGCTGTCGATAAGCGGACTTTCCGTCCAACTGTTGTCGCCGAAATTAACGTTTGCGGGCGCGGAATAATTGTTGTACGCGAACGTGTCGGGAAGCTTGCCCGAAACGGAATAATCGCCTCTGCCCGACAATACCGCCGCGATCTGCTCGTACGACATCGTTCCCGCCTGTCCGACCCAAACGCAAGCGTCTATGCCGAGACTTTTTATATGCTCGAACTGCATCGCGTTATCGGAATTTATGAGCAACACGACTTTGGACAGCTTGTTTTCTTTGCGCATCTGTACGAGATTGTCGATAACGTCCTTTTCGTCTTGCGTGATGTCGAGATAATTCTTATCGTCGAGGAACGTGTCGTTGCCGGAAGGCAGAATATCGCTCTGTTCGCCCGCTACGCGCGATATGATCATGACCGCGGTGTCGGTTGCGGACACGCTCGATTCCACGGCGCTCGCCACCGCCGACCACGGCGCTTCATTAGGATTTCTCCACCCGCGCTTATACGTGCCGACAAGACCGGTATAAGCCAAAAACAAATCGGTATTGTATTGCAAACCGTATTTGGGAAAAACGTTTCTGAACGGGTCCGGCGGATTGACGCTCATGCCGCCCGAGCCGTCGCCCAAAAACACATAATTCACCGACGACACGCCGAACATGCTCACTCGCGAATTTTCCGCAAGCGGCAATGCGCCGCCGTTGTTCCACAACAAAACGCTGCCCTCTACGGCTGCCTGCAACGCGACTTCTTGCGAATTTTTGCGCATCGCTTCGTCGTCGTAGACCGCATGCCAAATATTGTCGGAGTCCTTTTCGTAAATTGTATTGCCGTCCGCGTCTTTTTTGGTATAATCTGACTTATAATAATCGGTGCCTTTGCCGCTGCTTTCGCCGACCTGCACTTGCTTATACGGATTTATTCCGAAAAATCCGTTGATGCCCGCTTGGAAACCGTCGGCGATGTTTGCGCCGACGAGCACGATCGCAAACAGTATTCCGAAGAATACGGTGAGCATCGTCCACAAAGACCTCTTAAAGACTTTCTTTAACGCCTTATACATACTAAAAGTCCTCCTCGTCGTCGATCTTGGGATATTTGACGCGTTGAATAACGGCAAAAACCGCCGTCGTTATGAGCGCCGCAACGAAAATAATGTCGAACACAAAAAGCAATATCTGCCACCAATTGGCAAACATCGACACCGTTTCGCTCGTTTGCGCCGCAACGCTGTTCAAATAAATATTTGCGCCGATAAATCCGGCTATGCCGAAAAACGCGAGCATCGCGCACACTCCGGCAAGTATCGAGAACGGAATTTTCTTTATCATCGTTTACCTCCGATATGTTTTGCCGCGGCAATCCCGCACCGCAACTTACCGAAAGCATACTATACCTTAACATTTATTACAATACTTACCGCACGAAATTACATTTTTTACGCATAAACGTAGATCGTCGGAATTTTACGAACCGCTTTTTAACGACGGCAACAGGATGTTCAGCTTGAAAACGTCGCCGCTTACTTCCACGAAAATATCCCCGCCGTACTTGTCCGTTATGTATTTCATACTTTTTATCCCGTAACCGTGATAGTTTTTATCCGCTTTGGTCGTTACGGGCAAACCGTCGTCGCCGAATCTGACCGCGCCGCCGAACGAGTTTTGCACGTTGACGGTGACAAGCTCGCCTGTCGCGTACAGCTTGAACCCGACTATGCGTTTTTCAGGCTCGTCGACCGACATCGCGGCTTCGAGCGCATTGTCGAGCGCGTTGCCTATAAGACTGAAAAGCTCGCACTCGCTCAAAAACCCGAGCGCCGCGCCGTCCGCTATACAAGACAGCGTTATGCCGTTACTGCGCGCTTTCAAACTCTTTTCGGTCAGTATAACGTCGAGCGTTTCGTTGCCCGTTTTAACGACCGAATCGTATATGCTGATCGTCTTTTCCATTTCGGATATAAGCTCGCCGCTCAATTTTTGATTTTCGCCTATCTCGCGTATTTGATGCCGCATGTCGTGGCATTTCATATTGATCAAGTCCATGCTTTCTTTTAGCAGCGCATACTGTTTCTTTTCCTCGCGGTACAAGCGATTCACGGTCTCCATATCGTTTTGCAATTCTTTGGAGTACACGAGCGAAAACTGCGCGTACAGCAAAAGCACGCAGCAGAGCATATTGAGCACGCATACGCAAACTATGCTCGAAAATCCGTTATCCGCATACACCGCAAACGCATTTATGATTATATCCGTCAACAGCCCCGCGCCGATCAAAAACAACAGCGACGCGCTCTTTACGCGCATATCCGCGCCCTTTCTTATCCTTCCGCCGAACACCGCAAAGAACGCCCAATACGACCCGACAAAGCAAAGCAGATATATCAGCATATACAGCACGGACAGCTTGTCGAACGCCATGATATCTACGGCGGAATTGCCGTACATTCCTATTATGGGATTGCTGCCGAAACTTACCAACGTTAAAAGCAGCGTCGCGCATTGATACGAAAAATGCTGTATCGTGTACGACGCGATCGCGCAAAACAGCATATTTATCCAACGTTCCGAATAACAAAACTCGAGCATCGGCACAGTAACCGCAAACAGAACGAAGAACATGAACGACGTGTACCACGCATTGTTGACAGGCACGGGAAAAAGCGCCGCAGCCGCGAGCAGCGCCACGACGCATGCGGCAAACCGCAAAGCGTACAGCCTGCGTTTTTTCAGTCTGAACGTAAACAAAAACTCCGCGACGAGTATCTCGACGGCGAACAGTATCTTGGTAAAAAAGATGTTTGTAAGCATCAGTCTCCGCCCGATAAGAACGCATTGAGCGCGCGCATGAACGCCGCGCGTTTCAAATGCGATATCTGCAATTCCTCTCCGTCAACCGTTACCGACAATTGCCGCACCGATGTTACGTACCGCAAATTGACGAGATAGCAACGGTTGCACGACGCGAAAAACGCCGAACGCAATTGCTCCTCGAGCGCGCACAGCGAACCGCTCGAAGTAAAATCCCCGTCAACCGTGTGGTAAACGAGCACGTGCTTATACACTTCTATATATTTGATCTTCGACGCGCTCAAGCGCATTTTCCCGTCCTTGTTGGAGATCCAAACCGCAACGTCGGTTCTCCGCCTAAACGTTTCCAACGCTTCTTTGAGCTTGAAAGCAAAATTATACCTCGACACGGGTTTGACTATAAAATCGAACGCGCGCACTTCGTAGCCTTTGACCGCATACTGCGCCATGTTCGTCACGAATATTACTATAACGTCGCGATTGCTCTCGCGCAGTCGCTTTACTACGTCCATGCCGTTGCCGTCGGGCAGTTCGATGTCCATGAATACTATGTCGTAATTCCCTTTGAACGCATCGATAAACGAGGTCGCGGTGTAATACCTGCCGACCTCGAACGTTTCATGCTCGGATACTCCGTACTCCTCTATATACCCGAGCAAAGCGTCCGACGCGCTCTTATCATCTTCGACTATAGCTATCCTGACACTTTCCATATGTCAATTATAAAACATAATACCGTATTTGTCAATACCCGAACGCATAAACATATATTTTCGCCGCACGAATGTTTTTATGCAAAACAAAACCGCCCGAAGGCGGCTTGCCGATAATTATATTTTCCCGTCGCGTTTCATAATAAGCTTTTGCAGCTTTTCGCGCTTGACCTCGATCTGCGCAGTGAACAGCCGAAAGTAGTCCATATCCTCGCCGTTCGGTTCTACGCCGTCGAGCACGGCGTCCAAGAGCGCGGCTTGCGAGCGCGTGCGCTTTTCCTCGAGCAGTTCTATTTCCGCCTCGAGATCCGAAATTTCTCTGTTGAGTTTGAGATTGACAAGCATCTATTTGTCCCCCTTTTTGTCGAAAGTCGTAGCAACTATTATACCGTCGTCGCTCGTTTGCTCGGCGGTAAACGCGGCGGCGGCGCGTTCGGACGCCGCCATACCGTAGATATAGTCCTGTATCATTTCTTCGGTCAAATACTGCGCGTCGTCCTTTGCACGCATAGGCTCGAACGTCGTCTCCGGCGCGGAGTCTTGCTCAACCGTTTGCTGCGCTTGTTCTGCCTCCGCAGTATCGTCCGTCGCGTCGGAATCGTCGCCTTGAGATAAAGACCGCACATCGGCGTCGAAGTCGCTTATATCGCTCTCCGCTTGCTCCGGCGCGGGCGCGGAGTCGTCCGCTTGCTCCGTCGTATCGGCTTGACCGTCGTCCGGCTCTGCGTTTTCACCGTCGCTCTGTTCGCTGCGCCCTTTGGCAAACCGCATTGCGGCGAGCGTCGCGTCCATGTTTGCGTCGAGCCGCATTTTAAGCACGTGCTTTTTGCTCATAACGCGCAAAATGCCGAGTCTGTCGAGCAAGAAGAACACGAGCGCGACCACAGCGACCACAGCGATAACTATAAGAAGTATCGCCCACCACGCCATGCCGGGTTTGGGATAAACCCTGATCGTCTTTGAATATGCGTACTCTCCCGAAATGCCGTGCCAATTATCCGATTCGGATACGTACGCCGTGAGCGTATAAACGCCCGCTTTCGCTTCGGCGAGCTTGTTCACGTTCGCCAAACGGTTAAACAAAACATTGTCGTTTTCGTCCGTGATTATTATGTTGACTTCGCCGAACCGCGCCGAACCGACTACGGCGTTTTCCGCCGCATTGTATTCGCCTTCCGTCCAGCGATCGACCGAGGGCAAAACGACCCAGCCGTTTTGGGCTTTGGTGATCTCGAACCCGACGGTGATCTCCGCCGTACTTTCGTCGAAGGCTTGACCTTGCCAAATATAAAACTCGGGATTGCTGAGTCTGAGCACCACGTCGTACGTGCCGACGTTTTCTCCTCCTTCGTTTTTGACGACCGTATAATACGGATTTTCCGCTATCGCCGCCGTCTGCGTCTCGCCGTTATACTCGGCTGTCAGCACGGGAAGCTCCACCTCTCGCACTATCGCCGCACGGAACATACATTCCGCGCCCGACGCGTTGATGTCCGCATAGTTGTGCGACGAAACGTTGTAATACACTCTGTACTTCCCCGGCTCCACGGGCGCTGCGGACTTGCAATCGGGGTCGGGATCGTCGCCCGAAAAATACTCCGCCGTGTGATAATGCGCGCTGTCCGCGCCGCCGGTGAAATTGTACGTGACCGTAAAACCGCCGAAATATTCGTCCGCCGCCGAACTCGCCCAATAATTGTTTTTGCCGCGATCATAAATACCTTCTTTTTCCACCTCGGCTATAACGTTGTCCTCGGGCAAAAAGTGCATTTGCCCGTCGTAAATATACCGCACCTCGCCGTTGAACGAATCGAGTATGCGTAAAGAGAACTCGCTCGGGAACGCCGCTTTGTTCACAACGAACTCGTAGCTTACCGAAATAGGCGTGTAATCTTTGCTCGTAGTCACCGCGGGATCGTCCGCATCGGCAGTCCACCAATCCGCTTTGCCGTCCGACTGAGTTACTCCGTCCGCAGACAGTGTGAGCGTATATTCCCCGCTCGGCATATATTTGTTTATGTAATACGAAACTTCCGAAAACTCGAGCCCGCCCGCTATTTCTTTGCCGTCGATCGACACGGACGCGATTATCTTTGCCGCAGGCTCGCCCTCGTACTTCAGTCGCGGCGTCGGCAAAGCAACACCCGAACCGTAATCTACCGACGCGGGCAACGCGTACGCGACGGCGGCGCCGCTCTCCTTGCTCTTCGCCTCGTCGAGTATCACGTTGATCTCGTCGGGCGACGTTACATCGGCATAAGCCGTACCGCTTAACGACGCCGTTCCGCCTAACGAAACGATCATAAGCACGAGCGCCGCCGCAAGCGTCGATACGAATAATATAAACGGTATTCTATATTTTACGTTCTCCATTATATCCTCCGTACAAATATACATTTTATTGTAGCACAAATCGTCGGAAAAATCAACGTTTTGTGAAAAATTTATAGACATTTTACATGCCGACCGAAAAATATCTCAAAAGATTTGACAACCTGCGAAAATAATGGTAAAATATACTGACTTGCGGGAATGGCTCAATGGTAGAGCAGTAGCTTCCCAAGCTGAAGGTTGCGGGTTCGATTCCCGTTTCCCGCTCCACATATATCGAGGCGTAGCGCAGTTGGTAGCGCGCATGGTTCGGGACCATGAGGCCGCGAGTTCGAGTCTCGCCGCTTCGACCAAAACATAAACCGTCGTCAGACGGTTTTTTGTTTTGGGCAAACGGCATTCGGACGAGAGCATCGCCGATGTATATTCGATTACCGACAATTACGGTAAAAAACTTTTATGTCGGTTACTTTCGACTTGTTCGGCGTGCAGTTCGCTAGCCGCTTGGGGCTTGTCCCCAAAGGCCGCCGCGACTCTGCGGCATTCTCGCCGCTTCGACCAAAACATAAACCGCCATTACGGTGTATTAACAGGGATAAAATAGTGCAATGACAAATTTACTTGCCTTTTTATTACGATTTTGCTATAATCAAATTAGAGCAAACTATAATTTTGCGGAGAATAAAAATGGTTAAGAACGCAGAAAGCGATTGGCGACTCGATACATATGATGGATATTTGAATAATGCGAAATTTGCTTTGGAAAAATTCGTATCTACCGAAACCAATGACCACGAACACTGTGTGTTCTGTTGGCAAAAAATAACCGACTTAAACATTGAAAATAGCGAAACGGAAGGCTACTGTACTGTGTATGAAAAGACAGGACAAACCCAATGGATATGCAAAGATTGCTTTAATGAGTTCAAAAGTATGTTTAACTTTAAGGTAAAATAAATTCAATTTATTGTTCAAATGCGAAAATGGAAAAAAAGTATAATCCATTATAAATAACGACCGTGCGAATATTCGCGCGGTCGTCGACAATTATACGTTATTTTACAGTTTATCCGTAAGCTCGAACACGGCGGCGACGGTATCGTCCATATCGTAATACTTATATCCTGCCAATCTGCCTCCGAAAAGCACGTTCGATTTATTTGCAAGCTCGGCGTACTTTGCGTAAAGCGCATTGTTCTTTTCGTCGTTTACGGGATAGTACGGTTCGCACCCCGCGGAATAAGATTTAGGATATTCTCTTGTAATTACGGTTTTATCCGATCTCTGAGTTTTGTCGAAATGCTTATGCTCGATTATGCGCGTATACGGTACGTCGAACTCGGTATAATTCACCACGGCGTTGCCTTGATAATCGGGCACATCGAGCGTTTCGGTCTCAAACCTAAGCGAACGGTATTCCAGCTCTCCGTATTTATAATCGAAAAATCTGTCTACCGCGCCCGTATACAGCGTTGTCGCCGCAACCGCATCGAGCGTCGCTCGATCGTCGAAGTAGTCCGCGCCCGTACGTACTTCTATATTACCGTCGTCGAGCATACGTTCGATCATCGAAGTATATCCGCCGATCGGTATACCTTGATATCTGTCGTTAAAATAGTTATTGTCGAACGTGAACCGCAACGGCAGTCTGCCTATGATAAACGGCGGCAGCAGCTTGCAATCTCTGCCCCATTGCTTTTCGGTATAACCTTTTATAAGCGTTTTATAAACGTCTTCGCCGACCATCGACAGCGCTTTTTCTTCGAGGTTTTGAGGCTCTGCCGACGCGACACCGTGCTTTTCGCGCTGCTCTGCAATTATCTTGCGCGCCTCGTCGGGCGTTTTGCACCCCCAAAGCCCGTAAAACGTGTACATATTGAACGGCAGGCTGTAAAGCTTGCCTTTGTAGTTGGCTATCGGACTGTTTACGAAATTATTGAACTCCGCGAATCTGTTTACAAACGTCCAAACGCGCTTATCGTCGGTATGAAAGATATGCGCGCCGTACTTATGAACGGTTATTCCCTCTATATTCTCGGTTGCGATATTCCCGCCCAAGCCGTCGCGCTTTTCTATGACGAGACACTTTTTGCCGCGCTCGCTCATGATACGCGCAAAGCTTGCGCCGAAAAGTCCGGCGCCGACAATCAAATAATCGTATTTTTTCATTGTTCTCCCTCGTTCTTTCCGTCGCTCGCGTTCCCGCACGACCCGTCGTATTCGTCTTGATCTGTTTCGGCGCGCTCGGCTCTGTTTTCGCCGTTATCCGAATGAGTATGCAAAGCATCCCCCCCCCGCAATTCGCCGTCTGCCGCCGCCGCTTCCGAGCGCGCGTCCGCATTGACGTCGGCGGCAAGCGCGCTCGACACCGTTACGTTGCGCTTCACCTGACTCCATTTCGGCTTGCTGAACACGCCGAGCGTGATCGCGATGGCATAGATTATCATAAAGAACGGGAACAGGATTATCGCGGGCATAAGCTCTTTGACGGGCGCTTTTATCCGCTTATGCTCCAAACCGACCGCGAGCAACGCTTGCAGGATGAACGCAACTACAAACGCGAATGCGAGAATATACCCGAGTTTTGTCGCCGTCGCTATGACGGGCAAAAAGTTGCCTATAACGCAATTATATATAAGATAGTATCCGTAATATAACGGGAACCAAATACAGCACATCACGCATACGGGAATGAACAGCAACGTTAAAAACATATCCAAGTACGTCCACTTCCAGCGTGCAAAAAACAAGAAAAACGATTTTATGCCCTGCGTATAAAACAGCGAGTGCAACGCGCCCGCCATGCGCTTATAGCGTTTGAACGTGTCCGAAATAGTGGAGGGCTGATCCTCGTACACAACCGCGTCGCTCACGTACATGGTTTTTATCTTGTCCTCGTTGAGCCGACGCATGGTAAACTCGGTATCGTCGGACGCGCTCAAACAATCCCAGCCGTGCTTTTCTATAATTTCGGCGGCGAACATCATGCCCGCGCCGCCGAGCATAGTACCCTGTCCGATAGCGGAACGGAAGTTGCTCGAAAATCTGCAATCGCGGACGTACCATATCCCCGATATGCCCGTAATTATGTTTTGATCGATATTTTTAGAGTTGGAAAATCCGCGCGCACACTTAACGCCCGCCGCATACGCATCGTTCATTCGCGATATATAATCAGGCTCCATAAGATTATCCGCATCGAACTTGATAAACACCTCGTAATAATTCGGATGCTCCGCCATGATCTTCTCAAACAGAAACTTAAGCGCATATCCCGCCTTGTGATGCTTGGGATCGGGATCGAACCGCTCGTACACGGTCGCGCCTGCGGCGCGCGCTATCTCGGCAGTATTATCGGTACAATTATCCGCGACAACGTATATATCGAAAAGCTCGCGCGGATATTTTTGCGCAAGCAAACATTTGATCGTATCGCCTATCACCGCAGACTCGTTTCGCGCGGGAATAACGATCGCAAATCTATGTTTCTTTTCGGATACTTTATACTTTTTGGGCTTGACGAAAAAAAACAAGATATAAATTATCTGTATTGTAAAAGCCACTCCGATTATTTTGAGGATAATATAGTCATTAGTAAAATCTATCCATTTATCGATCTCTTGCCAGATTTCCATTACGCCCGTCCGTTTTCGGTTTGCAGAATCTATCTACAGTTTAAGTATACCCCACTTACCGCGCTTTGTCAAGCCCCGACCGCCGAATAAATACTTTCTAATACTACTTTAATATAAGTTTCGAGAGATATTGCATTATTATGTCGTTTTCGGCAAAATCGCCAAACTCCGTTCGATTGCTTGCAAACGTCTGTGAAATATTGTACAATATAACCATGGAATTCGATGGAGTAAAAGACATAGCGATTTACGGAACGGACTGCGTAGTGGATATATCTCGAGGCAACGACTACGCCGCGCATTTTATTTCCGCGCGCGAAAAGTACTTCGACCTCGCAGTGGACGACGGCACTTTGACGGTGCGCCAAAAATCGCGCAATATATTTTACAGGATCATTCTGCACAAGTTCGAGTTCAAGCTCATTCTTCCCAAAAACTTCAAGGGTAAACTGCGTTTCCGCAATAAAAACGGCGGACTTTATATCGACGGCGTAAACTTCACCGACGTCGATCTTTCCACGGGCAACGGCAAGTTCGATATCGGCGATATGTCGTGCGACAAGTTCGAGCTTAAAATGTCCAACGGCTCGGTATCGGTAAAAAAAGCTGCGGCGAGCGGATCTGTCAATATAAAATGCGCGAACGGCAACATCAAAGTCGAGTCGGTTTCCGCGCCGTCGCTGTCCATTTCATGCACCAACGCAACGCTTTCGGCAGCGGACGTAACGGTGAAAAAACTCGAGTGCGTCACGAGCAACGGAGCAATAGACGCGAGCGGCGTATCCGCTGACGAAATGAAACTCGAAACAGCGAACGGCAAGATAAGCGCCGTGCCTATCGGCAACCGTGACGATTATAAAATGTTCGCAGAAACGAGCAACGGCGGAATTGTTGTAGACGGAGTGGTATACAAAAAAATCGCCGACGCCGTAAACGCACATAAACGGATAAGCGCGAAAACGAGCAACGGCGATATAGACATCAGATTTATGTAAAAACCCTATATATCCTAATATATAGGGTTTTATATTTTCACCGTCAACTTACGTACTCGAAGTTTTCGGTATATTCGGAATTGCACTTGAGACCGCCGAATTTTTCCACTCTGAATTTTTCCACGATCTTAACGGACAGCGGACGCATGCCGTCGGTGATCAGTGTGATTTCGGCGTACTCGTATTCGGCATTTCCTTCCGTGAGCGAAAGTATTTGATTGACGCAGTGCGCACTCGCCTTTGCCGGATCGAGTACATACGTAAACGTGTTATCGTCGACGCGACGCGCCTCGATAACGCAATCATCGTAAATATCGAACTTGCATAGTCCGACGGGCGGCAGACCGTACAGAGCAATGTATTCGTCGCGCGTATACGTTGCGGGTTCACCGAAAACGAACCGTTTTTTCTTATACTCACCCGTCGCGACGCTGTAATCGTTTCCGTCGCCCGTTCTGTCGAACGCTACGTTCACGAACGCGGAACGGCTCTCGTCTGCCGCATGAAAATTCTCGCCGTCCACTTCGCGCGTGCTTACGACAGTTTGCTTGCACGGAATGCCGAATACGCGCGTGCGAATAAATCCGCTCGCGTGCGTCGTAAACTTATTGCCGCGTACATATTCGTCGCACTGCATGAGCGCAGCCATAGCGTCGGCGTCGAGCGCGGAATCGGCGCGCGCCGTTACGGGCATACGCAGCGACGCAACTACGGCAAGCATACAGATCGCCGCTACTGCTATACGACAAAAAACTTTCCCGATCTGTTTCATAACCGTAGTATTCCGAAATACCGCGAACTTTATCCGCCGTCGCAGTGCGTTGAACGCGCCTTATTTTCCGTCGGGCGTTTCCGCAACCGAGCCGTCCGCCGCCTCGGCGCTTTCGCTTTTCGCCTCGCTTTCGAGTTCTTCGGCGGGTTTGATTTCCGCCGCGACGGTGGCGAGCGTTTCACGGCTGCTCAAGCCGACGGCGTCGCGTACGGGCACAGAAAACGCTATACCCTGACCTGCGGTCTGTAAACCGACTTCTTTATATATCGCGTGCAGTACGCCGTCTTTAACATCCTTTGAAACGATTATAAACACCATTTCTTTTTCGGGCTGAACGGAAATGCCGAAAAACTTTTCGGCGTCCTTGTTGGCAGTGCCGCGCGCGTGCATTACAGTGCCGCCGCCCGCGCCCGCCGCTCTCGCAACGTCCATGACCGTTTCGGAAAATCCGTTGTTGACTATACATACAATAAGTTCGTAATCGCTCATTTTTTGATTTCCTCGTTATTTCTCTCCGATTCTTTAACCGAATCGCGGTTATCGGACAAAAATCCGAACGCCGCCGCGCCGATCATGCTCGCAAAAGGCACCACGAGCGCAATGCCCTTGCCGCCTTTGACCGTTCTGAATTTTTCCTCGAGCGCGCCCAAAATCTCCTTGCGCTTGCTCTCTTGCACAACGCTGAATATAACGGCTTTATCGTTATCCGCAAACCCGAACAGCTCGCGCATGCGCGCGTTTGCCGTGCCTTGCGCGCCGGCTAAGAGCTGCATATTGACCGAGAACGACTGAATAAGATCGGCGAAAAACTCCGCCTTATTTCTGTTTACCACGGTAATCATCAACTCGAGTCTGTTTATGGAAACGGTGTTTTTGCTTTTGGCGGATTTTTTATCCTGATGCTCGCGTTTCGATTTTTTGATCTTCTCGGTCGCCTTGTTCTTTACGTTGCGAAGCTCGTCGAGCACTTTACCGCGCTTTTGCGCGACGGCGCGTTTGAGCTTGCTTTCGTTCTTGGGTTTATCATTCTTCATCGCCGTCACCCGCAAAATAAATTATCTGCTCGTCGTCTGCGGCGAATATGCGCCGCTCGGTGAGCTTTTGCCGCATTCTGCGCGACACTATAGCCTTAAAGCCGAGCACCTGTATGGTAATGAGCGGAACCATCGCCACCATGGACACCACGCCGAACGCCGAGCCTAAAACGTTACCGCCCAATGCCGAACATGTGCCGATCGCCATGGGCAGTATAAAACTCGATGTGAGCGGACCGCTCGCAACACCGCCCGAGTCGAACGCTATAGCCGTGTACAGCCCGGGCACAAAGAACGAAAGCCCCAATGATATTATGTAGCCGGGCACGAGATACCATAACAGCGAAAACCCGAAAATAACGCGGATCATAGACAGTCCTATCGAAAGTCCCACGCCCAGCGCGAGCGCGATCATCATCTCGCGCTTTTTGACCGCGCCGTCCGTAACGTCCTCGACTTGCTTGTTGAGCACGTGTACGGCAGGCTCGGCAAGCACGACCACTGCGCCGAATACAAACCCGAGCGCGATCATGATCCCGCTGTTGTAACTTGCTACCTGCGAGCCTATCTCGAACCCTATTGGCATAAATCCGACCGTGGCTGCGCCCAAAAAAAGCACCAAGCCCAAAAACGTATAAACGATACCTATTATTATCTGAATGATCTTGCGTTTGGGGAGTTTAAGCACGGAGAACTGCAAAATAAAGAAAAACACGACAATAAGTCCGAGCGCTTTGAGTACGTCGAGCAAAATTCGGAGCACTTCGGGTCCGAAGTTTGCACCCGTTACCGCAGACATCGAGTAGTCGGGCAGCGTGTATGTAAGTTCGCCCTTAGACGTGGCGGAGAGCAAAAGCACCGCTATCATCGGACCGACCGAACACAGCGCGATAAGACCGAAGCTGTTTTCGTTGGAGTTTTTTCCGCCTACCGTTGTAGATATGCCCAGACCCAGCGCCATCAGGAACGGAACGGTTATAGGTCCGGTCGTCACACCGCCGGAATCGAACGCGAGCGGAAAAAACATGCTGCCGTCCTCACCCTTTAATTCGAGCAGTACCGCGCAAACCATAAACAATGCAAGGTATGCGAACATCAACAGCATGGACAAGTTCTTTTTGAACACTATCTTACACACCGCGAGCAACAGGAACAACCCGACTCCGACTCCCACCATCACGATGAGCAACGTGCTGTTCATAACCGTGCTCACTTGCTCGGCGAGCACGGAAAGATCGGGTTCGGCTATGGTTATAAGCACGCCCATGATAAAGCACACCACGAGCAAAACCGTGAGTTTTTTCGATTTGGTCAGACCCGCGCCAATGTGTTCGCCCATAGGCGTCATGGCAAGGTCCGCGCCCATATTGAACAAGCCTATACCCAATATGAGCAAAACAGCGGATGCGCAAAATATGCCGATCTCGCGCCCCGAAATATTCAC
>Ga0073906_1003247_pt1 | contig 18880 bp, 23 predicted proteins | sample Inofromicrocosms_FD_65485 | JGI IMG/M metagenome (GOLD analysis project Ga0073906, IMG submission 65485) | Mouse cecum microbial communities from Vienna, Austria - Inoculum for glucosamine and mucus D2O microcosms | ecosystem: Host-associated > Mammals > Digestive system > Large intestine >...
CAGGGCTGATATGAAGGAGCTCCATAATGTCCGGGCGAATGTGGAGCATTTGCTGGACATTCCTACCGGGCGGGAACCGCAGAGGGACACGCAGAAGTCACGGCAATAGGTTCCTTCGCTTGCCAGTAGTTTATCCTCATTTATTGACATACTTTTGTTGACAACGCCACCCAACTTGTGTATAATATACTTGTTCAACAAGTACACTATAAAACAAAGGAGGGGCGTAGTGGAAATTATCATAAGTAGCAATACCAGCAAGCCAATCTATGAGCAAATAACTTCGCAGATAAAAGCCATGATTATGAGTGGTGAACTGAAAACTGGCGACCCGATTCCCTCTATGCGGGCACTGGCAAAATCCATTCATGTGAGTGTCATTACCGTCCAAAAGGCGTATGAAGATTTGCAGCGGGACGGGTTTATAGAAACAACAGTTGGTCGAGGCAGTTTTGTGTCGGCACAGAACAAAGACTTTTATCAAGAAGAACAGCAGAGATTGGCTGAAGAACATTTGCAGGAAGCGGCTGATATTGGCCGAACAAGTGGAATATCGTTAGAAAAATTGGTTGAATTACTGACGATGTTTTATCAAGAGGAGGATTAACTATGGACTCTATTTTGCAGGTTAATAACCTAACAAAACAATACGATGGCTTCAAATTAGATCATGTTTCGTTTTCGGTTCCAAAAGGAGCAATTATGGGGTTGATTGGTGAAAATGGAGCTGGAAAAAGTACGACTATCAATGCCATTCTTGATTTAATCCATAATGACGAGGGAACTGTCACTTTTTGGGGGCAGGAGTTATCGGGATCGAAACAGCTCAAAGAGGATATTGGAGTGGTGTTCGATGGAATTAACTTCTATGAAACTCTCACCCCTGCCAAAGTCGGAAAAATCGGTAGAACGGCCTACAAACAGTGGGATGCACATTTATATCAGGAATATCTGAAACGCTTTCAGCTCCCTTTGGATAAAGAAATCAAAACTTTATCCAAAGGTATGAAAATGAAGCTGTGCATTGCCTTCGCACTCTCACATAAACCGAAGATGCTTATTTTAGATGAAGCCACCAGTGGACTTGATCCTGTAATGCGGGATGATATTCTTGAGGTGTTCCTCGACTTTGTGCAGGATGAAACACATTCTATTTTGATGTCCTCGCATATCACAACGGATTTAGAAAAAGTTGCAGACTATATTACTTTTATTCATCAAGGAAAAGTCCTTTTCTGCAAAACGAAAGATGAACTCCGTTATAACTACGGTATTATTCGCTGTGGGGCAGCTCTGTTCGATCAGTTGGACAAAGACGAAATTCTGGCCTATCGTAAAGACGATTACCAATGGAATGTTCTGGTAGCTGATAAGGAAAAGGCCAAAAGAAAATATAAAAATGCCGTAGTGGATGATGCAACAATTGATGATATTCTGCTGCTGTATGTGAAAGGAGATCAAGCTAAATGAAAAGCCTTGTTTTGAAAGATTTATTGAATATTGGTCATAATGCCAAATCTATGTTGTTCATCCTTTTGGTTTTTGCTATTGCCCTTATCCCGTTTTCTGGTGTTGAAGGTTATATCTTCGTGTGCGCCATTCTGTGTAGCATGATGATTGTAACAACTTTCTCTTTTGACGATAATTCTAAGTGGACACGATATGCCATGATTATGCCAGTTTCCAAGAAAGAATTGGTGGGCGGAAAATTTATTGCACTGGCTATCTTCTGCGCTGTTGGCAGCCTCTTTGGACTAGTTGTTGGTTCTATCGGCGGCCTTATCTCAAATAAAATCACGCTTGACCTTATAGGGATTGGAGAACTTTTATTTTTGACCTTGATTTCATGGGTAATTGCTCTGATTTTTGGTAGTATGTCAATTCCTCTTGTATTTAAGTTTGGAGCAGAAAGAGGCCGCGTCCTGCTGTTGGTATCTTTCCTTATTCCGGCAGGGATTTGTTTTGGAGTATATCAGCTTCTTGCTACATTAGGAGTTGCGCTGACCGATCAGCTTGTGTTTATTCTTCTCTGTTGCTCTCCGCTTTTGGCATTAGCGTGGTGCTATGTGATGTATCAAATCAGTTATCGTATTTTTGCAAAGCAAGAAATTTGATTTTTTTGAATAGTTAGGAGGTATCATATCACCTTGTGTTATCGACTCTTTTTTCCTAATCAGCTGTGAATTTATGGGACTTTAACAACAAAGGAGGTCAGAGGATATGACTAATATTGAATTTCATTCTGTAACAAAAGAATACAAAAATCATGTGAAAGCCCTTGATGCAGTATCATTTTCTATTGAAAGCGGCGTGTGGGGATTGCACAAGCCCTTGTAGGCAACCCTAAAATTCTAATTGTGGACGAGGCCACCGCCTCTTTGGACGCGGAGAATGAGACGGAGATACAGCAGGCTATTTCCCGGCTGGTGGAGCGAAAGACGGTGCTGATTATCGCCCACCGTATGAGGACAGTGGAAAAGGCCAACAAGATTGTGGTACTGTCTGGGGGAACGGTGGCTGAGATGGGAACCCCGGAAGATCTGATGAAGCGGAACGGAGCCTTTGCCCGGATGGTTCAGCTGCAAGCTGAGAGCCAGAATTGGGCGCTGACATAAAACGGTGTTCATCAGCCTTTCTGATTTTGCTGCGGCAAAAGAAATTCACGATGAGTGGATAAAATCCGCTCGGTCATTTTCACCGTTTTGCTTCCTCTGCAAATTCACCGGTCAGGTTGAAATTGTGCTGCATAGGTCCCCGGCCATGCCCCAAGTTCAGCATGGCCCCCAATGCACCGGAGAGGTAGTCTTTTGACCGCCGGATGGACGTAGACAGGTCAAATCCCTTTGCCAGATTGGCTGCAATGGCGCTGGACAGTGTGCAGCCGGTGCCATGGGTGTTGGGATTGTCGATACGGGTTCCATAAAACCATGTCCCCACACCGTCCGCATAGAGAAAATCGTTGGCATCGTTGACGTTGTGTCCACCCTTCAGAAGAACGGCGCAGCCGTAAACATCACCGATCTCTTTTGCAGCGGCCTCAATGTCCGCTTGGTTCCGGATGGTCATGCCAGACAAAATCTCCGCCTCTGGGATATTGGGGGTGGCCACGGCGGAAAGGGGGAGCAGACAGCTTTTCAGTGTGTCCACCGCCTCCTCAGAAATCAGCCGGTCGCCGCTAGTAGCCACCATCACCGGGTCCACTACAATATTTTTCGCCCGATAGAACCGCAGCCTTTCTGCAATTATTTCAATCAGCCCGCAGGAAGCCACCATGCCGATTTTCACCGCATCGGGCGGAATATCCTCGAATACCGCGTCGATCTGCGCTCCCAAAAACGCAGGCGTCAGTTCTACAATCTCCCGCACGCCGGTGGTGTTTTGAGCCACCAGCGCCGTGATGGCGCTCATGGCAAAAACGCCATTCATGGTCATTGTCTTCAGATCGGCCTGAATCCCAGCGCCTCCGCTGGGGTCAGTTCCAGCGATTGATAATACTGTTTTCATAGCGGTATCTCCTTCGCGTTATTTTTATAAAGCGGCAAAAGATAGTGCCCTCATTTGCCGCTTAAAATCCCCGGCCATAATCTCATTAGATACTGAGCGCCACACCATATTCTGTCTGGCAGCAGCAGGACGCCTGATGCAAACTCTTATGTTCTTAAACACTTCGTTCAGATTTTCCCGCGTCCCATACCCAATGGAACGAAGGCAGTCTGCTCCTATCGTGTCCCAGATGGACATAGAGTTCAGCAGCGTACCGTCTACATCAAAAATATCGCCGAGTATTCTCATAGGTTCACCATTTCCTCTGACAATGCACGCAGCTCCCGGCAGGCTCCTTCAATGTCCTGCGCGGAGAAGATGGCGGACACCAAGGCCACACCGTTCACCCCGCTGCCGGACAGCCGAAGCAGGTTGCTCCGGTTGATGCCGCCGATTGCTACAACGGGTACCTCCACCGCCTTGCAGATGGCTTGAAGCATATCGACTGACATTTGGTCCGCATCGGTCTTGGTACTGGTGGGAAACACCGCCCCCAGCCCCAGATAGTCTGCACCGTCTTGGACGGCCTGCTGGGCCTCCTCCACCGTATGAACGGAGACGCCCAAGGTCATATCCTCCCCCACCTGGCGGCGGACTGCCCCAGCCTCCATATCCTCCTGGCCCACGTGAATCCCGTCCGCGCCGCAGGCGATGGCAATGTCCACATTGTCATTCACGATAAAGGGTACGCCATACCGGCGGCACAGGGCACAGATGTCCTTCGCCTCTTGGAGAAAGGCAGCCTCGCCCAGCTCCTTCTCCCGCAACTGCACACAGGTCACGCCGCCCTTCAGCGCGGCCTCCACCTGCTGATAGAGTGTCTGTTTCCCCACCCAGGCCCGATCAGTGACAGCATAGAGCAGCATGTGCCGCTTATCGCATCTCATACTTGGCCCCCTTCTCCAGTGCCGCCGGTGTCAGACGGTACATGGCGTCAATGATGTAATTTCGATAAGAAGAATTGCCGTCCAATTCAGTCATGCGCTTGTTGGCAATTTCCCCGCACAGGCCCATAGCGCACACAGCGGCGGCAGCGGCCTCCAGAGTCCGATCCGGGTTGGCGGTGACAAAAGCCGCTGTCAGGGCGGAGAGCTGGCAGCCGGTACCAGTGATGGATGCCATTTCCGGGCGGCCGTTGCGGATGCAGAAAGCCCTCTCTCCATCCGCCACAATGTCAATAGCCCCAGTAACGGCAATCACCGCTCCGGTGCGCCGGGCAAAGTCTTTGGCGAAGGACACTGCTTCGTCCAAGTTCTCCTCTGTCACCCTGTCCTCTATGCCTGCGTCCACACCCTTGGTGGTGCCATTGCCCAGAGCCAGGGTTTTAATTTCCGAAATGTTGCCGCGCATCACAGTAAACTCTACCTCTTTGAGCAGATCCAGGGCAGTCTTTGTCCGCAGCGCGGAGGCTCCCGCTCCCACCGGGTCCAGCACCACAGGATGGCCCAGCTCATTGGCCCGCTTCCCGGCGGCGAACATGGCTGGAATGGTACGCTGGTTCAGTGTTCCAATATTGATCGTTAGCCCGCCGCAGACAGCGGTGATCTCCACAGCATCCTCCAGTTCGTCCGCCATGATGGGTGAACCGCCGCAGGCCAGCAGCATATTGGCGCAGTCATTGACGGTGACATAGTTGGTGATATTGTGGACCAGCGGGGATTTCCGCCGTACATTTTCAAAAATTTCTGCAAACAAAATCAACACTCCTCTCAAAAAGCCACAAAAAACAGGGAGCACCCGAATAGGATGCTCCCTGAAAAAGTACAGGTTCCTCTGCAACTTCCTCCGGCGGCATTATCCGCATCAGGTGTAAGGGTCGAAGGTCTACCTTCCTCTCAGCCTGTCACACAAGCTCCCCTGCTTATTTGTCGTAAAAATTATAGCACTTTATTGTCTATTTTGCAAGTAATATCAATAAAAGCGTCTGGTTTTTCGGCTCAGTTTCAACCGCACAATTTGTAAATTATGCCTTAGTTCCTATCTTCGGCATACAGAACTGAATTGCTCCGGTGGGACACTGCTTGGCACATTCGCCGCAGTTGGTGCAGAGCTTCGGGTCAATGGTGGCCAGATTGTTTACAATCTTTGCCGCCCCGCTGGGACAGGATTTCTCGCACTTTTTGCACCCGATGCACCCGGCCTTGCACACCTTGCGGGTATACGCCCCCTTGTCGCAGCTGGAGCAGGCCACAAAGGCCCTGGCTGTGGCTGGTATGATCTCGATCAGATGGTTGGGGCACTGCTTGGCGCACATCCCACACCCCACGCACAGCGTCCGGTCCACCACCGCGATATCGTCCTTGATGGAAATGGCCCCGTATTGACAGACCGACACACAGTCGCCATATCCAAGGCAGGCGTGGCTGCAGCTTCTGCGCCCCTGGTAAAAGGAGTTACAGGCTAGACAGGTTTTCGGCCCTTCGTAATCCATAACATATTCGGTAACATTGGAATTCCCGGAACAGTGGACAACGGCTACCATCGGAATAACCTCGCCGCTCTCAACCCCCAGTATCTCCCCCACCTTTTTGGCAACCTCCGCGCCGCCGGGGATGCAGAGATTGGCGGCGGCTCCTCCCACGGCCGCGGCGGCGTATCCGTCACACCCGGAGTATCCGCAGGCGCCGCAGTTGGCCCCCGGAAGAACCTCCCGCACCTTAGTCACCCGCTCGTCGGTTTTGACGGCAAAGAATTTCGAGGCCACCGCCAGGCAAACCCCTGAAATCCCCCCAATAATCAGTACAACAACAATCGGGAAAATGATTGTATTCATGACATATCTCCTACCTCAAAAAATGAAATCAAGCGAACAGACCTTCTACCACCCCGGAAAAACCCATAAACGCAAGGGAGACAATAGAGGCGGCAATCAGGATACTGGGAAGTCCCTGGAAGGTTTTCGGAATGTCATTGCCTTCTATCCTCTGGCGCACGCCGTTAAACAGCACCATCGCCACCAGGAAGCCGATGCCCGCGCCGATGGAGTTGACAATGGATTCGGCGAAGTTGTAGTTTTCCTCAATGTTCAGCACCGTCACCCCCAGCACAGCGCAGTTGGTGGTAATCAGCGGCAGATAAATCCCCAGTGTGGAGTGGAGAGCGGGGATAAATTTTTTCAGAACGATTTCTACAAGCTGGACCAGCGCCGCAATGACCAGGATAAAGACCAGCGTCCGCAGATAGGTATAATTGGGATACAGCAGGAAGGTGTAAATGGGGTATGTCACCGCTGTGGCCATGGTCATGACAAAGATGACGGCTACACTCATTCCTGTGGCGGAGTCCAGCTTTTTGGAAACCCCTAGGAAGGGGCAGATGCCCATAAATTTGGAAAGGACGAAGTTGTTAACCAAAACCGCGCCCACCAGAATCATCAGAAAGCCTTTCATGGATTATTCCTCTCCTTTCCCGCCGTTTATCGCGGAGCAGGACGCAGCCGCGGGACAGCCAGCGCAGCCGCCCTCTTTGTGGTTTTGCAGGGTGCGGCCCTTGGTGAGCTTGTTTGCCAGCGCCACCACGCAGCCGAACACAAAGAAGCCGCCGGGGGCCAGGGAGAACAGGGTCATGGAATCAAACAGGTTGGCGGTCAAGGTGATGCCAAACCATGTGCCCATACCTATAATCTCGCGGATGGAACCGATGACCACCAGGGCCAGGGTAAAGCCCAGCCCCATGCCGATGCCGTCCAACAGGGAGTCCAGCACCTTGTTCTTGTTGGCAAACATTTCGGCGCGGCCCAGAATGATGCAGTTGACCGTAATCAGCGGCAGGAACACGCCCAGGGCATTGTAAAGGTCCGGGAAATAAGCGTGGACCAGAAATTCCACCACCGTGACAAAGGCGGCGATGATGACAATATAGGCGGGAATTCTCACCTTATCGGGGATGACCCGCTTGAGCAGAGAGATGGCTACATTGGAGCCCATCAGCACCACTGTCGCCGCCAACCCCATGCCCAGGCCGTTGAAGGCCAGGGTTGTGACCGCCAGAGTGGGGCAGGTCCCCAGCACCAGAACCAGCACCGGGTTTTCCCGGATGATGCCGTTTAACAGTATTTTCAGTTTATTTGACGAAGCCACAGCTTTTACCTCCTTCTTATTGGCCCTTCACCGCGCCGAACGCTTCAAAGGCGGATTCAATCGCCGTGTTAACGCTCCGTGAGGATATAGTGGCGCCAGTGATGTATTCAACTCCTGAAAGGCCGCTGTCCTTACCCGTGTACTGGTCCAGATGAGCAGGCAGGGCAGTACGGGAGCCAAGGCCGGGGGTCTCGGAATTTTCCAAAACCTTTACCCCAACAATCTTTCCCTCCTGGGAGATGGCGGTCATCACCTTGATGGTACCGCCGAAGCCCTTGGAGGTAGTGGTAAAGACATAACCCTCGCCGCCGGAGGTCTTGTAAACCTCAGTGACGTTTTCCAGCCCGTCGGCGGAAAGCTCCTCAAAGCCGGATACCCCTGTGTAAACCTCCGCGCGGGCGGCGTCCGCGGCCTTTCTGGTGTTCTCCTCAATAATGGGATTGGTCACCTGATAGGTGCAGACCAGCGCCGCCGCCGCTATGGTGCAGATCAGGGTCAGGATTCCGGCGGGCAGAACGAACTCTTTTATGGGATTACCTTTTTCCGCGATACTGCTCATTTCTTCTGTACACCTCCAAAGGGAACCTGTCTGGTTAAGTTGTCGATATGGGGGGTGATGATGTTCATCAGCAGGATGGCGAAGGACACGCCCTCCGCATAGGAGCCGAACAGCCGGATGACCACTGTGATCAGGCCGCAGCCCACGGCGAAGATTACCTTGCCCTTTTCCGTCACCGGGGAGGTGGTGTAGTCGGTGGCCATAAAGATGGCACCCAGGAAAAGCCCGCCGGACAGAATATGGTACAGCGGGTCTGCCCCCAGCAGGAAGCAGAACACAAACACGGTACCGATGTACACCAGCGGTATGGTGGGAGTAATCACCTTCCGCCACACCAGGTAAATGCCGCCGATAAGCAGGGTCAAAATGCAGGTCTCACCCAGCACGCCGCCCTTGAGGCCCAGGAAAAGCTGGAGGTAGGTGGGAAGCTCGGCGTTCCCGGCAGCCAGCATCCCCAGGGGAGTTGCGCTGGCGACCACCAGGCCGCTGCTGGTGTTCCAGTCGGTCATGTACTTGGCAAAGGACACAAACAGCACAATGCGTCCCACCAGCGCCGGGTTGGCAAAGTTCTGGCCAATGCCCCCAAACAGCTCCTTGGTGATGACAATGGCGGCAAAGCAGCCGATCACCGCCATCCAGATGGGAAAGGAGGCGGGCAGGTTCATCGCTAGAATCACGCCAGTGACGCAGGCGCTGAGGTCACGGATGGTATTTTCCCGCTTTGTCACCATACAGAACAGATATTCAAAGCCTACACAGCAGGCTGCGCACACCGCAGTCAGCAGCAGCGTCCGCGGCCCGAACAGGACAGCCGACGCGATAACGGTCGGCGCAAGGGCGATTAAAACATCCAGCATCACGCTTGAGGTGGTGGCCCGGTCCTTAATATGGGGCGACGGCATGACCACCAAATTTTGCCGTGTCTGATTGGTTTGGCTTACTTGACTCACTCTTCATTCACCTCATTCTCATTTAGCCGCTGGTTTGGACGCCTGTTCCCGCAGGAAGCCCTTGGCCAAACGGTTTGTAAGCACCAGGTTGCGCTTGGCGGGACATACGTAGGAGCAGCATCCGCATTCCATACACCGCCCCACATACAGGGCCTTCAGCTTTTCCGCGTCCCTGGCCCGGTACGCCTTGTCAATGGCGGCGGGCATCAGCTGGAAGGGACAGGCCCTTACACACCGCCCGCACCGGATACACGCCGATTCCGGTATGGCCTTTGTCTCCGCTTCCCCAAAGCAGAGGAGAGCGTTGTTGTTTTTAATCAGGGGGTAGTTGTCGTTAAAAATGGTGATGCCCATCATGGGTCCGCCCATAAGCATCTTCTTCGGCTCCCGCTTGTAGCCGCCGCAGAACGCGATGATATCCGCGAACCTTGCGCCCAGAGGCGCCCGGATATTTTTGGGGGTTGTCACCGCTGAACCATCTACGGTAATGCGCTTGGAGATCAGCGGAATGCCTGTCCGCAGGAACTGGGCCAGGAAGGCGATGGAGGTGCCGTTCATCACAATGACCCCCACATCCGCCGGAATCATCCCGTCCCCCACCACGCGGCCCGTGGTCTCATAAATCAAAACCTTTTCCGCCCCCTTGGGGTACTGGGAGCGCATGGGGAACACCTTGATATAAGATTTGTTCTGGGTGAGGACCTGGAGCTTCTGGATGGCCTTGGGCTTGTTGTCCTCCACCCCTATGTAGACGTTCTCAATCTTGCCCACATATTTGCGGACCAAATCGATACCGTCAACGATGTCGGGGCCGTCCTCCATCACGTTCCGGTAGTCGGAGGTGATGTAGGGCTCGCACTCGGCGATGTTGATTACAAGGGTATCCACCTTGGCGGGGTCCCGCAGGGAAAGCTTGATATGGGTGGGGAAGCCCGCGCCGCCTAAGCCCACCAGGCCGGAATTGCGCACCGCCTTCAGGAAGCTTTCGGTATCCGTAACCTCCGGCGGGGCGATGGTCTCCAGCAGCTCCTGCTTATGGTCGGCCTCAATCACGATTGCCTGGGTCCGTACCCCCTGGGGATTGATGAAATCTTCCAGCGCCGCCACCTTTCCGGATACACTGGAATAGACCGGGGACGAAAAGGGCTTTTCGCAGTCGGCCACCAATTGCCCCACCTTTACCAGATCCCCCGGCTTGACCACCGGCGTACAGGGCGCGCCCATGTGCTGGACGCAGGGCAGATACACCTTGTCAGGTTCCGGCATTGTCTCGGTTACATAATCCTCCGTGTTTTTATAGTGACGGACCGCAACGCCTTTCAGCGACCTGATTACATCTTTTGACACGTTTTTGTTCCTCCTATCCTATGCCGCTGCCGCAAACGCGGCGGGACAATAAAATCATATATTTCCAGCCTCGCGGCACAGAAACCAGGGATATTCATACAGCTGGTCAAATTTTCAAACCCTGTCCGGCGTTTTTGGGAAAACCGGGATTTTTTCCAGCGCCGGAGAAACCGCATGGAGGACAATCCCTGTAGCCAGTCCCATCACTACGCCGGATACCGCCATCACTGGAAGATAATACCACAAAAAGCCGCCGGTTCCCAAAACAAAATAAGCGGCGCACAGCTGCCCTATATTATGGCTGACCGCGCCAAAAACGCTGATCAGCTTGTAATTTTTCTTTTTAGAAAGGAAGCGGGAGACCAACAGCATCACTGCGACAGAAAACAGGCTCCCTGTCAGGCTGAGGATGAAAGCCACCCATCCCCTGGACAGAAATACAAAGACCGATTTCAGGGCCGACAGCACAAAGGCATCTCTTGCGCCGCAGCAGAACAGGGTGAACATCACCACCACATTAGCAAGCCCCAGCTTAATTCCCGGCGGCAGACCCGGTATGGGGGGCAAAAGCCATTCCAGGAAGGAAAGGGCGGCGGAAAGGGCTGTAAACATTCCCATGCGGGCGATAAAGCGGGACAGCGTATCCCTTTTGACCTCCGGCATCTAATCCCCTCCTTCTCTAATTGATTCAGCCAGCCGAAATCCGGACGACTCCACGAGTTGGAAATGAAAGCTTTCTTCAACATCCCCGGCCAGCCAGACGCGGCAGTCGGAATCTACCAAAACTGCCCGGCAGTCGGAATCCTTCAAAAAGGCCAGTGCTTCTTCCCTGCCCATGAGGAACAGGGCGGTGGACAGGGCGTCGGCCAGCGCGCCATCCTCTGAAATCACCGACGCGCTAAGCAGGTCGGTCTGTGCCGGCCAACCGGTGCGGGGGTCCAGAATGTGGCAGTACCGTACTCCGTCCTGTTCAAAATATCGTTCATATCCTCCGGCGGTGGCCATTGTCTGTCCCTCCAGGGAAAGGCTGGCAATCACAGAAGCCTCCCCCCCGCGGAGGGGATTTTGCAGTCCAAAGCGCATTTCAGCGCTGTCCGGCAGGACCATCATATTGCCGCCAAGGGAGATATATCCCCTGGTGACACCGTTTTCCTCGCATATCTCCCGGAGGAACCCGCAGGCATAGCCCTTTGCCACAGCCCCCAGGTCAATCCGCTGTCCTTCCCGCTGCAAAAAGGCGGTTTGTCCCTCCGGTTCCAGAACCAGTCCGTCCCCCACAAGGGAGAGGGCCTGTTCCACCTCCTCCTGGGGCGGGACGGTCGGGTTTTCACCGGTGACATTCCAGAGGCGGGTGAGGGGACCGACGGTGATATCAAACAGCCCGCCCGTCCACCGGGAAAGCTCCTGAGAACGGAGCAGGAGCTGCATGACGCTTTCCGAAACCTCCACAGGTTCCTTTCCCGCGCCGCGGTTGAGGCGGCGCACATCGCCGCTTTCCGATATATCGGGGCTGTCCGTGCAGGTGAGCTGTTCCTCCAGCCGGGAAAGAAGCTCTTCACACGCAGCGACCGTCTTCTCCGCGGACGGTCCGTAAAGACAATACTGAATCACCGTATCCATTGCGAAGGTCGTTCTGGTGACAGGCGGGGCCTCAGGGACGTTTTTTTTCCATTCCCACAGCAGGCTGGCAATAAAGACCAGCAGAATCGCGGCGGCAGGCCAATATCTGACAATTTCTTTTTGATTCAAGAAGAAAATCTCCCTTTTCATTTTCACCAATGTCCATATATCATTGTATACTTTTTTTAGGAAATCTGCAATATCTCAAATGCATTTTTCCGGAATCATTTAAATTTTTCTTTGCCAAACGATAAAATTGTCCGGATTTTCGGGAATTTTGAGGGAAATTTGGAAGAGAGCCCCTCCAAAAAAATCCGGGAAAACCGTCTGGCTTTCCCGGATTTTTATCCTTACCGCGTCTCTGTTTCCCCGGTCTCCCCAGTCTTCACCGGGCGCCCAGTATCTCCATAAATTCCTCGCCAGTAATCGTCTCCCGCTCCAGCAGGAACTTAGCCAGCTCGTGGAGCTTCTCCATATTTTCCCGCAGAATCCCCCTGGCCTTTTCATGGGCCTCGCGGATGGTCCGCAGCACCTCCGCGTCAACCCGCGACGCCGTCTCCGCCGAGCAAATCAGCGCCGCATCCCCGCTGAGATATTGGTTGTTCACCGTCTCTAACGCCATCATGTCAAAGTCGTCGCTCATCCCGTACCGCGTCACCATCGCCCTGGCAATCTTCGTCGCCTGTTCAATGTCGTTTGAGGCCCCGGTGGTGATGGAATCGAATATCAACTCCTCAGCTGCCCGCCCCCCGGTCAGCGTCGCTATCTTATCCAGCGCCTCCTCCCGGCTCATCAGCACCTTTTCCCCTTCCTCCACCTGCATGGTGTATCCCAGCGCCCCGGAGGTCCTGGGGATGATGGTGATTTTATGCACCGGCGCGGAGTGCTTCTGCATGGCCGCCACAAGGGCGTGACCAATCTCATGATAGGAGACAATCAGCTTTTCCCGCGGAGAGATCACAGCCCCCTTGCGCTGATACCCCGCTATAACCGTCTCCACCGATTCTTCCAGGTCCCGCTGCGTCACCGCTGGACGCCCAGCGCGCACCGCGGCCAGTGCCCCTTCATTGACGATGTTCGCCAGCTCCGCCCCGGACGCGCCGGAGGTAGCCCGCGCCACTGCGTCAAAATCGATCTCCCCGTCGGTTTTGACCTTGGCCGCGTGGACCTTGAGAATTGCCACCCGCCCCGCCAGGTCGGGCAGCTCCACCGGGACACGGCGGTCAAAGCGCCCCGGACGGAGCAGCGCCTTGTCCAGGCTTTCCGGACGGTTGGTGGCCGCCAGAATCACCACGCCCTTTCCGCCGTCAAAGCCGTCCATCTCGGTGAGGAGCTGGTTCAGCGTCTGCTCCCGCTCGTCGTTGCCGCCCATATTGCCGTCCCGCTTTTTTCCGATGGCGTCGATCTCATCGATGAAGACGATACAGGGGGCCTTGTCCGACGCCTGTTTAAACAGGTCGCGCACCCTTGCCGCACCCATACCCACGAACATCTCCACAAACTCCGAACCGGAGATGGAGAAGAAGGGCACGTTCGCCTCCCCAGCCACAGCCTGCGCCAAAAGGGTCTTACCGGTTCCGGGAGGTCCCACCAGCAGAGCGCCCTTGGGCAGTCTCGCGCCGATGTCCTTATACTTCTGGGGGTTGTGGAGGAAATCGACAATCTCCTTCAGTGCGTCCTTGGCCTCGTCCTGCCCCGCCACATCCTGGAAGGTCTTTCCGGACTGTGCCGCGACATAGACTTTGGCGTTGCTCTTGCCGAAGCTCATGGCGTTGGGACCGCCCATCTTTTTACTCAGGCTCCGCATGATGACCTGCCCCAGCACCACCATTAGGACAATGGGAAATACCCAGGAAAGCAGAGCGTTTAAAAAGGTGTTTTCCCTTTGGGGGATCACCTTGCCATAGGTGATGTCAGGATACTGCTCCAGCCGCTGCGCCAGCCGGTTGGAGTCCTCCATCATACCGGTGACAAAGAACATGGGCCGCTTTTCCTCGGTCTTCAGGGTGACATAGACGATTCTGTCCTCCTGTATCTCGATCTGCCCCACTGCTCCCTCCTGGAGCTGCTGGAGGAACTGGCTGTAGGGCACCTCCTGCACACTGGCCCTGGAAACCATGGGCATAACCAGCATATTCAAGAGAAGAATTGCCACCATCGCCAGAATGTAATAGAAGATCAAAGGTTTTTTTGGGGGTTTTACGTTATCCATCTTGTTATCACTTCCCGTTTTTTACGTCAGGGCAAGGCCCCGACATTCAAATATTTATGAGACAAAATATTTTTGTCCTATAAATAATATATCTTAGTAAGAAATAATTGCAAGGGGTTTTCGCATATATTCGGGAAAGTTTCAGGATTTATTCATGGAAAAGTCGAAAAGGGGAAGTTTTCTTCCAGTATCAAAAATTTTTCCAGCGGCAGGGATGTAATAATCCGCGCCGAGGCGTACAGACTAATGAACGAACCTCAAGGAAAGGAGGCTGCAAACATGGCCGAATGCAACTGCAAAGCAAATTCCAGCATTCACTGCACCGTCACTCAATGCGCCCACCACAGCGGCGGCGAAAACTACTGCACCCTGGACCGCATTGACGTCGGCACCCACGAAGCCAACCCCACTATGGTGGAATGCACCGACTGCAACTCTTTCCGCCGCAAATAAATTCCCGTCTCAGGCAGGAATAAGAATAACAGGATAAAGGTATTTTTGAAGGGCCCGGCATTTCTGGAAAGCGAAGAACGTTTTTGGGAAATGGGGCAGTTTTTCGGTGTAACAACCGTACCCGCATGCTGCAATGCAGCCAGAAAATCCCGCCGCTGCGGCGTCCCCTGCGGACCCGGCCACAGCGGCGGGATTTTACTGCTGTTTTTCCCCAAACCCCATGAAATATTCTCCTTTTGCCCCATACTTTCAAAATCCAATTGCATAAATTGAATTTTTATAAATAATTTCCCCGTATATATTGCATTTTATTTCATAGCCATGTATAATAGTACGTATCTCAAACCAATCAACAAGGAGACGGCAAACATGTATAAATATTTAGAAGCGGTAAAAGAAAATATCTCCCAGCGCCTGGACTGGTATATGTCCGCCGTTGAGGAGATGTACCGCAACCCCGAAATTGGCAACCAGGAATTCAAATCCATGGCCCTGCTGGCTGGGATGCTGGAAAAGGAGGGCTTCGATGTAGAGACCGCTTTTGTGGTTCCGACCGGCTTTATCGGCAGATACGATTCCGGAAAGCCCGGCCCCACCATCGCCTATCTCTGCGAATACGACGCCCTGCCGGAGGTTGGCCATGGCTGCGGCCATAACCTGATCGCGGCCATCGGCGTGGGGGCCGGAACGGCGCTGAAATCGGTCATCGGCGAGCTGGGCGGAAGGGTATGGGTCGTGGGAACCCCTGCCGAGGAGAACTTCGGCGGAAAGGTGTCCATGGCCGAGGCAGGCGTCTTTGACAAGGTGGACACCGCCATGATGATCCACCCTGGCTCCAAAAACGGCCTTGGCGGGCGCACCAACGCCCTCAATCCGGTAAAATTTGAATTCTTTGGGAAAAACGCCCACGGGTGCAAACCCCATGAGGGCAAAAGCGCCCTGGACGCGGCGGTCCTCACCTTCACCAACATCAACTTCCTACGCCAGTTCTGCCTGCCCAACACATTCATCCACGGCATCTTCCGGGACGGCGGACAGGCTGCCAACGTCATTCCAGCCTACGCTTCTTTGGAGTACTATTTCCGGGGCACTACCATGCCCTACGTTCAGGAGCTGACCCAAAAAGCCATCCAATGCGCCGAGGGCGCGTGTCTGGCCACAGGAACAACCTTCAAGCACAGCATTTATGAATGCCCTTACGACGACTTTGTCATCAACTACACCCTGGCCGAACTGCTGCGGGAGCAGTACAAAGCGCTTGAGGTCGAAAACATTGAGGAGGTCCGGGAGCAGCCCTCCGGATCCAGCGATATCGGCAGCGTCAGTTACCGATGCCCGGCGCTCCACGGCTACATCAAGATAGCGGACGAATGTGTTGCGGGACATTCCCGCGAGATGGCAGACGCCACCATCTCCCCCGAAGGGCGGGAGGGACTTCTAAAGGCCGCGGCTTCCCTGGCAAGTTTGGGGGCCACGCTGATTTCGGAGCCGGAAACCCTGAAAAAGGTAAAAGCGGAATTCAATGAATCCATGGCAAAGCTGAAAAAATAACCTGACGCTCAGAGAGCGCGTCCCCATCCGCCAGGATAAGGACGCGCTCTTTCACGCTGGCGCGGCGGCTATTCCCTTTTCAGCAGAATTCCCTGCTCCTCCAGCGCGGCGGTAATCCGCTGAAAGACTGCCTCGCCGGCGCAGGCGATGTTGTGAAGGTGGATGCCGTCGGTGAGCGCCGCCAGGGGTTGGGCCTTAAAGTGTTCCACCTTTTCCAGAAAGGCGTCCACATCGTAGCGGGAGGCCAGCTTCAGCGGCGCGGAAATCTGTCCGTAAAGGGGGTGCTCCACCACCACATCCAACAGCTCCCCACCGTTGTCCACCACGGTATACAGCTCCCGCGCCAACCCGTCTCCCAGGTGGTGCTCGCAGGCGATGGTGCGGATACAGCGGGAATCGCCCTGGGCGGGCTGGGACTTTTCCAGCAGATAGCCCCGCGGCGTCGCGATAATCCGCTCGCCGGACGCCCGAAGGAGCGCAACATCCCCCACTACAATCTGGCGGCTTACCTTCAGCCTGGAGGCCAGCACGGAAGCGCTCAGGGCTTCCGTTGATTGCGATAAAATTTCTACAATAGCCGTCCTTCTTTGTGCGGCGCTGCTGCCCATAGGGAGCGCCCTCCTTTTTGTCGTTTTTTTGTATATTTATTATACACCCTCTCCGATGGATTGAAAAGTATATTTTGAAAGTTTGCCGCTTCTATGGTTCACTTTTCCCCTTTTTCGGGAAAATATGAAAAAGCCCTTGACAAGTTACAGAGAATCCTTTATCATATTTACAAAGCATACCCGTTGTATATAGGGGAGTAGTCAGCGTCCTGCCTGGGCAGACGCAGTTAAATCAACAGCCGAACATCCTTTGGGATGGATCTGGTTTAACTTAAAAAGACAAGACCTATGTTCTATTGCATAATAGAACATAGGTCTTTTTCTTTTCCCGCTCCGGCAGGCACCTCCCCGCAAATATCATGAAGTTTAGGAGGATACAAAGCAATGGAATTTCTCTTGGAAGGCATCATGGCAATCACCTGGAAACAGGTGGTGATGTATGTCATCGGCGGATTGCTGATCTATCTTGCCATTAAAAAGGACTTTGAGCCCGCCTTGCTTATGCCCATGGGCTTCGGCGCAATCCTGGTCAACCTGCCCAATTCCGGAGTCATCCACCAGATGGTGGATGGCATCGGCGAAACCCAGGGCATAATTCAGTGGCTCTTTGAGGTAGGCATTGAGGCCTCCGAGGCCATGCCGCTGCTGCTGTTTATCGGCATCGGGGCGATGATCGACTTTGGCCCCCTGCTCTCCAACCCCAAGATGTTCCTCTTTGGAGCGGCGGCCCAGTTCGGTATCTTTGCCACGGTGATCATTGCCTGCCTGCTGGGCTTCCCCCTGAAGGACGCGGCGGCAATCGGCATCATCGGCGCAGCGGACGGCCCTACCTCTATTTTGGTCTCCCAGGTGCTGAAATCCCAGTATATGGGGGCGATTGCGGTAGCCGCTTACTCCTATATGGCGCTGGTTCCCATCATCCAGCCTATGGCGATCCGTCTAACTACCACCAAAAAGGAGCGCCTCATCCGTATGCCCTATAACCCCAAGTCTGTTTCCCGCACCACCCGCATCCTGTTCCCGATTATTGTCACCATCATTGCGGGCATCGTCGCCCCCATGTCCGTTTCCCTGGTGGGCTTCCTGATGTTCGGCAACCTGCTGCGGGAATGCGGCTGTCTGGAGCGCCTCTCCGAAACCGCACAGGGAACCCTGGCAAATCTGATCACCCTGCTGCTGGGCATTACCATCTCCTTCAGCATGCGGGCGGAGCAGTTCCTCACCTGGCAGACAGTGATGATCATGTGCCTTGGTCTGGCCGCCTTTGTGGTTGACACGGTGGCAGGCGTATTCTTTGCCAAGATTCTGAACCTGTTCCTGAAGGAAAAGGTCAATCCTATGGTGGGTGCGGCCGGTATTTCCGCGTTCCCCATGTCTGCGCGGGTAATCCAGAAAATGGCGATTCAGGAGGACAACACCAACCATCTGCTGATGCACGCCATTGGCGCGAACGTCTCCGGACAGATTGCGTCGGTACTGGCAGGCGGTATGATTCTTCACCTGGTTCCACAGATGATTCGGTAAGGAGGAAATAGGAAATGAGTGCAGACGTAATGAACGCCCTGCTGCTGGCAGGCAAGGGAATGCTGGGGATTTTTGTGGTCATGATACTGATCTCTCTGCTGGTGCTGCTCCTCTCCAAGGCGACCAGTCCCAGGCAGGAAAATACCCAGGAACAGAAATAATCCCCATAAAAAATAACCGGGCCGGGCCGCAAAAAAGCAGCCCGGCTCTTGTCATTCGGCGGCTTTTTATTTATAATAGAATCAGAAAAGAAAAAGGGGGGCTGTATCATAGATGGGATAAAAGCGTATCCGCCCGCGTCGGATACGGTACGGCAGGACACAGGAGGCAGTACAGGAGACAATACGCCTCTGCAAGGACCAAAATGTATTAAAGGAGTATCTGGAAAGCCGCGAAAAGGAGGTTGTCCATATTATGATGTCTTTATTCGACCA
>Ga0073906_1003249_pt1 | contig 18877 bp, 17 predicted proteins | sample Inofromicrocosms_FD_65485 | JGI IMG/M metagenome (GOLD analysis project Ga0073906, IMG submission 65485) | Mouse cecum microbial communities from Vienna, Austria - Inoculum for glucosamine and mucus D2O microcosms | ecosystem: Host-associated > Mammals > Digestive system > Large intestine >...
TAAGCTCCTTTGTGCATTCAAGTTTCGCTATCGCATCAGCCGCCGCCGGAAAGCCGGTTCGCGTCTGGAATCGTTCCGAAGAAACTCCGACCATTATAGTCGTTCCGCACAAAAAAGCAATCTATATTTTGGATAATATTACAATGGGCTCCTGCAAAAAAATTTGTGCAATGTTGATGGTTTTCGTTAGCTTTACCAAACTGAAAAGGAAAACTGCCAATAGAAGCCAGTATCATACCTCAGGCAGATTTTCAGAGGAAACAGCGTCGGATTTCCGGATTTCCAAACGAAAAACGCCGCTTTTCCCGGGAAATGTATGCGGCAGGCTGATGGAGACCCGCCGCAGGACAAAAGAAGAGCGCCGCCGTGCTGCCCTTTTCCGGGAACTGCCGTTGAGAACCGGAACCTTCCTGCTGATTGAAAAACCGTTCCTGCAAGCCTTGCTATCTGCTTTATACTATGCTATCCTGCTTTTATAAAGTACGCATATTCTTGTGTGGTACTTGCCCAAAGGAGAGTGATTTTATGGCTTCCTGTCCGCCCTCGGCCAGCGAGATCGATGAAACCGGTTTTGGCTACACCCTTTCTCTCATCAACGGGAAATACAAGATGGCGATACTGTACTGGCTTTCAGAACATGGCGTCCTGCGCTACAGCCAGCTCAAGCGGGACCTTGGGGCGATTTCCCACAAGACCCTCAGCGCCTCCCTGAAGGAGCTGGAATCCGACGGCCTGCTGACCCGGAAGGAATACCCTCAGATTCCGCCGAAGGTCGAATACAGCCTGTCGGAGATGGGAAGGTCCCTGATCCCCATCCTGGACGCTATGTGTCAGTGGGGCGAGGACCATCGAAGGGATACAGAAGCGTAAAGGAGGAGACGGCAATGGAGATAATAGCGGCGATTGCGGCAGGAGCGGTCCCGTCGGCGATTGGGATTGTGCGGGTATCCGGGGAAGGCTGCGGTGCGGTCTGTAGCAAGGTCTTCCGGGCGAGAAACGGACGGCCTGTGGAACATCAGCACCCCCGCATGATGGTTCTGGGGGATATGCTGGACGCGGAGGGCCGGACGATCGACCATGGTCTTGCGGTCTGGTTTCCGGGGCCTCACAGCTACACCGGGGAGGATTCCGCCGAGTTCCACTGCCACGGCTCGCCGGCGGTGCTGCGGGAGCTTCTCTCGGCCTTGTTCTCCGCAGGGGCGCGGCAGGCCGGGCCAGGTGAATTTACCAAGCGGGCCTTTCTGAATGGACGGCTGGACCTGACCCAGGCGGAAGCGGTGATCGACCTGATTGACGCGGAAACCGCCGCCGCCGCCCGGAATGCCGCCGCTCAGCTTGACGGAGGTCTCCGGAGCCGCCTGGAACCAGTGCAGAACGCCCTGCTGGAGGTAACGTCCCGTTTTTACGCCGTGGTGGACTATCCGGACGAGGACATCGAAGACGTACAGCCGGAGGAAATCGCCGAAGCCCTCCGGAGCGCGGACGAAAGCCTGACCCGTTTGCTGGAAACCTGCCGCCGGGGACAGGTGCTGAAAAAGGGCGTCCGGACAGCCATTGTCGGCCTGCCCAACGCGGGGAAATCCTCCCTTCTGAACGCCCTGACAGGCTGCGACCGGGCCATTGTGACGGACATCCCCGGCACCACGCGGGATACTGTGGAGGAATCTGCGCTCTGCGGCGGGGTGCTTCTGCGGCTGATCGACACGGCGGGCCTGCGGGAGACGGAGGACGTGGTGGAAAGACTGGGGGTAGCCCGTTCCCGGAAGGCCATGGAGACGGCGGACCTGATTCTGCTGGTGGACGACGGCCTGACGGACCCGGAGAACCTGACGGAATTCAGACGGCTTCTGGACAGCACGGGAAGAGGGACCGCACCCTGGATTTACGTGGCTTCCAAGCGGGATTTGACCGGGAAAACCGCCGGTTCCATAGGGGCGATTGACGCTCCGGACTGGAAAGGCCCCGCCGCGTATGTCTCCATTTCCTCCGTCACCGGCGAGGGCTTAGGTGACCTGGAGGAAGCCGTGGCGAAGCTGTTTCCATCAGGGGAACCCCAGGAGGCCGGCAGTCTGCTCACGGACCAGCGGCAGGAGGAAGCAGCGTCCCGGGCAAGGAACGCGGTCCGGCGGGCGCTGGCGGCTCTGGAATCCGGCCTGACTCCCGACGCCGTGCTGACCGACGCGGAGGAGGCCCTGAACGCCATCGGGGAACTGACGGGCCGGACCGCAAAGGAGGAAATCGTCTCCAGGATTTTCTCCCGTTTCTGCGTCGGGAAGTGATCCTCATGTCTTTGGGGGAATCCCTGCTTGCAGAAATGCTGCCCGTTCCCGCAAAATCCGATTTACAAAACCGCATAATAATGTTACAATAACCACGGATAAGACAGGAACGTTTCCTGAACCGAAAGCCCCCTGGAGGGAAAGCGGGTTCAGGAAAAGAAAGGCGGTTGTATGAAGGATTTGAACGAACTGCGGGACAATCTCCAGGGACAGCGGCCGGTGCCATGGGAGCAGCTTCCGGATTTCGCTTTGTACATGGATCAGGTGTTGTCGTATATGGAACGGCAGGTGCTGCGATTCGACGGCGACGACGGACTGACAGCGGCCATGGTAAACAACTATACAAAGAGCGGCCTTGCGCCCCGGGCGGAGGGAAAGAAATACAGCCGGGAGCATCTGGCGTACTTTACCGTAATCTGCATTTTGAAGCGGGTGATGTCTACCCGGGACATGGACCTGCTGATCCGGGAAGAACTCAAGGGCGAACGGACAGTGCCGGAGAGCTACAAAGCCTTCTGCGAGAGCCTGGACAAGGCCATGAAAATCACCGCCGGGGAGCTGGATGGCCGGGAAGGGCGCACGCTGGCCGATGACGCCATTCATTTTGCCCTCCTGAGCTACGCCGCGGGAGTCGCCAGCAGTCACTGTGTGGCCATGCTGCGGAAACAGAGAGGCCAGGAAATCAGAGCCAGCCGGAAAGCCCAGGAGAGCAAGGCGGCCCGTAAGGGAAAGGAGCGGGGCTGATGTATGTTATTATGACGGATAGCTGCTGCGACCTGAAAGCGGAGACCGCGGCGGAACTGGGCCTTACGGTGCTGCCCCTTCGTCTGGAGCTGGACGGGGAGAGCTTCCGGAACCAGTTGGACGGCCGGGAGATTTCTTTTCCGGATTTTTACGCCAGGGTCCGGGCGGGGAGCTGTCCTGTGACCTCTGCCGTCAACGTGGGCGAGTTCGAAGAAGCCATGGAGCCTGTTCTTGCCGCCGGAAATGACGTGCTCTGCCTCTGCTTTTCCTCCGCGCTGTCCACTACTTATCAGTCCGCCGTGATTGCCGCCGGGGAGCTTTCCGAGAAATTCCCGGAACGGAAGATTTTCGTTGTGGACACCCTCTGCGCGTCTTTGGGACAGGGCCTGTTGGTATGGCTCTGCGCCCAGGAACAGAAAAAAGGCCGGTCCATTGAGGAAGTGCGGGACTTCGCGGAGGAGACAAAGGGGAACATCTGTCATTGGTTTACAGTGGACGACCTGAACCATCTCAAACGGGGCGGACGGGTCAGCGCGGCGGCAGCGTTCTTCGGTACCATGCTGGCCGTCAAGCCCGTGCTGCGCGTGGATGGGCAGGGCCGGCTGATACCTACGGAGAAGCGCCGCGGCCGGAGAGCGTCCCTGACGGCGTTGATGGATCATATGGCAGAGACGGTCACGGACCCGGGCACGGTCTTTATCAGCCATGGAGACTGCCTTGCGGACGCGGAGCTGGTTGCCGGAGAAATCCGCCGCCGGTTTCAGACGCCGGAAGTTTACATCAACTACATCGGCCCCGTGATTGGAAGCCATGCCGGGCCGGGCACGGTGGCGCTGTTTTTTATCGGGAAGCAGCGGTGAGACGGGGAGGACGTTTCCAAAAAGGAGGAATCGGGAATGCGCTGGCTGGAAGTGCATATTGACACAAACCATCATGGTCTTGAGACGGTGGAAGCGATGCTCTCGGGACTGGAGATTGACGGGATATCGGTAGAAGACGAGGAAGAATTTCAGGATTTTCTGGAGAATAACCATGAATACTGGGATTATGTGGATGAAGACCTGAGCCGTCGGATGGCGGGCCGTTCCCGTGTGACGTTCTATCTGGAGGCCAAGGAAGCGGGCTTCGCAAAGCTGGGCGAGGTCCGGATTGCGCTGGAGGCCCTGAAACAGAGCCGGTCGGACTGCGGGACCCTGCTGATGACCCTGGACGACATGGAGGACGCGGACTGGGAGAACAACTGGAAGCAGTATTACAAGCCTATGGAAATCGGAAAGCGTCTTCTTGTGATCCCCAAATGGGAGACGGCGGACCCCGGCCAGCGCGTGCCTCTGTATCTGGACCCTGGACTGACCTTCGGCACGGGAGCCCACGCCACAACGCGGCTTTGTCTGACGGCGCTGGAGGACCTGATCAAAGGCGGCGAGCGGGTGCTGGACGTAGGCTGCGGCAGTGGGATTCTGTCGGTGGCGGCCCTGCGTCTGGGAGCGGCGTCGGCTGTGGCAGTGGACATCGACGACAAGTGCCGGGACGCCGCCGGAGAGAACGCCGCCCTGAACGATATCCCGCCGGAGGCTATGCGGGTTTATATCGGGAATCTTCTGGCGGACGAAACCCTGTCGGAAAAAATCGGCGGCGGCTATGATGTTGTGCTGGCGAATATCGTGGCGGACGTTATCATAGCCCTTGCGCCGAAGGTACAGGGCCTGCTGAACAGGAACGGCGTGTTTCTCTGTTCCGGCATCATTGACAGCCGCGCCGAAGAGACTGCCGCCGTCCTGAACGCCAACGGTCTTGAGATTCTCCAGCGGCGGGAGGACAACGGCTGGTATGCGTTTACCTGCCGGGTCCGGGAATAATGTGGAAATAAGAAAACATCAGGGACGGCCTGCAAAACTGCCATTCCTGATGTTTTTGATTCTACGGAGTATGATAGACCGCGACGGAGGCATGATCTCCCAGTCCGGGAACGATCCGAATCCACCGGACGCCCTGATAGAGCTGGCTGAGATGCACGCCGGCCGCGAAAGTCTCATTGGAAACACTGAAAAGCTGTTTGCCGTCGGCGGAGAGAAGGAAGTGATTCAAAGGTGTGCTGTCCGGCGGCCTGCTCATCCCGGAGCACCAGAAGAGGGACACGCCTTCCACAGTTATGGTCCCCCGCTCCAGCAGCACGTAATTGTCCTCCCCCAGAATATCCGCCGCGATACCGGATTCCTCAGCAATATAACGGCAGAGCTCCGGGCCGAATTTTGTCTCATAGAGCACCTGTGCATAATCCGCGTCGAAATCCTCCTCTGTGGACCGGAACTGGTAGAAATGCAGGTCCCCGTATGCTAAAAAAACTTCGAAATCCGGCGTTCGGGGCCAGTACCATTGTTTTCCCTTCATGGCCTCCAGCAGTTCACCCAGTTCCTGGATGGCGTCAGATTTCCCCGTCAGCGGCATTTGCAGATAGTAGGCCCCCGGCGTCTCTCCAAGCTGCCCCTGATAGCCCTGATCCCCGGCGCTGTCCAGTTCCAAAGGCAGGCCGTACTTTTCCGCGAACAGCTTCATCTGCTCCATCACCATGCGTTCGGGGTAATTGGTCTGATAGCCGCCGTCATCGTCCTCGTAGGCAAAGAAAAGCAAATCCGGATCATCTTCCGGCGCAAAGATAAACTCGCCGTCCTCATAGGGATGCACAAACGTCCGGTGATAGTCTTCTTCCAGCCGCGCGCGCATGGTTTCCTGCCAGGGGGTACGCCGGAACGCGCCCTCCGGACCAAACAGCAGATCCATCAGGGCCAGTCCGGACATCACCAGAAGGAACACAACGCCGAACACTGACGCAAAACGCCGTTTCACAGGCCAGCTTTTCCATTCCTTCCGGAAGCGGCTGTTCTTCCAACGGAGCTTCCGGCGTTCCTTACGGCTTACATGGAGCAGTCGGGAAAGCCTGCGGCACTCCGGCGGGACGCTGTTCGCAAAGCCGTAAGCCTCGAAGACAGCCCGCCGTACCGCAAGGGGCAGGTCCGGATTCTGTTCCAGAAAGTCCTCCAGGGCAAAGATGAAATCCAGATTGGCCTTGACGTTCCAGAACACCGGGCTTTGCAGGAAGGACCGCCATTGGGGAAGCGGCGCATTGCAGGACAGCAGCAGCTCCAAAGCGTGGGTAGCCGCCATCACCGCTGCCCAGGCTTCCTCATCGTCCTCGGCCCGCCGGCGCTGTTCTTTCTCCTGGGCGGCAATCCGTGCCCGGTTCTTCTTGCGCAGTTCCTCTATCTTCCGACGCTGCGCCGCCCGTGCCTCTTCCTCGCCCTCCGCAAAAAGACGCTCATAATCCCAATCCTTTTCCGGTCTTGCTCCCTCCGGCTGGGACCGCTTTTTTTCATCGCCGCGCAAAAGTTCGTCATAATCCCAGTCGCCGTCTTCTTCCTTGTCCGATTCTTCCTCCGGCTGGGACCGCTTTTTTTCATCGCCGCGCAAAAGTTCGTCATAGTCCCAGTCGCTGTCTTCTTCCTTGTCCGATTCTTCCCCCGGCTGGGACCGCTTTTTTTCATCGCCGCGCAAAAGTTCGTCATAGTCCCAGTCGCCGTCTTCTTCCTTGTCCGGTTCTTTCTCCGGCTGGGATTTCTTCTTTTCGCCGTCCCGCGGGAATATGTCTCTGTCCGCTTTTTCCAACGGCGGCGGTTTGAAGACTTCCAGGATTTGCGGCGCGGGACCCCGTTTTTTCTGTCGGGCGATACGGCAGGCCTGCTGATAGGCGTCGTGAAGCTGCTGGAAGCCCTCGGGGTCCTCTTCGGGATGGACGGCTTTCAGCTTTTGGGCGTAGGCGCGGCGGATTTCCGGAAGCTCCGACGGCCCCGGCAGTTCCAGCACGTTCCACGGCCAGTTCACGATTCGTCATCCTCCTCGTCGTCCAGGGGAGAAAGCGCGGCGTCGCCCAGGTACGCTTCCACTTTATCAAAAAACTGGTCAGCCCGCCGGGTAGCCTTGGCGATGCGCAGGCTCTCCTGACTGTTCAGCTGCATCTGATACCAGTCCAGCATTTCCGCCACCTTTTCCCGAAGATGCCCGACGGTGACCGCAAACAGCCGTTCTGCCCTTGCGATCATGGCCCGGGGACCTTCCTGCTCTCTGGGATGCAGCTTCAGGGCCGAAAGCTCCTGCAATCGCTTTTCCGTCTCAGCCTCGCTCATGCCCTGATTCTGCAAAACCAACCGTTCCTTCCCGCCCGCGTCGTTGTAGGCTTCTACTTCCAAAAGGCCGTTGATATCGTAGGTAAACCGGATGCGCACTCCTTGGGTTCCCCTCGGCGCGGGCGGCACCCGGAGGGTCAGATGGCCCAGCAGCGTATTATCGGCGCAGTAGCGGTTTTCACCCTGATAGACCTGGACCTCCACCTGCTGCTGTCCGTCCCGCACGGTGCAGTAAACGTTCATCTTGCTGGTGGGCAGCACGCTGTTCCGCTCGATAATGGGACTCATCAGATGCCGTTCCGGTTCGCTCTCGTTGTACCGCGCCACGCCCAGGGTAAAGGGGCATACGTCCGTCAGAACCAGCTCCCGCAAATCCCCGGCCCGGGCCTTCATTCCCGCGCAGACCCCGGCTCCGATGGCTACGGCGGTATCCGGACGGCTGTCCTTCACAGGCTCTTTCCGAAGAAACCGGGAGATATACCGCCGCACCACAGGCATATGACTGGACCCGCCCACCATCACCAGATCATCCATTTCCGCCGGCGAAACACCCGCGTCCAGAAATACCCGCTGGATGGGGTCCGTCATACGTTTGAACAGCGGCCCGCCTTTGCGTATCAGCCATTCGTTGTTCAGGGTCAGGGATGCGGAAAGAGTCCCGTCATCCACGGCCATAATCACCATATCCTGCTGTGTCAGGGCCATTTTGCACGTTTCCGCCTGCCGGAGAATCATTTCCCTCTGCCGGGGCTCCAACGCGTCGAAATCCACCCCGCAGTCCTCGCAGAAGCCCCGGGCGATGGCGCTGTCAAAATCCTGCCCGCCCAGACGGTTATCCCCGCTGACGGCCGTGACGCTGATGACATTGTCAAAACGCTCCACCAAAGACACATCCAGCGTGCCGCCCCCAAAGTCGAACACCAAGCAGACCTTATCCACATCCCCCTCCGCGATATGCCCTGCGACGGCGGCGGCGGACGGCTCATTCACCAGACGCTCCACCTTCAGACCGGCAAGAGCGGCGGCGCGTTTTGTAGCAGCCCTCTGCGCCTCGGCAAAGTACGCCGGCACGCTCACCACCGCTTCCTCCACTGGCTCGCCCAGATAAGCCTCCGCGTCCTCCCGCAGGCTCCGCAGCACCAGAGACGACAGGTCCTCCGGCGAAAAGGTCCTCCCGCCCAGTTCCCAACGCTTTTCCGTCCCCATCCAGCGCTTGAAATGGCAGGCTGTCCGGTCCGGATGGGTAATCAGGCGTTCCCGGGCGGCGCGGCCTACCAGAATGCTCCCATCCTCGTCCACGCTTACCACGCTGGGCGTCAGCACGTCCCCTGCGGCGTTGGGAATCAGTTCGCTCCGGCCATTCCGCCAGACCGCCGCAAGACTGTTGGTGGTCCCCAGATCGATTCCTATGATGGCCATGCTTTCCTCGCTTTCGCGCCCGTTACCAGCGGCTGTATACGTTGGTTACAGGCTTGTCTATGAATTCCGTCATTGTGCCTTCCGCGGACCAGTTGATTTTCTCGCCGCTCACCAGCTCGCAGGCGGTATAGGTTCCGGCTTCCTGATCCACGCCGGTGAGAATCAGCACCCGCTCCGCGCCGCCGGCCTTGATGTGTATCATGTCTCCCGCCGCAAGCCGCTTGAATTCACGGTTCATGGTAATCGGCGCGTCCTCCCCGAAGAGATAGTCGCTGACCGCCATGCCAAAGGCCAGACAGCCCTTTCCGCTGCCCATGCCGTAGGAATTGTAATTGTATCGCTGCACGCTGGTCCATACCGTGCCGTCCGGACAGCCTGTCTTCACCAGCTCCAGCAGCTCCAGCACGTTTTCCGTAGTCCGGGGCTTGCCGTTGGACAGATAGCCCTCTTGTGCCGCAGGAGTCTTGGCATTGACGCGCTTCATCATCTCCTGCACCGTCTCATCCCCCTGCAAACCAAACGGGGGCATTTCCCGGGCCTCCGGCGAACCGGCAGAGTCTTCCGGCGCGGGAGCGGGCGCGGAGACAGGCGGCGAGTAATGCAGCAGCTTGCTCAGCCGGGACCAGACCACGCAGGCTTGAGCGCGGCTGAGGGTATTTGTGCCGCCGAATTTCCCGTCGGTCTGCCCGCTGAGAAGATTCAGGAAATAGCAGGTGGCCACGGGCATCTGATAGCGTCCGGGAATCTGATTCCAGTCCCCGATGCGCCCCTGAATGCTCAAACGCTGCTCCAGAGAAGGCAGATCCGCGCCCTTCTGGTCCAGGATATTATAGAGAATCGTGGCCATGTCGTAGCGGCTCAGAGGCTTGTTGATAAAATCCCCCCACTGCCGCAGATTGGCCTTGTAAGCGTCCTCCAGGCTGGTCCCCGCCAGAACCGGCTCACAGGTCTTTACCGCCTGCATCCACCAGGTGGAATTGTCGGTTCTCTGGGCGGCGTACTCCTCCGACAGCAGCGACCGGGACAGGAACTTGCAGAAATGCGCCCCCGACACTGGATCTGAAGGCTTGAAGCTCCCTCCGGCGTAGCCTGTCACCACTCCCGCGTCCGCCGCTTGAGAAATCTCCGCCGCCGCCCAATGGTCCTCAGGCACGTCGGTGAATTCCGCGGCCAGTACCGGCAGGATCAGCCATAACAGAACCAGCGGAAAAATCAGTCCCTTTTTCATATCCTTATTCTCCTTGTTTTTATTCGGGTTTATCCTCCCATTCTACCACGCCCGGGCCTGAATCGCAAGTATCCTCTTACGCGCCTCCCGGGTCCCGGAACGCCGTTTTTTGCGCTGGAAGTCTCCGGTGGGGGCGTTTTCTGAAAAAAGTCTTTTTGTTTTCCGGGAAATATGTTATAATTATATTCTATCTGTAGAAATATGGAATTACAGGGAGGAGGATTATTATGGACGATAAGATGGACGAAAAGCAGATACAAAAGCATCATCTCATGACCCAGACCCCGGTGGGCCGTTTGATCTGCCGTCTGGCGCTGCCCTGTATCGTCAGTATGCTTGTCACGTCGTTCTACAACATGGCGGACACCTTTTTTGTCGGAATGCTGAAGAGCAACAGTGCAACGGGCGCCGTAGGGGTGGTGTTTTCCTTTATGGCGCTCATACAGGCGGTAGGCTTTTTCTTTGGTCATGGCAGCGGGAATTTCATCTCGAGGGAGCTGGGCCGTCAGGACGTGGAGGAGGCTTCCAGAATGGCGGCCACGGGCTTCTTTTTCGCATTGGCCGCCGGCGTGTTCATTTGCGTGCTGGGCCTTGTTTTCCTGGAACCGCTGTCTATGATCCTGGGTTCCACGGCCACAATCCTGCCTCATACAAAGGCGTATCTGCGGGTGATTCTCCTGGGCGCGCCCTGGATGACCGCCTCTCTTGTCCTGAACAACCAGCTTCGCTATCAGGGCAGCGCGGCCTATGCCATGGTTGGGATTGCCAGCGGCGCGGTGCTGAATATCGCCCTGGACCCGGTGCTGATTTTCGGCATGAAGATGGGCATAGCGGGCGCGGCCTGGGCGACGATTATCAGTCAGTTTGTAGGGTTCTGCCTGCTGCTGACAGGCTGCTGCCGGGGCGGGAATCTTCGGATACGCTTCTCCAAGGTCCGCCTGAAGCCCTTCTACTTTATCCAGATTGTCCGGGGCGGACTGCCTTCTCTGGCGCGGCAGGGTCTGGCAAGCGTCGCTACCATCTGCCTCAACCGCGCCGCGGGGCCCTACGGTGACGCAGCCATCGCCGCCATGGGTGTGGTGCAGCGGATTGCCATGTTCGGCGGCTCGGCTATGATCGGCTTTGGTCAGGGTTTCCAGCCGGTATGCGGGTTCAATTTCGGCGCGGGGCTTTACGGCCGGGTGAAGGAGGGCTTCTGGTTCTGCGTCCGGGTTTCGCTGGGCTTCCTGCTGACCATCAGCGTCCTGGGCTGGGTCCTCGCCCCCAACCTGATTGCTGTCTTTCGGGATGACCCTGACGTGATTGCCTGCGGTACAACGGCGCTGCGCTTCCAATGCCTGACCTTCGCCTCACTGAGCTGGACCATTATGAGCAATATGATGCTGCAAACCATAGGCCGTACCGCCGGGGCGACCTTCCTGGCCATGGCGCGGCAGGGGATCTTCTTCATCCCACTGGTCGGCCTGCTCTCCAACAGCTTCGGTCTTCTGGGCATCCAGATCACCCAGACCGTCTCGGACGCGCTTACCCTCGCCTGCGCACTGCCCATCCAGCTCCATGTCCTGCGCCAGATGACAGAATCGGAAGTCAGAAATTAGGACTTGGGAATTGCCCCGTAAAATTGTGAATATTCTTTGTTAACGATATAATTCCGCGTTCCCAATCCACACAGGGGGTGTCTGTTATGGAGGAAACTGCTTCTTTCCGCTGCGGGCCGTATCTTCTGGCGCCTGCCTGGGACAGCATGACCGTGGCCTGGGAGAGCAGCGTCAACTGCTGTGCGAGGGTATCTTTCGCGGAGGGGGAGGGTCCGTTCTGCCCTGCCTTTGCGGTGCCAGCCGTCCCGGACGCGCCGCGGTTCCAGGGGAAGCAGATGGCCCTTTTCCGCTGGACGCTGGAGCAGCTTCAGCCGGAAACCAATTACCGTTACCGGGTGGAGCTGGAGGGCGGAGACTGCCTGACTGCCGGCTTCCGTACCCTGCCCAGAAATCCCGACCGGCTTCGGCTGCTGACGCTCTCCGATTCCCATGCCTTTGCCACAAGAGAGAGCTTCAACAGGGCTGTCTGGGAGAACAGGCCGGATTTTATCCTGCACAGCGGCGATATTGTCGAGGGCACCGGCGTCCAGGCGGAACAGTTTGCCTGCTTCCTCCGGGGCCGGGACGAGAGCGATTTTATCCACTGGTTCCCCGTCCTTTACGCCCAGGGCAATCACGACCAGGGCGGGCCTTATTCTGACGCCTATATTTACGCCGTGCAGGATTCCCGTTATGGCGCGGAGGTCCGGGGCGACGTCTCCATGAACTGCGGCGGGCTGCATATCATCCTTATGAACAGCGGACCCTGGGGCCTTGGGGAGATGAACGCCGGAACTGCCGGGAAGCCTGCGGACGAGTGTACCCTCCGGGAAATCGCGGCGGCGGAGGATTGGCTGCGCCGGGACCTGGCGGGCGAACAGGCAAAGCAGGCCGTTTTCCGGATTCTGGTCCTCCATCATCCCTGCTCTGATGCCTATACCGCCCGGCATATCCCTGCCATTGCCGAGCCGGGACGGGTGGATCTCCTGCTGGCCGGACATACCCACAGCTATGCCCGCTGCGTTTCCTCTGACCCTTCCATAGGCGCGGGGACGGTCTGCATTACCCAGCAGGATGCCCGGATGTACAGCCCCCGGGGGAATTACTGCATCCTGAATGCCGACCTCAAGCAGGGCCTGCTGACACTGTCCAGCATCGGCAGGAAGAGCGCGTCCCATGAGGCTGTGATCGCGGAGGTGACCCGGATTGCGTCAGAGAAACAGCGGCTTGCCTATGACGAGGTGGAAATCGGCCCGGAAACTGTCCTCTGCGGCGATGCTGTGACCGTGCGGGCAAGAGTGACCAACCAGGGCAGGGGGTTGGCGGCGGCGGTGATTCCTGTGGAGGACAACGGCGTGACGCGCTTCCTGTACCAATTCCACGGCGAGACCATTCTCCTGGAACCGGGGGAATCCGTTTTGCTGGAGGCCTCCCTGCCCATGGAACAGACCCAGGGAACCCATACGCTGAAAGTAGGGGCTTCGGGGCACGCCGTGGAGGTGCTGTCCCGGCCTGCCTGCTTTGTCTTTGCCCCGCCGGAAATCCGTATGGGCGACGGCTCCGCGGCGGGACTTTCCTTCAGTCAGGTGCAGGTCCGGGCGCGGGTCCGCAATATCGGCAGCGAAACCGGTACCCAGAACGCCGCGCTCCGGATTGACGGCCAGCCCGCAGAGACCAGAAGCCTGACCTTGAACGCCGGCGAGTCCGGGGAGGTCCGCTTTTCTCTCGGCTTTGAACAGGCTGGGGCGTATGAAATCACCGTGGGCGAAAGCGAACCCCGGACGGTCCATATTGAGGGCGGTATCCAGGGAATGCCCATTGTCAGGGACCGCTCCGGGCAGGGACATGATGCGGTCATTCACGGCGCCCCCAGACGGGGATTCGATGAACAAGGCCGCCGGACGCTGATCCTGGACGGCTGTCATGACTACCTGGAGATTGCTGATGACAAGGGCCTTCACAGCAGCGGCGCGATTACCGGTATGGTCTGGGCGAAGCTGCCGGGAACCGGGACCACCAGACCGGGCGTTGCGGAGCTGACGGCCTCCTGTACCGGCAGCAAGGGAGTAATCGCGGACCATAACCCGCTGCTGGTCAAAGGCGCGGGACTGGGCTGGGGGACCTCCTATCAGTTCCGTATGGCTGTCCGGGACAACGGGAAGGTGACCTATGGCGTCTGCTTCGAGGACGATAACGGTGAATTCGGCTGGAACGACAGCGGACATCCAAACGCCGGCATCCAAAAGGACGTCTGGGTGCAGTACACCAGCGCCTTTGATCTGGAGACGGGCGGCGATTCCTACGAGAACGGCTTTCACAGCGCCCACGCGGACCCGCCGTTTTTTGACGCGCCGGTGAAAAACTGGACAGGTGCGCCGCTCCGAATAGGACTGGGGTTTAAAAACAAGATGCACAGCCGTCGGGGCCGTGGGGCATATCATACCATGCTGCCGGGGGAAATCTCACAGGTGCGTTACTACCTCCGCAAGCTTACGGCCAGGGAAAACCGGCGGCTTCTGGAGGACCCGGAGGCGGAGGACGTTCAGGCTTTGCAGGTTCATCTCCGCTTTGAGGACGCCGACCTGGAGCTTCAGGGGACGCATACCACGGAATGGGTGCCCTGCGACAGCGCTTGGACCCGTCTCCGCTGGCAGGCTGACATCCCGGAGGGCGCTCGGGTGACTGTATGGCTCCAGTTTTCCCACGACGGCCAGACGGTTTCCGGACAGACTTCCGCAAACCTGAGGGACGGCTCCCATACACTGGAGCTGGAGGGGGATTATGCCTGCTGGGTACGCCTGCACACGGAATTCCAGTCCTGCCTTGACGGGGAATCCAGCTGCGTGCCGGTTCTGTTGGAATACCTGCTGGAAACCGGAGAGAACAAGGTGCTGGGCGTCCCACGGAGGACTTACCGCTGGAATACCTTGGACAGTTGGCGGCGGGGGACCTTCGCGGGGGCCGTGGGGCATCAGGACAGCGATGTTTACCGTGACCACGCTGAAGACCTGCCGGAGGAATTCGTTTGATTGCATGAAAAGAAGCCTCCCAATTTGTCGGGAAGCTAAAAATGGGAGACATCAGCCGCCTTCTTTTGGCCTTTGTACCAGAAGCAGGCGGCTGTAATGCGTCGGAAATGTACGGCACCCCATTTGTTGGACGGGAGGAACGATACGAAAACGGCGTGGAAGCGGAAGCCGGACAGGACAGTCTGGTTAAGAAGGCCTGACAGGAGAACATTTGTCAAGGGGATTTCACTCATAAAATGCCTCCTGCAAACTGGCAATTTATCCTTAGAAGTGATCCTGTTCTTTCGTTATTTGCTTATCCGTTGAAAAATCTTGCCCATGTCTGGAACTGCTCATACTGTTCCGGAGTGTTGAGCCGCTGGGCGGAACCATCTTCAATGTCTGCTGTTCGCTCGTCATCGGACATTGAGATGAAGCAGAGGGTCTCTGGGGCAAAGATACCCTCCGCCCGCAGCGTCTCAAATGCCAATGCCACTGTCTCCAGAAACTGTTCCTGGAACTGTTCTTGGATTTCGTCATAGGTGTCAGCGTCCGTATTGGAGAGGGTCGCTTCCTGATTGCAGAGCTGTTGGCTGACCTGATTGAGTTCACTGTCCGTCCCATCGGAGTAGCCCCACTCATCAGGGAGATAGCGATTCAGGCTGAATGATCCATCCGCCACATGGTCCACCAGCTCCTCGGGCCAGTACTCCCGCAATTCTGCCAGACGCTCCGGCGCCCGGTCCTCTTCATCCCGCCTCGCCAGCGCCTCTTCGGTATTCACTGCCAAAAAAAGGGTGATGCAGTCGCTGTCGGTAACCAAGGCCGCACTGTAAATGTGCTCTTTCCCAATTTCCCGACGAATCTTCTCCATTGCGTGCCGTACAGCCTTCTCAATAGCGGGCTGTAGGTCTGCGAAGAATTGTTCCATCTTTAATTATCCAACCTTTCTTTTTGACGAATTGATATGAGACAAGTATAGCACAGGCGCAACCAGCGTTCAACCTCCATTGCAGGGGCTTCACATATGCTTTGGTCAATTATAACATATCCTCTGCCGGATGGTTCGGAAGAAGCCATTCCGTACATCCAGTGCGCCAAATGACTTCTGCACTTTCAAACAAAAATAGCCGTCCGCGCTTCTTTGCTGGAAGATACGAACGGCTATGACAATTGTTCACTTTCATAAAAAGAAACCAGACCGCAGGGCTTAAATCCTGTGATCTGGTTTTGGTGGACCTGAAGAGATTCGAACTCTCGACCTCTCGGATGCGAACCGAACGCTCTTCCAAATGGTACATTAAGCAGGCCCTTTTCTCTTGTTCCTGTTTGGATAGCACAGGCACCTTAAAAATTGTATGGATTTGGAAAAGTTTTCCGCGCACAAAACTTCCGCTTGCTGATGAGGAACAAAAGTCAGGTCAGATAGTACGGTCCCATACGGTAACTTGCGTAATGACGTCCCGCAGGCGATCGCCGCCCACCATATACTCCAACAGCTCATCGGCGGTATCACACCACTTTTCAGTAGATGCCGGATTATCTATATAAATCTGTGAAATCAGCATCTGGAGTGGAGCATCCGGAGTCTTGCGCAGTTTCGGCCAAATTCCGTAGGACAACCCTTTCCACTCAAATTCCACCTCACCGCCATAATTTACACACCATTTGAAATCGCTAATGGTTTTGAACCGATTCGCCTCGAAAACCTGACCGTTTATGAGACGGTCTTTATCTAACACATAGCCTTGCTTGGTGAAGGTATCCAGCACTTTGGTCGCCCATTGACGGAACTGGGTTGCTCGCTGCGAATTGATTCGATATCCTACGGCAATAATAGCAGGCAGAGCGTAGAACTTATACTGGTAGGTCTTGCCGTTATCCGCAACTTGTGCAAAAAATGCACGAGTTGTATTTTCATCTAACTCTCCGCTTTCAAATATCTTCTTCAGATGCTTGGTGACAACACTGCGGTCTACATCAAAAAGCTGAGCGATTGCCTTTTGGGTTAACCAAACATTGTTATCCTGCACACGGACCTCGATCCCCTCTTGACGGGAGTCTTTCGTAAAAATCAGGAAATCAATTGTGCTGTTGCGAATATGTGGTCTGTCGTCCAGCATTGTGTTTCACGTTCTCTCTTATTATAGTTAAGGTATATCATATTTTATCGCGAAAAGGGAAAAATGTCGTTTCTGTATTTACCGTCTCACTTTTTTTTATTTTATCACGACTTTTTGATGCCGTCTACTATTTTTTATCTAGGCCAGATCCATACCGTTCAAGTACTGCGTTTCCGAAATATTGAGCTCCACCTGAATATCATAACCTCTCGACAGTGTGACAGCCTTCACAATGTAAGAGGCAATCATCCGCTTTTCCTCTGGCGGTGCGGCGTCGTAGATATCTGCCCAGGACAAAATCTTTTGGTGTTGTTTCATAATTTCGTCTGCAAGAGCGCTGGCTTCAGAAATCTGTTCCTGAAGGACGCTAATCTGGTTGGACAGCTCGTCAATTCTCTGTTGAATGGTATCCATCCGTCTTTTGACCTGCTCCGGTGTAAACACACAGTTCCCCTCAATAGAGTCCAGCATCAGATCCTCCCATTTCGAGAGTTCTCTGACTGCTTTTCCGTATTCTGCCTTAGCTTTCGACAATTGCTGCTGATGCTGTTTGGTATTGACAATGGTCTGCTTTATGATGAAATCCTCTTCATTAACCGCCTTAGCCCGTTCAAAAATGCCCCGCAGAAGTTTGTCAATTACGGTGTCTACAGCAGGATATCAAATTCACCCATAGCGGCGTTACGCTGGATTTCCTGAATGGCGTCGCGGTCCTTTGCAGAAACCTTGAAGTCGGAAACGCCTTTTTCGGAAAATTCCTGAACGATGTCCCAGTTTTTGCATTCTGCGAACTCATGACACCGTTGTTTTTGCATGGGGATGTCGTCTTTCTCTACCTGTCCCTTGGTCGAAACCCGGTACAGACAACATGCTCGTTTTCTCATGACAGCCTCCTGTTTTCAGGCCGTCTTTCGCCGCAGCCAGCCCGTTTTGAGAATATCCCGTACAAGGGCTGGCACTTCTTCATTCTGTTTTGCGGTGAATTTCAGCCGGATTGTCACCCCTTGCATTACGAGTTCCGAGGAGTCGTTTCCGAAAGAGGCAGCATGAGCATTCCGGTTTTTCGACATAAGCCGCTCCTTTTTGTTATTTGACCTTCCCGACGGCTGCCTCCGAAGAGCTGTGCGCATTGCCTGAACCTCTTTCCGGGGTTTACAGCAACATTACCACAGAATTCGAAACTTATCCACTCCTTTTCGCAGACAGCCGCCGGTAGTTTTTACTGTTGTTTTTCAGTTGTTCTGATAGTCCTGAAAGTAGACGGGTTCTTTTACGCTGTGATGGTTTGCAATCTGTTTCTGAATGATATCAAGCGCTCTGTCCGGAGCAATCAGAAGCCAGTTAAAGTCAGAAAATGGCGTGTTTGCGTCGTAAGAATGCGCCATTTTTCGCAGAAGAGGCTTTACCATATCCGACAGAGAATCCGCTGCCAGAAGGTATTTTTCTTTTTGGAGGTCGTGGATGAGGCCTTGAAAATCTTCTGCACACAGCCGGATCGCAAACATTTGCCGTGCCGTTTCGGGAAGTTTATGGGCTTCGTCAATTACAATCGCACAGCTTTCCGGCAAAATAGGTCTGCGACCGGTCCCTCGATGGATGGCATCAGCAATGAGAAGATTATGGTTGCAAATTTGGAAGGGATATTGGTTGGTGTTGCAGGCATCCAGAAAAACGCGATAACGGCAATCATTCCGCTTACAGTTGCAGACCTGCGGCACACAAACACGCTCCCGGTCGTAGTTGCTGAGATACTCGGCTTCGTCCAAATCCAGCTTTTTTCGGAGGGAAAGCAGAGCGTTTCCGGACTTCCAGTTTTTCTTGCTAAGGTCCAGTTGTCCCAGTCTCCGTTCCAGCCGTTCGTCGCAGACATAGTGTGCTTTACCCTTGCGAATGACTGCTCGGATGGGTTCTGTAATCATTCTGTTGGCAATCAAAACTGCGGACAGAAAAGGTAGGTATTCATCCCGAACGGCCCTTTGGAGAGCAATACTGGAGGTGGAAATCAGGAGCGGTTTTGATGGCTTTCCATCTACAAAACGAACGCGCCGAAAGACAATTCCAGCGGTCAAATAGGCGTAGGTTTTGCCGATTCCAGTTCCAGCGTCGCAGAGAGCAATCCCACCGTTCAGCATCACATCAAGCATTCGATGACTCAATGCAGTCTGTTCCGGACGTTCCGGCAAACCTTGGGCGGGAAGAAGTTCCTTGAAAATATGATCTATGTCCCAATGAGCGTCCCGCCTGATTTTTTCCTTCATTTGTTTGTTCCTCTTTTTTCGTTTCTTTGAACATTTCCACCGCATTTGCAGCACGCGCCC
>Ga0073906_1003251_pt1 | contig 18868 bp, 22 predicted proteins | sample Inofromicrocosms_FD_65485 | JGI IMG/M metagenome (GOLD analysis project Ga0073906, IMG submission 65485) | Mouse cecum microbial communities from Vienna, Austria - Inoculum for glucosamine and mucus D2O microcosms | ecosystem: Host-associated > Mammals > Digestive system > Large intestine >...
AAATGCATTTTCCGATCCTGTGACAAAAAAATTCCCATCAGATCCAAAACCATATTTGATTGCTAAACCTGATTACGTCACAACAGAACCATTAGATAATGAAAAATCTGCTGCAAAATTCTATAAATCAAAACCGATGTCTTATGATGCAGATTCACCTTACTTCCGCTGGGAAAGAGAATGGAACGGGCAGGAAATTCAAGATGCAGTACAAGCAAATATAGCAGCACAAAGCGCTGCAGGGTTTATTAAACCTGCTGTTGCAAAAGGCGAAACTATCGGAATCATAAAAGAAATTAAAGTTCTCAAACGCGGTGATTCAGGTAAAATCATTGAACTTGAAATTATAACTGATGATAAAAATTACATAGTACAAAAAGAACTTGTTATAAGAAGACTTTTCACCAATAAAGGTAAGGCTTTACCGAGTGCAAATGTAGTATTTGAACAGGAATACAATGAAAACGGCGATTTAATTTATATTAAAGCTTACGGCGGCGGTTTCGGTCATGGTGTAGGTCTAAGTCAATATGGCGCAGGTTTTATGGGAAATAAACTTGGACAAAGCTTTGATCAAATTCTGAAGCATTACTATTCAGGAATAACTCTTGCCACAGAACCTGTTGTATTATCAAATGAAAACAATAATATAATTCAACAGTTTTATACAAAATCAGGAAAAGCCATCCTTGTAGCAGATAACAAATACAAAGCAAAATGTCTAAAAGCTGTAATAAATAATTATGAAACAGAAATTCAGCTTAACACCGCGCAAAGATACAATCAAATAGATTTATCAAAATATTTACAACGCGGAATGAATACGATAAAATTTTACTATCCTGAAAAACAGGGTGGAATAAGGATTTATATAGAACCGGTTGGAAAAGATGACAGATATTGTAACTAAAGAAGATAAAACACCAGGTGTATTAAAAGCCGCATGGCTTATTGCAGTTGTAACAATTGTAAGTAAGCTTATCGGGTTTGTTCGCGATATTATTATCGCAAACTATTACGGTGCATCTTTAGTTTCTGATGCGTATTATTATGCTTATCAAATTCCGTCACTTTCATTAATTTTACTTGGCGGAGTCGGCGGACCTTTTCATAGCGCGACAGTTGCTATATTTTCCAAACTAATTCCAAACCTGAAAGATAAACCGAGCGAAGAAGTTAACACGTTGTATTCAACCTTTATGAACGCAACAATAATATTTTTTCTAATTCTTTCAGCGATAATATTTTTATTCCCGAAACAAATTATGGGGCTGATTATATCAGGCGGTTCAGCAGAAATGATAAACCTTGCAGCAACTCATTTAAAAATTATGACACCGCTTCTTGTAATCGGAGGAATTGTCGGGATTTACTACGGAATTTTAATTATTTATAGACAGTTTATGCTGCCTAATTTATCTCCGATAGTTATGAGCCTTGCTATAATCGGGGTTGTAATCGCAGTTCCAAATGACCAAAAAGGTTATGCTCTGGCAATTGCAACTACAATCGGGGCAGTGTTACAGCTTGTTATTCAATATCCGAACATCAGAAAACTAGGCTACCGACTGCATCCGAACTTTGAATTTACAACGAACCCTTATTTCAAAGAGATTTGTGAACTTCTTTTTCCTGCGGTTTTAAGCTCAACAGTCGGTCAGATTCATATTTATGTCGATATGTTCTTTACATCTTTAATTTCAGAAGGCGCGTGGACTGCTATCGGTTATGCAAACAGAATTTTTCAATTTCCTGTAGGGATTTTGGTTACAGCTTTTCTTGTACCGCTTTTCCCTATTTTTGCAAAACTTGTTGCAGATAAAGACTATGACGGCATAAGAAATTACTTTAATAAAGGTGTCGGAGTATTATTTTTCGGAGCAATACCGATTATTATAGGGATTCTGGTTGTCGGGATGGATGCTGTAAGACTTGTTTTTGAACACGGTGTATTTGATTCAGAAGCAACATTTATGGTTACTGAAGCTTTATGGTTTTTGTCCGTTTCAATTATTCCATATGTATTTAGAGACTCCATAACAAGGGTTTATTATTCATTTAATGATTCTGCAACCCCTTTTGTCGTGGCATTTTCGTCTATTGTTTTAAAATTATTCCTGAACTGGATTTTAATATCAAAAATGCACTTTGGAATCGGCGGAATCACACTTTCTACATCACTTGTAACCCTATTTAATGCAGTAGTTCTCGGAGTTCTGATTACAAAAAAATTAAATATGAATTATAAATCATTATTCACAAACTTGTTAAAAATGGTAATTTCAGGTATTATAACACTTGGGGTTTGTTTTATCTGCGCATCAGAAATAGACAAATTTCTACATCTGCCTACGATTTCGTTTGAAATCGTAAAAATCAGTATAATAGCAATTATCTGTCTGGGTATATATATTCCGCTAAATTTATTATTTAAAATGGAATATGCAGGAGAATTGTTTAATAGATTAAGAGCAAAAATTTTAAGAAAATAAGCTAATTTAAAAATTAAATAAGAAGAGTTAAGTTACACATATGAGATTACAAATAGGACCAAGTATTGATAATAATAAAGTGCGACTGGATTTTAGAAAAAGTCCGGTAAAACCTGATAACGTACCAAGTTATGAAATAGAAAAATCAAAAGCAGATGAATTTGTAAGAAAATATAACTCTCAAGAGAAAAATTTAGTTATATTAACAATACTTTCGGCTGCAGTATGTGCAATACTCGGAATGTTTGCAAGCTCACATAAAAATTCTATTATAAAAACAGTTATGGGGTTAGCAGGCGGCACGATTGTCGGCACAGGAATCGGTATTGGAATATCTTCTTATAAAAAAAATCACTTAATGGATGAATATAACGTAAACGAAATTCATAAAAAATAATAAATTACCGGAGTATGAATGAAAGATAAATTTAAACCTACAACAGAAGAAAGCCCTATAATGATTATTCTGGGAATAACTGTATTTTATGTATTAATTGCAGGTTTTATTTTTTATCTTTATTTATTACATAGAATCACACTTTTACCTTGTATTATAGCCATCTTGATTTTTACAGGAATATATTTTCCGAGATTTTTGATTATAAATAAACTCAAAAACAAAGATGAAATAAAAATCCTTGATGATTCTATTTTGATAAACAACTGCACAATTCCATTTTTTGAAATAAAAGATTTTAGAACCGAAGATAAAAAACCTCAAGTAGTATTTTTTATGAGCAATAAAATGGTTGTTTTCGCTCAAAGCAAATTCTACCTTCGCTTAGCTTCCGGTCAGGTTGAATTTAACGTAATAGGCACAGAAAAAATTAAGCTTTTAAAAGAGTTCCTGACGCAGCTTTTGGGAAAAATTTAAAATACTATTAAACAGTATTATCTAATATAGAACTTCCCTTATATTGAAGCGCCTGCATAAGATGAATTTGCGTAATGTCTTTACTTGAATCAAGATCCGCAATTGTTCTTGCAAGTTTTAGAATTCTATCATAACGTCTTCCCGAAAGTTGATATTTCACAATAGCGACTTTTAATAACTCTTTTGACTTTTCATCAATTTTACAATATTTTTTGATAAGTTCAGTAGTCAGTTCCGAATTTGTCAAAATTGACTCGTTTTTATAACGTTCAATCTGCATTTGTCGGGCTTTCACAACGCGTTTTCTGATAGCTGCCGAATCTTCTTCCGCATCATTTGTCGACATAAGTTCCACAGATGTTAACCTCGGAACCTCAATTTGGATGTCAATTCTGTCTAATAACGGTCCAGAAAGTCTTGATTGATACCTGTTTATTTGAGAATCCGTACAGGTACATTGCTTTTCCTTGTCACCCAGAAAACCGCAAGGACAAGGGTTCATCGCACCAAGAAGCATAAATTTAGCAGGATATTTTATTGAATGTTTAGCACGCGAAATAACAATTTCACCATCTTCCAAAGGCTGACGGAGAACTTCTAAAACACTTCTCGGAAATTCTACCATCTCATCCAAAAACAAAACCCCGCGATTTGCCAGCGTAATTTCACCGGGTTTTGGATTGCTTCCTCCGCCAATAATTCCATATGATGATGCAGTATGGTGAACAGAACGAAACGGACGTTTCATCATCAACGGTTCATCTGACGGTAAAAGTCCGCATATACTGTAGATTTTAGTAAGTTCCAAAGCTTCTGACAATTCAAGCGGCGGCAAAATTGACGGAAAACACTTTGCCATAAGAGTTTTACCTGAGCCGGGAGAACCTGTCATTAAAATATTATGCCCTCCTGCAGCTGCAATTTCCAGCGCCTTTTTAGCTTTTTGCTGACCTTTCACATTCTTGAAATCGAACGCGTAATCCTGTTTTATTACGCGATTTAAATAGTCTTTCACATCCACAACTGTCGGCGGAATCTTCGTTTCTATAAAATGGTTTACAACATCTGTTAAATGCTTCGCACCAAATACATTTACCTCTCCGTTTAATGCTGCTTCTTTTGCATTAACTTCCGGAACAATTACATTTTTTACACCAGCCTCTTTTAGCCCTAATACAAGCGGCAAAACTCCGTTTACACAACGCAAAGTTCCATCCAAAGACAGTTCACCGATAAAAGCATAATCTTTGGTTTTCTCAGAATCCATAACCTCTTCTTCTGTCAAAATTCCGACAGCAATCGGCAAATCAAAACTTGTCCCTGCTTTTTTCAAATCAGCTGGAGCAAGGTTTATTATAACTTTTTTAGACGGAAACGAATACCCCGAATTTTTTATTGCAGACTTTACCCTATCACGAGCTTCGTTTACGGAAGCATCAGGCAAGCCGACAATAGCCATCCCTGGCAACGAATTTGCCACATCAGTTTCAACCGAAACTTCATATGCCGTAATTCCTATAACCGTTGCCGTTTTTACTATATTAACCATACAGCTAGTATAGCATAATTTCAATTATTTGTCTTTTATGTTAAACCATGATAAAATTAACCCGTGGAGAGACTAAAAATGACTAAAGAAATTTCTAAATTAAAAAATAATATTGAATACATTTATAAACAAAACAAAAATACCCCGAGAATGGCATTATGCTTAAATTTTTCAATAAATGAGCCGGAAGAAAAACCGGGGATTTATTCACTTGTATCAAGACTTTTGCTTCAAGGTACCAAAAAATACAACAGCGAAGAACTTGCAAATGAATTTGAAAAATATGCAATAGATTTCTCAAGCGATCTGTTTCCTAACTATCTTCGCTTAAACTTCCTATGCCTTAATGAAGATTTTTCAAAAGCAATTGAACTAATGAATGAAGTCATTACAAATTCTACATTTGATGAAATCGAAAAAGAAAAACTTAAATTGAAAGGTGAAATCACAGCAGAACTAGACTCTCCGCGAGCAAAAGCTATGGATTCATACTGCAAAGCAATGTATGAAAATCACTACTATGGAAATTCAATGACAAAAGTACTTGAGTCTCTGGATTCTATTACAAAAGATGATGTTATTAAAGCTTATAACTTAATTCTTCATGACAGTAAAAAAGCTCTTGCTATTGTCGGAACGCTTGATAAAAACGAAATTTTACCGCTAATCGAAGAAACTTTAGGACAGCTTCCATCTTCAAACGATAATAATTTCAATATAACTAAGCCTGAATTAAACGCAAAAAAAGAAATTATAAATATTAAACCTGATCTTAACCAAACACACATTATCAAAGGTTGGCAAGTTCAGACATACGGCGAAGAAGATTATCCGGCATTTATTCTTTTGAATATAATTCTTGGCGCAAGTGGTTTATCTTCAAGACTATTCCTTGAACTTCGTGATAAAAAAGGTCTGGCATATGTTGTAAGAAGTTCTTATGAAACTCACAAACTTATCGGCAACTTTATGATTTATATCGCAACAGAACCTAAAAATATAGAAGTTTCACTAAAAGGATTTAACGAAGAAATAGAAAAAATCAAAACAATTCCGGTAGACGAAAAAGAACTTGAAGATGCTAAAAATAATCTTCTTGGCAAATACGCATTCCTTGATGAAACCAATATTCAACAAGCCTGCTCTTATGCAAAATACGGAGTATTAGGCTTTGGTTTTGATTACGTTCAAAAGATTAAAGAAATGGTTAAAAATGTTACATCAGAACAGATTCTAAACTGTGCTCAAACATATTTTAATGACAAATATGTTTTATCAATAATCAAACCATAACTTATCAGCTAATAGTTTTTTATTTTATTTTTGGCAAAAATCCATATTGAGAGGATTGTTACGTGAAAAATAAAATTTGGAAAGCTATATATTTTATTTATCTTATAATCCTCTCAGGATTTATATTACCTAGCCCTGCATTAGAAAACCAAACAGCTATAGGGTACATACAAAATTCAACAGAAGACATAGAAACCATTTTCAGAAATAATATTCCGCTTCAAGATTCTGTTATATACACACAAGTTCCGCGCGGACTAGTCGTAAGTCTGGATAGTTTAATATTTTTTGAAAACGGAAGCGATGAAATTATTGAAGGTTCAAAATGCCTTCTTGATATAATAGGTGAAATCCTGTTATTCATAGATAAACCCTGCATAATAGAAAGTAATACACCAAAAAACACCTATAAAGATTCCTGTTATCGTTCAGACTGGGAACTTACTATGGTACGTGCCGAGAAAATAGCTGATTATTTGATAAAAACCCGCAAAATTCCTCCTGAAAAAATCCGAGCCGCAGGTTTTGGAGCAATGATGCCATTTGATGACAATGTATCATTCAAAGGAAACTTAAACCGCAGAATAGATTTTGTAATATTAAATCCAAACAACACAATCCTTCCTTAATAACCGTATTCTTATCATTTTATTGACAATAATATATTCAAATGTAAAATAATGATATGAAAAAAGTCTTTTTAACCTTTATATCAATTATTTTAATCAGTGCCCCTGTTTTTGCTGCAAAAAAATACTATATAAAAAATGATACTGATTATAATTTACAATTTCTTTGTTTTAATGAAAGAGAATGTTATAGTGTAAATCCTAATATTATTGAAATAAAAAATAAAAAGTTTGTGGGTTTTGGAAATTACCATTACTTTGATATAAGTACATATAAATATAATAAAAATACACATACTTATAGCGTTGATATCTTAGTAGACAGAGACCCTTTAACCGATTTAGACATTTGTAATAAATCTCCTTTCGATAATGGAAATATTACTCATTTAATCTTTTCATTAAAGTATAAACCATCATCGAAAGAATTCAAAGCAACCTATAAAGGTTTTGTATCAAGTGAAAATATAGTACAATATGATAATTCCAAGACAACTGCGATTCAAGTCAATTATTTAAACATATACTATGATAAGAATTCTAAATATATTAAAGATTTGTCAGACTGGCTAAAATTCTTCAATAAAGAAATTGCTAAAACAATTGGAAAACCTAATGGTTATAGCTATAATGTAGAACTGGAACATATTATTCCTTATTATATGCGTTACTATTTTACCCTGTCAAGATAAATCCACGGATTAACAGCTACACCTCCACCCTTGCCAGGGTTTCCATGTCTTATGGTCAAATGTAGATGAGGACCTTGAGAATATCCAGTGTTCCCGGAATATGCAATTATTTGTCCTTGTTTAACTTTTTGACCAATGCCTACAACCCATTTTGAAAGGTGTCCATATTCACTTGAAACTTTATTGCCATTCACTAATCCATGACTTATTCCAACCCAATAGCCATAACCACCTGAAGGACCAGCAACAACAATGCCATCCGCAATTGCTTTTATAGGGGTCCCAACTGGTACTGCAATATCAATTCCATTATGAACATGTGTGCTTCTTGGTTCTCCATATTCTCCTACAATAGGTCCATTGCAAGGCATGATCCACCCTAATGATACATCAGAAGGTGTTTTCTCTTGGGTATTGTCCTCATTAACCATTTCTGGATCAATTTCAGGCAAAGGTTTGTCACTTTCAATTACCTCAACATAACACTTGCAATTAGGATGAGGTCGTTCAGGAATTTCATCATAATAATCAAAAACCTTACCATCTAATTTTCTACATTTTTTAATTCTTTAATTAGTATTTTTTATTTCGCAAGTATTATTAACATCATTCCAAAGTTTACCACTATCAAGACAAGCTTCTATTTCTATAACCTTGTTTACCGTAGGAATATAAAATGAGATTCTAAAATATACCATTTGTAAAATTATCAGAATTAATAATAATAGAATTCTAAATTTATTTATTGATTTCATAAAAAACGAGGAAATAAAACCTAACGTTAATAATAATAGTACAATTAAATATAAAAATATTTGTATATCAAAATTTGAAGTAATAATAGAAGTAAATGTAATAATTGAGCAATAAAATCCAAATATTACAGAATTTACTAAAAATACTAATATCAAAAGTACATAAATAATTATTCTTGCTATTTTTACAATATTTTCTTTCATAAAACTATATTAAACTATTTTTTATAATCAGGCAATAAATCATGCATTAATATTGAACAATCACAATATGGATATTTTCGTCCTCTTTCTCGTCCTAGTCTGTTTGCAACTTGATCTCTTTCAGAATCTGCAATAGCTTCTTCTATAGTAACTTTATGAGATTTTGCATATACATTATTCCACTGATCAAAATTTTCTTTTTGATCACTTAAAATTTTTGCAAAATTTTCTCCTAAAATACCCATTTCTTGTGTCGCTTCACAATTAGCTTTTGAATGATAATATTTATCCATTTCAAATTCCTTTAAATGATATGCATGATACAAAAGCTCGAAATAATTAGATACAAAGATTCTAAGTGTATTTAAAAATGCACCAATAGGATTTAATAAACCTTGAACATCATGTAACAATGTTTGCCATTTTACTTTTTTCGCATACATATATGCATAATCATTATCTACATTATTTTCACATTCAGGCAAATGCTTTCCATATTCTTGACTTAAGATTTCTAATGTAGAATCTGCTTCTTGTATTAAATTTTGCACTCTTGATACATCATTCTCTAAATCTTGTACATATGTTTCGACTTCTGATAAAAGAGTTTCCGTTTCTTTTGTATTTTCTTCGATTTTTTTAATCATAATTTCTATTTCATTAATTGCATCACATGGTTCTTCATTATCGCTAGGATTTTGCTGTTTGGAGTTATCATCTTCAACCTCAACAACTTCTACCTTACACCTGCAATTTGGATGAGGTCGCTCCGGAATCTCATCATAATAATCAAAAACCTTACCATCTAATTCTTTACATTTATCACAAGTATTTTCACCATTTTCCGAATGCCAAACATATTTGCAGTAACTAATACCACCTTTTAAAATAACATTTTCAATATCTTCTTTTTCTTCTTGGGCATCATCTAAGTAATTATTTTCCTTTAATTTACCATAACGCTGTAATGATTTACCTATATTTTGTAAATCAGTATATCTTTTAAGAATTGTATTTTTATCTTTACTGCATACAACAGGATTTGAATGATTTTTAAGCAGGTTGGTTTGATAAAATGATAAATCACTCAATACATCTTCCGTTCCTTTACCCAATTTCAATGCGTTTAAAATTTTATTTTTTAAATTTGCCATTTATATTTCTCCTATTTTATTTATAAACTAGTGTTGACTAATATCACAATAACATACATGTGTTGATTTGTCAACACTGTTGAATTATAAAATGGTTATGCTAACATATTAATGAGGTAAAACATGGATAAACAAACACAATTAGAAAAATTCGGAACAGTATTAAAACAAAGAAGAATAGCTTTAAACTTAAGTCTTAGAGATGTTGAAAAGCTTTCTAATGTTAGTGCAGCATTAATAACTAAACTTGAAAACGGGAAAATGGCAAACTTTCCAAAACCTATCACGATAAAACAGCTTAGTAATGCATTAAAATTTAATGATGAATTATTTGTTTTAGCAGATATTTTATTTGAGCAAAAACAAGAAAAAAAACTAGAAAATTCATTTGAAGAAGATTTAAGAGAACTTCTTGCAACAAAAACTACACTTAATTCAGAAAATATTACACAAGTTTTGTACTTTATCTCCGGGCTAGAAAAATTGCAAAAAATTGAATCCTTATAAAAGGATACCACTTTAAACCAAGCTCAGAAGCTATTTATTCATCCATAAATTTAAAATCAGGTCCAAGTTTTTCTTCTAAACGACGTGCAAACTCGGAAAATCTAATACCACGAGCTTCTGCAATCTTCCAAAGAGTTGAAGCATGACTATCTATTTTCCCACTTTCCAAACGGCTTAATGTACTTTTATTAATATCATATCCATAAGCAAGTTTTGTCATAGATATTTTTGGATCAGAAAGCCTTAATTCTTTTGATAACTCACCCAATGCTTTTTTAAATATTGATAATTTTTCTTCAGAATGTTGCATATTTTCATCATAATAGTTATAATAAAGACGAGAGTTTACTTTATGCAACAGAAGGAGAAAATGAAAACTATTTTTTCATAACTAGTAAAATATTATAAATTTCGTGGAGCTTTTCCTGACTAAACCCTGGCAGCATACGAGCTATTTCTTTTTCATAATTAATATGTTCATCAAGTACTACCTTAGGTTTAGGAGTAAACAAAACATATGGAGCAACCTGAAAGAAATTTACTATTTTAGCTAATAATTTGCTAGTAACAAAATTTCGACCATTTTCAATTTGGCTTACACCTTTCTCATGTAATTCCAATATTTCTGCAAGTTGTTCTTGGGATAAGCCTTTTTGTAACCTCAAGTCTTTAACTCTAGCTCCCAATATATTATTGATATTTTTACTATCTTCCATAACTATATATTAGTTATTTTTTTTGCATACATCCACCGTATTAAACCATACATAATATATTTGACAATATACAAAGGAGACAAAATGTTTATAAAAGTCACAAAAGAACAACTTAGACTATTTGAAGAGGAAGTTTTGACGCTTATTCATAAGGGAAATTCTATTATTGAATTTGCATCTACACCATTATTAGATAAGGTAATTAAAATCAATGATTTACAACGCAAAGAATTAAAAAATATTATCAAAAAGGTAAACAAAATTAATAATACATTAGAACAAATTCAGGATATTCTGACAAAACTATAATCCTTTATCTCTACTCCTAGCCAACGATAGCTTGCTGCAGACGTGATGAACGATTTTCGTTAAGAATATTTTTAAGTTTCATAATCGCTTGAGCATGAAGTTGGCAAACACGAGATTCGGACATTCCAATGGTTTCGCCGATTTCTTTCATTGTCATGTTTTCCTGATAGTAAAGAACCATCAAAACACGTTCGCGTTCCGGCAAACGCTGTAATGCTCGTTGAAGATCTGTTTTTACATTCTTTTCTTCCATACGTTCTTGAGGGTTTAATTTAGTTGAATCCTCAATCGTATCAATGATTTCCATACTGTCTTCGGAAGTACCGCGTTTATCATAAATTGAGGTTACTACAACATCTTCTGACATAACCTGATTAACTTTATCAACATCCATATCAAGGTAGTTTGCGATTTCAGTTGAAGTTGCGGTTCGACCCAATTGTTGTTTAAGCACTTCTGCAGCTTGTTTTATATCTTTTATTTTTTTTCTTACGCTTCTTGGAAGGAAGTCTTCTGAGCGGATTCTATCTAAAATTGCACCGCGAACTCTTATCAGAGCATAAGTTTCAAACCTTGTATTCTTTTGAGGAGAAAAACGTTCGATTGCATTAATTAAACCTTCAACGCCGTAGCCTGCAATATCTTCAATAGAAATTGTTACAGGTAATGATACTTTCACACGTCCTACTACATATCTTACAAGATAGATGTATTGAACAATAAGAGTATCTCTTGCCTGTTTGTTTGTCTTATCAGCAAGATATTTTTCCCATAAAGCGATCAGTTCCTCTTCTGAGAGGCGCTTTATACTGTTATATGAAGAAAAATCAAAACCTTGTTCCATTAACCTGCCCAATCCGTTTTTCTACATTCCTATTCTATAATATTCAACAATTTATACAATCATTTAAAAGTATGAAAACTTGTAAAACGATTAAAGTTTTTGGGGTATATGAAAGTATGGTAAATAATGTTATCTTCCACGGTAACGATACCAGATATTAGGATTATGCTTATCTCTTACGTATAATGGCTTTTGATATTTTTTAACAGGTGCTTGCGGGGCTTTTTTTGTTTCGATGTCTGCGTAATATTTTTTCGGGGGTTCTGATAAAATCCCGTTTGAAATATCTTCAAGTCCGTTTTCAATCGCTTCAATATAGCGATAAGTCGCATCAACTCTGCGTTGCGGTTCTGATTTTATTCGGTGATACTCTTTTAAATACATGCTCTGGTATTTATCAAACGGGATTAGCGAAATTAATCCCATTAAGGTAAATATTGTAAGTGTTATCCAAATGTATTTTAAAGCGTTTTGCATACCAAAAGAATAACAAAAAATAGGCTTCATGTCTAAATGTTAAATTATTGTTCAAATTAGTATTATTATTTATAATAAAAGTGTGTGAACAAGCTTTTTGAAGAAGGAGAGAGAAATGATTAAAAAGTTTACATCACTAATGGCTCTTTTCACAATGTTTGCCATTGGTATTTCACCTGCATTTGCAAGTGAAGCTGATTTAGTTGTTCCAAGTATTAAATCTTTATCTCCAAGCAGTTACACATTGCTTTTGGTAGGACTTGGAATTTCTGTTATCGGTTTGATTTTCGGACTTGTTGAGTTTTTGAAAATCAAAAAACTGGACGTCCACACAGTTATGGACAATGTTGGGAATACTATTTTTGAAACCTGTAAAACATATTTGGTTCAACAAGGTAAATTCCTTTTAGTGTTAGAAGTTTTAATCGGTTTGTGTATCGCATTTTACTTCGGTTATTTGCAACAGATGCCACTTACCGGCGTTCTAACAATTTTAGGCTGGTCAGTAATTGGTATTTTGGGTTCTTATGCAGTTGCCTGGTTCGGTATCAGAATGAACACTCTGGCAAACTCTAGAACTGCTTTTGCCGCATTAAAAGGTAACCCGCTAAATATTATGAACATTCCGTTAAAAGCCGGTATGAGTATCGGGGTTTTACTTGTTTCTGTAGAACTTATCATGATGCTTATTATTCTTTTATTTGTACCTGGTGAAATTGCGGGTGCTTGCTTTATCGGTTTTGCTATCGGTGAATCTTTAGGAGCTTCAGCACTTCGTGTTGCGGGCGGTATTTTTACAAAAATTGCTGATATCGGTTCAGATTTGATGAAAATCCAATTCGGTATTAAAGAAGACGACCCAAGAAACCCTGGAGTTATTGCTGACTGTACAGGTGACAACGCGGGTGATTCTATCGGGCCTACAGCTGACGGGTTTGAAACATACGGTGTAACAGGTGTTGCTCTTGTAAGTTTCATTTTACTTGCTGTTATGGGGCAAGAAAATCAGGTTCAATTATTAGCCTGGATTTTTGTAATGAGATTTTTGATGATTGTTACATCAGTTGTTGCATACTGGTTAAACGGAATTTGGGACAAATTTGTTTACGCTCCGCGCGTTGAAAAATTTGACTTTGAAACTCCGTTAACAAGACTTGTTTGGATTACTTCAGTTCTTTCAATTGGTATGACATTTGGAGTAAGCCGCTGGTTACTTTCAGATATGGGTCATAATATCTGGTTAATTTTATCATGTATTATTTCTTGTGGTACTTTGGGGGCTGCATTAATACCTGAATTTACAAAAATATTTACTTCCCCTAAAGCTAAACACACAGAAGAAGTTGTTACTGCTTCTCGTGAAGGCGGAGCTTCATTAACAATTCTTTCAGGTATCGTATCTGGTAACTTCTCAGGGTTCTGGATTGGTATGGTAATTGTTCTTTTAATGGGCTTAGCATATTACGCAAGTACATATATTCCTGAAGACTTAATGATTTATGCATCAGTATTTGCATTTGGTCTTGTAGCATTCGGCTTCTTGGGAATGGGTCCTGTAACAATTGCTGTTGACTCATATGGTCCAGTTACAGATAATGCTCAATCTGTTTACGAATTATCATTAATTGAGGAACTTCCTGATGTTAAAGGTCAAATTCAAGAACAATACGGATTTGAAGCTGATTTTGATAACGCAAAACAATACTTAGAAGAAAACGATGGCGCAGGTAATACATTTAAAGCAACATCAAAACCGGTTCTTATCGGTACAGCTGTTGTTGGCGCTACTACAATGATTTTCTCATTGATTCTTGTAATCAAAAATACATTAGGCATTCAGCCTGAAATGATTTTGAACTTGTTAAACCCTTATACATTACTAGGTTTATTAACAGGTGGCGCTGTAATTTATTGGTTTAGCGGTGCATCAATGCAGGCTGTTACAACAGGTGCATACCGTGCTGTTGAATACATCAAAGACAACATCAAACTTGGTGAATGTGATGAAAAATGTGCAAATGTTGCTAATTCAAAAGAAGTTGTAAAAATTTGTACTCAATACGCTCAAAAAGGTATGGGAAATATCTTTATCGCGTTGTTTGCATTTGCTTTAGCTCTTGCTTGTTTGTCAGCACCTAGTGCTAAAAGTCAATTAGCAGTATCATTCTTTGTAAGTTACCTGATTGCTATTGCAGTATTTGGTTTATTCCAGGCTGTATTTATGGCAAACGCAGGCGGCTGCTGGGATAATGCGAAGAAAATTGTTGAAGTTGACCTTAAAGAGAAAGGTACAACTCTTCACGAAGCAACAGTTGTCGGTGATACTGTAGGTGATCCGTTTAAAGATACATCTTCAGTTGCAATGAACCCGATTATTAAATTTACAACTCTGTTTGGTTTACTTGCAATGGAAATTGCTATTAATGAATCATTCAGACAGGTCGCTCCGATTGTAGGTGTTATATTCTTAGTAATAGCAATTATTTTTGTTGTAAGATCATTCTACGGAATGAGAATTCCAACAAAAAAATAATAATTCAATTAAGAGGCGGCTGAGCAAAATTTGCTCAGCCGCCTCTTTTTATATCCGGTTTATTTTTCAAACATATATAAATTTTCTAAAGAAGCCAAATATTGTCTGGCATTTAAATATTCTTGCGGAGACATTTCTTCAGCATGTTTTTCTACAACAGACCATATGTCATTTAAAGGGTGTTTTGGAATAAGTTTCTCTTTTACCTTTGGTTCTGTAGCATTTACAATTTTTCTTACTGCAGTTTCGACCTTATGCGGGGTAGTTCTTAAATCAACTTTCATATTTTCTCCTTTGTTTATACTTGATATAAAGCAAGAACAAAAATAAATTTGCTAGTTATAACTAGCCGAATTCTGTAATAAAAAAACTAATAAAAAATATTATACTTCATATGTGAAAGATAAGGAGTTTCATAATGGATAATTTTAGAAAATACATTGTTGAATTTATTGGAACATTTTTTCTAGTTTTTGCAATTGGCATGATTGCAACACTTCCCGGTAATGGAGTTATTGCAGCTATTGCAATAGGTCTTGTTCTAATGGTGATGGTATATGCAGGCGGCTTTATTTCAGGCGGTCACTACAATCCTGCAGTCTCTCTTGCGGCAGCATTAAGAGGAGCTTTGCCGGCTCAAGATTTTGTGCCATATGTGGTTTCACAAGTTCTTGGCGGTATTGGTGCAGTTTTATTAATCGGATTACTAACAGACATTCCAGAAATGACTATTTGCACATACAGCATGACTCAAATTCTTATAGGTGAATTTTTGTTTACGTTTTTATTATGCTTTGTGGTTCTTGCAACAACAACATCAAGAGAAACCGAAGGGAATTCATACTATGGTCTTGCAATCGGTTCAGCTTTAACAATAGGCGCATTTATCGCAGGCGGAGTAATATGTTACGGAGCATTCAACCCGGCTGTTGCAATAGGCTTGTGGATGCTTAAACTATCTTGTATGTGGCTGACCATAATAACAATTATTGCAAATATATTCGGCGCAATTGCAGCAGCATATATATACAGATATGTAACAGGTATCAATAAATATTACGACTAAGATGGGGTAAAACCCATCTTTTTAAATAGCAAATTTTAAAATTTATGATTTTTAATATTACAAAACTTAAAAAATTATTGTAGATATAGTTCGGCAGATTTATAATTAACTATACTACTGTAATGGAATTAGAAAGGATTATGAAAATGACAGCAATCGAAGAAATGACTTATCCCCAACTTGAACGCGCAATAAACCCAACTCATGACATTAAATTATTTGCAGGACGTTCAAACCCTAAATTAGCGCAAGAAATTGCTGATCACTTAGGAACAACTGTTGGTCCGATGGTTATCAAAAACTTTGCTGACGGCGAAATTTATGTTCAGGTAAAAGAAAGTGTCCGCGGAGATGATGTTTTCATCATTCAACCTGTTTGCAACCCTGTTAATGAAAACCTCATGGAATTATTGATTATTATTGATGCATTTAAACGTGCAAGTGCAAAAACAATTACTGCAGTAATCCCTTACTACGGATATGCAAGACAGGATAGAAAAACTTCCGGTCGTGAAGCAATTACTGCTAAACTTGTGGCAGATCTTCTTACAACCGCAGGTGCAGACAGAGTACTTGCAATGGATCTTCATACAGGTCAAATTCAAGGTTTCTTTAATATACTGGTTGATCATATTTTCGCAACTAATGTAATCGTAAATTATATTAAAGAATTAAATATCAATCCGGATGATATGGTTGCAGTATCACCTGATATGGGCGGAGCTAACAGAACACGTCATTTTGCTAAAAAACTCGGCTGCCCGATTGCTATTATTGATAAAAGACGCGACAAACACAATGAAGCAATTGCTACAAACGTTATTGGTGAAGTTGAAGGCAAAGTTTGCTTGATGTTTGATGATATTATTGATACTGCAGGAACAATTTGTGAAGCTGCAAAACTTCTTAAATCAAAAGGGGCAAAAGAAGTTTATGTCGGAGCAACTCACCCTGTATTCTCAGGCCCTGCAATTGAAAGATTAGGTTCTGCTCCAATCACTGAATGTATCGTAACAAATACAATTCCGCTAGATATGAGCAATATGCCTTCAAATATTAAACAAATTTCAGTTGCACCGTTACTTGCGCAAGCAATTTCAAGAATCCATGATGATGAATCTGTATCTTCATTATTCGGTTTTGAAAAAGAAATGCAAGTGGGGTAAATGTTGCTGCCAATTATTTCCAAGTCATTACAATTATTTAGCTCCGCAAGTTCTCGGTCGGACGGAGATAAATAAATTTTGCATAAAAAAAAGCCGTCTTAAAAAGAACGGCTACCAGACTTGGGGAGGAGGTATGAAAAACTTTCGTTTTCCATATCTATATTTTCTATATCGACCTGTAAAAATATTTCTTTAACAAAAAGCCAAAAATCTCCTCCAAATAGATGAGATTAATATGAACATTTGTAAAAATAGGTCTATAATTACGCAATTATTAACATTGAATGCATTTTTCTAAACAGGTAAAAAAAGAAAGAAGGTTACAATGAATATGTCAGTAAATAATATTAATCCATCATTTTCAGGAACAATGTTAATCCCTTTTTCAGAAATGAAAAAAGGCGGAGTTGAATCACATCAAACAATGCGTGATATAGGAACAGAAACAGCTAAATTTACAACACCTGATAAAATGCAAGTTACTCAAGAAGGTATTCTAGTAAATATTGACGACAACAGAGAAAAAGAATATCAAGCTGTAATTGCAAAATACGGAATTAATATCAAAAAAGTTGACACACCAATTACCCAAAATAACGAAGCAGACTTAAAAGCTTATTCATTCATGGTTAATAAACTTAACCCGGCAGATGCACAGGCAAAAATTGATAATTATGCTAAATTACAAGAACCAGAAAAAAGCAAAGAATACTTAAAAGTATATGATGAATTCAAAAATAGCCCGCATTCAATTGAAAATGGGAATAAAGAAGAAGCAAAAGAAGTAAAATAAAAAGATATAATAAAAATGGCGCATGCGTGACAGACATGCGCCATTTATTTAAAGAGATAGGGAATTACCAGGTAATATACCTTATTGTAGCTGCCACATTCGCTGCTGCATTGACAACATTTGCGGCAGTATTAATACCTGCATAGTTATCGCGAACAACAACTGTAGTTGCAGACGGCACAATAGGTGATACCGGTTCATAAGGATAGTATGTATATGTAGTATAAGTCGTTGTCGGGTAATACAACGGAGAATAATAAGGACGAATTAACGGTCTTCTATAAATCGGCGGTGGCGGCGGTAAAGGTCTGCCCATACCTATATGATGCGGAGGTCTATGCATTGGCGTGCGATGCCTCATAGAAATTCCACCTTGCATAGGCGGTCTGCCCATCACTGATCCGTGCCCGCCATGATGTCCTGGAGGAGCTGCAATTGCCGGGATTCCCGCAAATACAAAAGATAATGCAATAAAATAAATAAATTTCTTCATACTTTTTCTCCTATCAGACTTCACATGATAATAACGATTATAGAAATAAAATGTTCATATTTTCAAATAGGAAAAAAGAAGTAGAAAATTTGAAATTTTTATAATATAATAATTTTGCCAAAACCAAAATGTCGGAGTGGCACTCTGCCGACGACAATCTGACTAAATGTCAGGTTTGAGGCGAGGGGTGTTGTTAAGGACATCCGCCACGAGACCCAGATAACTAATGTACCTATGTCGAAGTGGCACTCTGCCGAAAAAAACGATTAAGTATCGTTTTTTGAGAGGGTATAAGCGAAGCGAATACTTCCGCCACGAGACC
>Ga0073906_1003253_pt1 | contig 18863 bp, 19 predicted proteins | sample Inofromicrocosms_FD_65485 | JGI IMG/M metagenome (GOLD analysis project Ga0073906, IMG submission 65485) | Mouse cecum microbial communities from Vienna, Austria - Inoculum for glucosamine and mucus D2O microcosms | ecosystem: Host-associated > Mammals > Digestive system > Large intestine >...
ATACATTAGATGTATCTGATGTATCTACTACATTTACAATTCCTGAAGCCTCTATTTCTTTTTCTATGTTTGATAATATTCCAGTTTTCTCTGCAACTACCAATATCAGTATAATTAGTATTAATATAATAAATTCTTTTAATTGTTTATTAATTTTTTTCTTTTTTCTTCCCATATTCTAATTTTAACAATAAAAAAAGTGAAATTCAAGGAGCTCATCCTAAAATTTCACTTATAATATATTATCTTCCTTCTTCTGAAACATATCTGCCTTTATAAACTAATGATTTATCCTCTATACTTAATTTAGCAAATTCATATGGTGTAATTGCTCTTCTATCTTTAAATAGTTTTGCAATTTTTTCAGCATCTAACTTTTCAAAATTGTATACTGAAAATGCTTTCTTCTTTTTAGAATTTTCTAGCAAACTATCAAAATATTCTTTATCTCTAGTTATTGCCTTTTTTACTTCAATTACAGAATTTAAACCTTCTTTATCTGCATTTCTATATCTATAACCTAACCAAAATGGATACATTTTAGCCATTAATTCATGATTTTCATTTGGCGTAACTATATCTAAATAACTTCTTCCTGAAATAGTTGAATATATATCTTTGTCTGTTAAATATTTTACAAATGCATGAAATGTTTCTTTTTCAGATTTTGTCATTGCTGTTTTATATGGAAGCATTGGTTGATGCACAGCTTGATGTGCTAATGATGAAATAAGTTTTGCTTCATATATTTTATCAGCCTTTTTTCCCATCGCTTTTTGGCATTTTCCAAAATACATGTATATTTTTTTATCTGTAAGTTGACAACTTCTGTGTGTATCAAAATTTGGATACATTATATATGTATTTACATTTCCAACAACTTCTGGCTCATACCCTAAAACTGTTTTTATGTGTTTCATTACTTCTGCTTCTCTAGTTTCCCATGCAGATTTTATATAATTTTTATAAGATATTGTTCTTTCTACAATTTCTTGTATTTCTGGTGTATCTTTTAAATGATTTAAATCATCAAAAAACACATCCAATCCTTGTAATTCTTCATCAGATAAATCATATTCATATTTCATTCTATTTTTTAACATCTCTTTTTGAGAATTTGTTCCAGCAAGAGGTGATAGTGATAGAATTCCTCCGAAAAAATTACTTCCGTCTGCATGTATTAATTTTCTGTTTCCAAACACATTTGGATATTTAACCATAAATCTTGTAATAGCTGGTGAAGAATCAATTATTCCTTTTTCTTTATATAGAGCCTTTCTTTCTGGATTATTTCTTGTAACAATTCTTGCTCTTATTTCTCCATCTAGCATATTATAAGCCACAGCAGTTCCGTCAACTGCAAAATTCATATTTGATTTATTCATACTTCCTCCTATATATGTAATTTTACATTTATAGATTTTAACTCAAGGTATTAATACCTTCTTTCTCATAAGTATATTGTTATACATAACTTTGGGTGTTTAATAACGCACTCAACATCATAATTATATCACACTTTGTGATCAAAATAAATACTTTTTCATGATTTTTATGTGAATTTATTAATTATTTTATTAAATCTATCATATATACAACATATACACTAAAATACATAGCTCCTGCTAACTTAGACATTTTGTTTTTTCTTATTATTGGTAAAATTCCTAAAACAATCATTCCTATTAGAAAAAATATTATATCTTTATTGTATGAAATAGAATACTCTATTGGCTTTACTATAGCAGTTGCTCCAACAATTAAAACAATATTAAAGATATTAGAACCAATTACATTTCCTATTGCTAAATTAATTTCCCCCTTTATTGTTGCTGTAATCGATGTTATTAATTCTGGTAAACTTGTACTAATTGCGACAATTGTTAAACTAATTATTTTTTCACTAACTCCAAATCTTAGTGCAAGTTCTGAAGAATTATTAACAACAAAATCACTTCCATATTTTAGTCCTATTATTCCTAATACAATTTTTATAATTCCTTTAAAAATTTCTTTTTTACTAAAATTGCTTTTTTCTTCATTTGGTGAAGAATCTTTTTTCACCATAAAAATATTATAGAAAATAAATAATACAAAAAATGTAACTAAAATAAGACCTTCGAATTTAGTTATTATTTTTTCATTAGAATTATTTCCTAAAATATATAATAATGCAGTTAAAAATATAACTATTGGTATTTCTAGTCTAACAGTTTCCTCTTGAAATCTTAATGGTTTTATAATTGCGCAAATTCCAAGTATTAAAAATAAATTTGAAATATTACTTCCAACAACATTTCCTATTGCCATATCTGAATGATTTGTCATAGCAGATGTTAAACTTACCATTAATTCTGGCATAGATGTTCCTATTGATACTATTGTAAGCCCAATTACAATTTCTTTTATATGAAATTTCTTAGCAATCAAACTTGAACCATCAACTAAAAAATCTGCTCCTTTTGAAAGCAAAAAAAATCCTAAAAATATTAACAAAAAATTTATTATCATAATTTTTCTCCTATGCATTATTTTGTCTAAATTTATACAAAAATATTCTATTGATTTAAATTTAAATATTATTTATAATTAATATGGTGATTATTTTGAAAGAAAAAAAAGATAAAAGTTTCAATATATGTCTTATATTATTTAGATTAATTTCAGTTGTAATTATTATAATTTGTTTAATACTATTATATAATTGGCACAAAGAAAATACTGAAAATTCAAGCCTTTCAGATGAGCTTTCTGACTCATTTATAACTGCTACTTCTGAAGTTACTCCTAAATCAGAAAGTGATACTTCTGAAAATAGCTCAACAACTTATGAAAGTATAGAAGTAAATTTTGAAGATTTGTTATCTCAAAATCCTCAAACAGTTGGCTGGATAAAAGTTAATAATACAAATATAAATTTCCCTATTGTTCAATCACAAGATAATAATTTTTATTTAAAACATAATTTTAAAAAGAATTATAATAGTGCTGGTTGGATTTTTGCAGATTATACAAATAATTTTGATATTTTAGATGAAAATACTATAATTTATGGTCATAATAGACAAAATGGAACTATGTTTAGTAACTTAAAGTTTTTATTAAAGCAAGATTGGTTTAATGATGATGCAAATAAAACATTTATATTTAATACTAAAAATAATAAATACATAGCACAAATATTTTCTGTTTATAAAATAAGTAAAAATAATTTAACTTTAAATACTTCTTTTGAAAATGAGACAGATTTTGCAGAAACAATAACTTCTTGGAAAGAAAGTAGTGTATGTTCTTTTGATATTACACCTAATTATAAAGATAATATTATAACATTATGTACTTGTGATAATAATACACAATATCGTATTGTTGTTCATGCAAAATTAATAAATGTCGATTAACATAAAAAATTGTTGAAAATTGTTGACTTTTACTTATTATAAGAGTATACTTCTTTCTCAGGAGGATTTATTATTATGAGTATTTTTGATAATTTTAAAAGTGTTTTTAATAATAAAAACAAACAAATATCTAGTGAACCAATAGATGTTTCTTCATCTGAATTTTATAATCCAACATTTAATATTCCTAAAAGTATTTATGAAGAGCCAACACCTAATTCAATAGCACATAATATTACTGCAAAACAAACATTTGCATTATCTTTTCTTTTAGATATGGCATATGTTGCTGCAACAGCTGATAATTCTTTTTATTTGCCAAAACCTTATAAGATTTCTCATGCTGGAAAAAATAGGAAAATTTTTGAAGAAAAATTTAACTCAGATATTGTTTTTACAAGTGAATATTATAAAAAGAATATTAAAGTTAGTAAAAAATTGGATAACTATGTAAAACCAAGAAAAGAACTATTTGAAATTATACAAACTGTATATCCCGAATTTTGTCATAATATGGAAAATAAAATTTCTCATGAAGATTATGAATTTTATAAAAAAAATAAAGTTAGTCTAAAAAAATGTTTACATTGCAAAGATACATATTCTGATACAGTAAGCTCAAAAGATGTTTTATTAGGATATCAAGATAACTTAGCAAATATAATAGATACTTTAGATTTTTCAAAAGCTTGTAAAATAGAAGATACTTTTGTTGCATCTGAATTAATAACATTTTTTGATAAATTTTCTGAGCTTTCTGATGAAGATAAAAAATCAATAATTAAACACAAAATTAAACTAGGCAATGGTACTATAAAAACTTTAGACTTTGCAAAAAAACTTTTAGATGAAAGAAATAATAGAATTGCTAAATACTCTTCAATAGAAGATTTGTATAAAAAAATAGATGAAAAAACACATATACAATTAACTTCAAATCCATCAAAAAAAGAAGTTTCAAAACAACAAACTTCTCCTGATGATAGTGAAAGATAAATGTGACAACCCGTCTCAAGTGAGACGGGTTTTTGTTTATTGGTTACATTACATATTCGAACATTTCAGAGCCGTTAACTGACCTGAATCTGCATTCAGCCCAGAAGTTATCGGTTGCCATTGTTGCTGAAAAGACTTCTACCTTCTTTATTGGCATCCCACATTCTTTCAGGAATTCGATGATCTTCTTGACAAACTTCTTGCCGTTACCTTTTCGCTGGAATTCCTTAGCGATATAGACTTCCTCAAACTTGACAGTCAAATCATCATATGCAGTAATGACAACATACCCAATCTCCTTGCCGTCTTTCATTGCAAAGTAAATCCATTCGTTATCTGCATACAGGTAGTAGTCTTCGTAGCTTTTTATCACTGCATTTCGTGATCGTTCCTCAACTTCATTTACCTCCGCATATCGGAAGTTCAGATGCATCTTTTTGAAGGTTTCATAGTCTCCTCTTGTTACTTCAGCTCTCCGTATTTTCATGTCATAACCTCCTATAAATTTTTTCACTATTTTATTATAACATAATTTACATAATATTGCAACTTTTGATAAATGAATAAAAGTCTATTTAGAATTAATTCTAAATAGACTTTTAAGTATTATTTTATGCATTTAATGCTTTTCTAATATTATTCATATTTTCTTTTAAGATTTTAGCACTTGCATCTAATTTAGCTTGATTTTCTTCTGATAATTCAAGTTCTAAAAGCTCTCTTGCACCATTGCTATTTATTATAGCTGGAACACCAATATATAAATCTTCTTGACCATATTGATTATTTAAGTATGCTGAAACTGTAAGAATTTCATTTGTATCGTTCATAACAGTTCTAACTATTTTAGCAAGTCCTAATCCAATTCCATAATATGTTGCTTTTTTTCTATTTATAATTTCATATGCTGCATCTCTAACTTCAACATATATCTTATCTAAATCACTTAAATTTTTTCCTGCATCTTCTAAAATATCTGTAACTTTTTTACATCCAACATATGCATGTTCCCATGGAACAAATGAAGAATCACCATGTTCTCCCATAATATAAGCATGTACGTTTTTATCAGATACATTTAAATATTCTCCAACCATGAATCTTAATCTTGCTGTATCTAATGTTGTTCCTGAACCAATTACTCTACTTGTTGGGAATTTTGAAACTTCTTGTACAACTTTTGTCATTAAATCTACTGGATTTGAAGCAATTAAGAATATTCCTTTAAATCCACTATTTACAACTTGTATTGTAATATCTTTCATAATTTTTGCATTTGCTTCTGAAAGCTCTAAACGAGTTTGTCCTGGTTTTTGATTTAAACCAGCTGTAATAACTACTATATCAGCATCTGAACATTCATCATAATCTCCTGCTTTTATTTTCATATGACTTGAAGAACAAGGCAATCCGTGGCATAAATCCATAGCTTCACCAATTGCTTTGTCTTTTAAAACATCTATTAAAACTAATTCATTTACTCCACTAGCATTTCCTTGGCTTAATATAGCATATGCCATACTCATTCCTACAAATCCTGTTCCAACTAATACTACTTTTCTTTTTCCTATCATAATACATCTTCTCCTATCTTTAATATGAAATAATTTTTCCAATTAGTTATTATAATACTTTATCTTACATTTTGCAAGATATTATGTAAAAGAAATTCATAAAATCAAAATAGCCTCTCGAAAATTAATTCGAAAGGCTATCTTGATTATCTTTTTATAACATATCAAATTTCGGATGCTAATACTTTGCAATAGTACCAAACCTCTTCAAACATCCAGCTGGGGAAATGGAACCTATCTTCCTGACGGTTTTTTACAAAATCTAAGAAGTCTGTTCCATACTGAGTTGACCGAGCATGCCAGTCACAACACATCTCCATTATATCGAGCTTACTCATATCTATTGGAGTCTTGTAGTACTCTGGATGATGAGAATTGTGCTTCCAATGGAGCTTTATTGAATCCTGCTTAATTGGCGACAACTGTTTCTTTGAATCTCTCAAGCACGATTTATCATTAACAATTCTTGCAAGTGCGCTCAGCTCATCCTCACAAGTAATCTTGCTAATATCATGCACTACTGCGCGTTCACGAAGCATCTTCGCGTGCTGAACAGCTCCTTCTCTTTCAAGAAAGCCTGCCAACTTTTCGCAGCTTTTGGTTACATACATTTTATGAATCATTGTGTCCTGGAACATTTGCTCATATTCAGACATATATGATATATCTTTATTAAAGAGAAATTTCCATGTAGACTTTTTGTTTCCCTCGCAATATAACTTCACAGAGGAAAAACCACTTCCATTTGTATTATTGATTTTAAAATTCAAACAAATTTCGCTCTTTTGATCCTCTTCAAACTGAACAAGTTCTGTTTCAATTCTAAATATCCCTGGAACAACCTCATTTGGATTAGCAATACTGGTTATCAAAATATGAGTATCCTCCAAAGGAAGGAACTCTTTAAAAGATAGACCAATATTCTGATCTGGGACTTCCTGACCATACAGATATCTGATAGCAATATCAGATATGCCAATTCTAAAATCTTTATCTTTCTTTTCCGGTTTGCAAAGACAATATGTTTCCCGAGTAGCTTTGTGTTTAATAATTTCTTCGACTTCGTACTCATATGGACAGCTTTCCAGCTTTCCAAAGTTCATAAGCTTTTCATGCCACTCTTCTGGCAGGATTACTTTAGTGCCAATCTTCAGTTCTCCATTGCCGATTTTTAACATATTTTCCTCCTTTCAATATGCCTGCGTAAAATATAAAGTTACATATCTTACTCCCTATGCATGTCTACTGGGAGATAATATCACCAAATCTAAAATTTGTCAATATTATGTTTACTCTTCTTCCAACTTATTCCAAAGCATTCCCTCTTTTAAAAATGTACTATCTCCACCTAAAATATCTACTAATTTATAAGCAAATAACATTGTTGTTGCTGGTCCTCTACTTGTAATTAAGTTATTATCAACAACAACAAGTTCCTCAACATAATTAGCTTTTTCAAGCATTTTTTCATATTCATCATCTGGATATGAAGTTATATATCTATTTTCTTCGATTTCTGCTTTTGGTAAAACTAAAGCTGGTGAAGCACATATTGCTCCTATATATTTTGTTTTATCATTATTAAATTTCCTTAATAGTTTCAAAACATTTTCATTTTGTGCCAAATTATCTGCGCCTGGAAGTCCTCCTGGCAAAACTACCATGTCATACTCTTCAATTTTGTCATCTAATATTTTATCTGCTTTTACTTCTATATTGTGAGTACCTATAACTTTCTCATCACTAATACTTATCATATCACAAGTAATTTTTGCTCTTCTTAGAACATCAACAACTGTTAATGCTTCAATTTCTTCAAATCCATTTGCCAATAAAACTGCTACTTTTTTCATAAAATACCTTCTTTCTTTTTTATTTATTTCATTCTCTTTTTTATAACTTTAAGTCTTGAAAATTCTTCTCTTTCTCTCTCATCAATTATACTTGATATTTGTTTTAAGTTTTTTTCGTTCTCAGGAATTATAATATTTTGAAGTGCATTTGCTCTCTCTCCAACTCTTTCTGTTTCTCTTTTTAATCTATCAACTGTATTTTTTAAAATTGCATATTCAATTAATTTTTCCTGAATTTCATTAAATTTAAAAATTGCTTCATCAATTATATGTGTAGTATTATAAAAGCCATAATTTCTTTTTATAACTTCTCTTTTATGAACTGCTGAAGGAATTTCACATCCCATTAGAGTTTTATTTTTTATATCAATATAATCATCAATTTTTACTCCATTAGAAATGTTAGTAAAATTATCTATTCCTATATCTGTATTTACATTTCTTACAAGATTTTTTCCATCTTCCATCATATCATAAAGCTCTTGCTCAATAGATTTTACTTTATCTTGATACTTTTCAAGTTCTTTTGATAAAATCAATCTTTTTCTTTCAAGTAATTCATGTCCTTGCTTTGTAATTTTCAATGATTCTTGCAATTTTATTAAATTACTTTTGGTTGGTAAATAATTATTACTCATAAAACCTCTTTTATAAATTTGTTAATTCTTCTTCTGGTAATATATGCAGAATTTCTAGTGCTAAGTCAAGTGTTTCTTCTATTGTTCTATTTTCGAATTTTCCTTGACTTAAAAATCTCTTCTCAAATGCCTCTCCAAAGTCCATATATTTTTTATCAGTTTCAGATAAATCACTTTCACCTAGTACTTTAGCTAAAGCTCTTACATCTTGTACTTTAGAATATGATGCAAATAATTGATTAGAAATACTTTGATGGTCCTCTCTTGTATACTCCTTGCCAATACCATCTTTCATTAATCTTGAAAGTGAATCCAATATATTAATTGGTGGATTTACACCTTGCATATATAATTCTCTTCCTAAAACAATTTGACCTTCTGTTATATATCCTGTTAAATCTGGTATAGGATGTGAAATGTCATCATTTGGCATTGTAAGAATTGGAATTTGAGTTATTGATCCTTTTTTATCTTTAAGCATTCCAGCTCTTTCATATATTGAAGCTAAATCACTATATAAATATCCTGGATATCCCTTTCTACTAGGAATCTCTCCTTTTAATGTTGAAACTTCTCTCAAAGATTCCGCATATGCAGTCATATCTGTTAAAATAACTAATACTTGCATATCTAAGTCAAAAGCCAGGTATTCTGCACAAGTTAGTGCAACCTTAGGTGTTAAAATTCTTTCTATTGATGGATCATTAGATAAATTTTGAAAAATTACAACTTTAGATAATACACCATTTTCTTGAAAACTCTTTTTGAAAAATTCCGCTGTTTCGTATTCTGCTCCCATAAGTCCAAAAACAATTGCAAAATTCTTGTCATCTTTTATATTAGCTTGTCTTATAATCTGCTCTGCTAAATCATTATGATTTATACCACTTCCTGAAAAAATTGGTAGTTTTTGACCACGAATTAAAGTCATTAATCCATCTATTGCAGAAATACCAGTTTCAATATAATTTCTCGGATATTTTCTTGCAATTGGATTCATAGAGACCCCATTTATATCTCTTTCAATATATGTTTTTAATTCTCCAAGTCCATCTACTGGTTCTCCAACTCCATTAAAAACTCTCCCTAAAACTTCTTTAGATAATTTTACTTGCAATGCTTTTCCATTTAACTGTGTTTTTACACTATCAATATTTAATCCGTCAGTTCCTTCATAAACTTGAATTACAGTAATATCTTCATTTAGTGTAATAACATTTCCTATTCTTCTTTCACCAGATTTTAAAACAAGTTCTACTTGCTCATTATAAGAAATTTCATCTGGTGTTTTTAAGTATACTAATGGACCATTAATATGTTCTAATCCTAAGTATTGTGTTTTCAAATTTTTACCTCTTTCTTGACCATTTACTTACGCCTCTAAGTGGTCATTGTACTCTTCATTTACTGCTTTTAATTCCTTTGAAATTTTCTCATTAAATTCTTCAAATTTATATAATTGATCATTTCTTACATTAAACTTTAATTTTATATATTCGTCAAAAAGTCCTATTCCCTTAATTCTTGAAAGTGGAACACCTTTTTCCACAAGTTTTAAAGATAATGTATATAAGTTTAAAATACTACTCATCATTTTATATTGTTTTTCTAATGGAACATACGTATCGTTTTCATTTACAGCGCTTTGCTGTAAAAATCCAAGTCGTATTGCTCTACATGTTTCTAAAACAAGTTTTTTAGTATCTGATAAAACATCTTGTCCAACAACTTTTGCAATTTCTTGAAGTTCATTTTCTTCTTGCAGTAGTTTTACAATTTCTATTCTATCTTTTGCAAATTTTTCATCTATATTGGTTTCATACCAATCTTGTAATCTATCTACATAGTCACTATAACTAATTTTCCAATTCACTGCTGGATAATGTCTTGAATACGCAAGTTCTTTATCTAATCCCCAAAATACATGAACAAATCTTTTAGTATTTTGAGTTACTGGTTCTGAAAAGTCTGAACCTTGTGGAGATACTGCACCAATCATAGATACAGATCCTATATTATCATTAAGCCCTTTTACAAGGCCTGCTCTACCATAAACTTGTGATAATCTTGAAGGTAAATATGAAGGATATCCTTCTTCAGCAGGCATCTCTTCAAGACGACCTGAAATTTCTCTCAATGCTTCTGCCCATCTTGAAGTTGAATCAGCCATAATAGCTACATTATATCCCATATCTCTATAATATTCTGCAATTGTTATACCTGTATAAATTGATGTTTCTCTTGCTGCAACTGGCATATTTGAAGTATTTGCAATTAAAATTGTTCTTTCCATTAATGGTCTACCAGTTTTAGGATCTATAAGTTTTGGGAAATCTTCCAAAACTTCAGTCATTTCATTTCCTCTTTCTCCACAGCCTATATAAACAATAATATCACTATCAGACCATTTAGCAATCTGATGTTGAAGCATTGTTTTTCCTGTTCCAAATCCTCCTGGTATCATTGCAGTTCCACCTTTGGCTATTGGAAATAATGTATCTATAACTCTTTGACCTGTAATTAAAGGAATATTTGCTGTTAATCTCTCTTTATACGGTCTTTGTTTTCTAACCGGCCATTTTTGAATCATTGTAATTTCATATTCTTGAGAATTACACTTTACTTTAGCAATTATATCTTTAGCTTTATAATCCCCTTCACTTGCTATATAAGTTACTTCACCATTAATATTAAATGGATTCATTATTCTATTATTTATAACTTCTGTTTCTTTAACTTCTCCTAAAATTGTATTTAAATTTACTTTGCTTCCTACATCAATTTTAGGTATAAAATGCCATACACTATTTCTATCTATTGCCTCAATATTATTTCCTTTTTCTAAAAAATTTCCAGATGCTTCTTGCAAAGCTTTTAATGGTCTTTCTATACCATCAAAAACATTTCCAATAATACCTGGTCCTAAAGTAATTGATAATGGCGCTTCAGTTCCTATAACTTCTTCTCCTATTCTTAGTCCACTAGTTTCTTCATAAACTTGAATAGTAGCCACTTCTTTATCTAATTTTATAACTTCTCCTATTATTTTATGTTCTCCAACATAAACCATATCATGCATAGCAAAGTCGCCATCTCCTCTTGATTCGACAACTGGTCCATTTACTGAAATTATAAATTTTTTTTGCAATTTTTCCACCTCTATCTTTCGTAACTTTAAAGACTAATCTGTTTTACTTTTTCTGCTATATTATTTTTTAATGTATTGTCAATAGAAACTTTATTTTGGGCATCTATAATAACACACCCACCAATATTATCATTATCTATTTTATCTACAAAATTGTTAAAAGCCATTGATATATCTTTATAATATTTATCGTAATCTTTTTCTGTTATAAATATTGTACACTTTTTACTTTTTATTTTTGATAATACTCTTTCAATATTTCTTAACAGATAATACTTATATTCTGACGTATTTGTAAATTGTTCAAATTCTAACTTTATTTTTTCTTCAATTTCTTGTATTATAGTCTTTTTTAAATTACTTACTTGCATTTTTTGATTCATCTCATAATCAAAAATATTTCTATTAAACTCTCTTTCTAATTTATTCAATTCATTTTCATACTTTTGAGCAAGTTCTTCTTTATAAATATTAACTTTTTCTAATATTTTCTCTTCTGAAATTTCATCATTTTCTGTTTTTATATTGCTTAATTCTTTTCTTGCCATTTCTAAACAGTTTTTTTCTATTTTATCTATCTTTTTATCAATATCAATCATTTATTCGCTCTCCTAAAATCATTTCGTATTTGGAATTTTAACAACTAGTGGTAGTTCTTGTTCATTTGAAATTTTTTCTAATTCATTTTTAGCAATCTCATAAACTTCTTCAGTAACATTAATAATTCCAACATCTTTATCTTTTGAAAGTTCTCTGATTTTTTCTTTGATTTCGTTCTCTCCCCTTATAAAAAAGCTTTGTATTCCCGCAAGTCTCATCCCAATTGCTATATCATTACTTCTACTAATGCAAACCATTCGCATAGTATATTTCTCCTTTTTTTTATTGATTTGACTTTAAACTTTATTTAAAATCATGATTGCTATGATAAGTCCATATATTGCAATACCTTCAGCAAGACCTGCAAATATGATTGTTTTTCCTAAAAGTGATGGGTTTTCACTAATTGCACCTACAGCACTTGATGCAACTACTGCAACTGCTATACCAGCACCAATACATCCAAGTCCTGTTGCTATAGCTGCTGCAACCATTCCTATTCCATTTGACTTATTTTCTTTTTCTTCATTTTCAGTTGCAGTGTTTTGTGTATTTTGTTCTACTTGCATTTGTGTTACTGCAGATGAAACTGCTTCTTGAACTTTTTGGTCTACCATTGTTTGAACTTCTTCTTCTGACATTCCATTTTTCTTAGTACTTGTTGCATGAACTTGACATGAAAAAACTCCTAAAATTAAAATTACCCCTAAAAATATTGTTAAAACTTTTCTTTTCATTTTCTTTTGTCCTCTCTTTTTTTATATTTTTTCTCTCAATGGCTTGTATTCTTTACCATCACCAGTATAAAATCTACTAAATAATTCATAATATTCTAGTCTTAAAACTTGAATACCTACAATTAGTCCTTCTAATACTATTACAAGTACATTACCAAATATTGTAACAGCAATGCTACCTGTTCCTGTAAACATATCTGATAATATATATATTGCCATACATAAACCAACATGATTTATTGCAAATGCAGCAATTCTTACAAATGATATCGTATTACTTGCAAAAGATAATAAAATTTCTACCACATGAAATACTTTTTCAAATAGTGAACTTTTTTCTTCTACATTTTCTTTAAATATTTTTCGTGCTATTGTATCTTTAAACATAATTGCAAATAGTGGTATTACTACAAAAATACTTAAGATACCTAAAGATGCAATCATTTTTCCTTTAACTATAAAATATACTCCTGCTATTAAAACAGATATATAAAATATAAGTCCTGCTACACCATTCGTATCAAAAAAGATTTTTTTCTTATCTTTATTTTTTATTCCATTTCTTATATTTAAAAGCATTGCCAATAAAATTAAAATTACTCCAATTGCAATTCCATAAACAAGCATTGTTTGTATATTTTCCATTGGTCTTATAAATATTGCTGGAATAATATGTTCGTTTCCAAAAATGCTTCCATAAAGTAGTCCAAATACAATTGATGCAACTCCTCCAGCTTCAAAAACCGGTCCCATTGATATTTTCTTCTTTGCCATAATCAATCCAATTAAAAATATGACAAATCCATGTCCTACATCTCCAAACATAAATCCAAATAATAAAAATGCTGTTATAGCAACAAATGTTGTAGGATCTAATTCAGTATAGCTAGGCAATCCATACATTTTTACTAATGTTTCAAATGGTCTTACGATTCTATTATTATTTAGTTTTGTTGGTGGAGTACTTGCAACTTCATCATGATTTTTTATTACATACTTTATATCTTTTTCTTTTGATAATTTAGGCAAAACTTTTGTTAGTTCTTTTGCTGGTATCCAACCAATTATATAAAATAAACCATTTTCATCATATGCCATAAATTTTTTTACATTATTTATTTTTATATATAAATTTATTTGAGCATATAATTCAACTAATTCCTCTGCATCTCTATCTGCAAGTCTAACTAATTCATCTTCTTTATTTTCAATTTCAAAGTTCAATTCTTGAATTTTATTCTCACAATCAATCCAAATATCTTTTGGTTTTCTATCTAGTTCAACTGGCAAATTAAATCTTTCAAATTTGAAAACATTTAAATAGCTATCAACCTTTGCACTATTTTCTTTTGTAGAAAAACACATAACCCAGATATATTTTGATTTTTCATCATCTGAAACTTTTACTAAAAATGCATTTAAATCTTTTATACTGTTTTCAAGTTTTCCATAATTTTCTCGTAATATTTTTCCATATCTAAATCTTATATATTCCAAATTATATAATTTATTTAAATCCACATCTAAATCTTTTGTATTATTATATAATTCTGCTTTTTTTCTATATTCATCTAAAGATTTTTTCTTATCACTTATCTCATTTTCTAGTCCATCCAAACTACTTTTTATATCAGCTATAACTCTATCTATATAATCTAAATTTTTTTCTATTTTTTCGCTTTCAATATTTACATTATATTTAATTTTATATTTATCTAGCAAAACTTTGCATTTTTTCAGCAAATCTTTTGCTGTAGAGTCATATTCAAAATTAGTTAATTTCCAACTTTTTTCATATACTTTAACTGCATCTTCTGTCTGAATTCCACTATCTAATAAATATTCTGCTATAAATTCATCAATGTTTTCTTCTTTTCCTGTTATGCTGAGAAGTTTCATTTTTTCAACAGCCAATTTTCTTTCGCCTCCTAAATAATAATTTTCTTTTGTATTTCATTTCTGTCTATTTTATATCTTATTCCTTCTATAATATTTATCATATTTTTTATTTCAACATCTGTAAGGTTTATAATTGCAAAAACAGTACTAATATCAAAAAGTTTAGTTCTAAAAATTTTCCTATTTATATTATATAAATATTTATTTTTTTCATATTCAATCTCATTTTCATTTGAAAAAACATTTTTATAAACAGTACTTTCTAATACTGTTTTTATTTCATTAAAGTCTATACAATTTAATAATTCTTCTTGTAATTTTTTATTAATCTTATAATTAATAGGTATCAAAATTTCTTTAATTTCTTCTGGCGAATATCCAAAGTACTTTCTGGCTCTATAAATCCAAATAACATTTAATAAATCAATTTCTGTTCCTATTAAAAATTGTAAATTTTTATTTGCTTTTTTAGCCAATGTATATATTTTCTCAAAATAATATTTATCAAGTTTTACTTCAATTTCATCTAGTGGAGCATTTTCTATCACTTCTTCATATTCTGAAAATACTTTATAATAATCTTCACTTTTTATTAACTCTAAAAATTCTGTTTCTTCTGTAATCTGATTAATTCCATTTATATTTTTAAATATTTTTGTAGTCCAGTTATCTATATTTCTTAAATATACTTTAGAATCTCTATTGGTAGTAACGTTTCTAAAAACATTTTTAACACAATTAATTTCATATTTAGATAAAAATTGCATTAAAATTTCTTTTTCATTTTTATTTAAATATCTAATTAACTTTAAAATTTCATATATAAATAAATTATTTATCTCTTGCTCTAACTCTTTTCTATGCATATTTTCATTTATATTTTCTAAACTTGGAAATTTTAATTTTATAAAATTTATAGCTTCTTTTAAATTACTTTGTCTTTGCATTTCTTCTAATTCTTCTTGTGATAAATTATTTGCATACATACATTTCATTTTACTATTTAGAGCAGGATATTTAAAATTAATAGTCATCTAATTCTCCTCTTTTTTTATATCATCAATTATATTTCTAATAATTTCATTTTCCTTAAGGCTATAAATTTTTTTTAATTCTTCCATTTCTTTTTGAACATTCTCATCTATTTGCTTTTTTACTTCTTGAAATTTTTCATTATATTTTTTCTTTTGATTTTCAATTTCATCTTTAAATTCCATATCAAGAACAACTTTTTTTATTCCAAATTCGCTTTCAATGTGTTCTTCAATATTTAACTTTTTTTCTTTTTCACTATTTACAATTCCTTTTGCTTTTTCATCAATTTCAATAATTTTATTAAAAATTTCTTCCAAAATAGCTTACCTCTTTTTCTTAAGTTTACATTTCATCTAAAATCTTATTAGCTTCCTCTTCTGTAATAAAGTCATATTTTAACATTTTATTTAAAACCTGAGCTTGTCTTTGTTTTGAAAGCTCTGGGTTCACATTTGGTGAGTAAACTGAAGGTGCATTTGGTATACCTGCTAAAAGAGTACATTCATACAAATTCATTTCATTTGGCATTTTATCAAAATAACCATTTGAAGCATCATATATACAATAATATCCGTCACCAAAATAAATTGTATTCACATATAATTCAAAAATCTCTTCTTTTGAACATTTTTTCTCAAACTCAAAAGCCATAAAAACTTCTGCTATTTTTCTTGTAAATTCCTTTCTTTGAGTAAAATAAACATTTTTAGCTAACTGCTGAGTAATTGTGCTTCCACCTTCTGCAAGTTTCATTGTTCTTATATCTGTAATAATTGCTCTCATAATTGAAATTACATCTACACCATTATGGTTAAAAAATCTTCTATCTTCAACAGCAATTACTGCATTCACATAATCTTTAGGCAATTTATCATACTCTATATACTCAGGAACATCTTCTTTTATTTCTTCAATTTTCTCTTCAATACTCATTTCACTTATTGCTTCTTTATATAAAGAATATCCTTGATAAACAAAAAATCCTATTATTGAAATTACTATTAAAATAATTAGTATAACTAATCTTTTAAAAAACTTCTTCATTTATACCTCATACTTTTCCATTTTCTCTATATATTTTATACATAAATATATTAATTTTCAAGAATGAAATTTAAAAAGTGAAATTTAAGGAGCGTCCCTAAATTTCACTTTCATTTAAACTTTTTGTTGAATTTTTTTTAGTTCTTCATATCTTTTTATTTTTGCTGTTGTTGTTTTTATAAACTCATCCTTTGTTGTAATTAAATTTTTAATATACTTATATGTTGGTAATGTTTTATTAATTTCTTTTATTCTTTCCCATAGAATAAGATCAATTTTACTAAAATCAACATTTGGATATTTTTCATTAACATATTCAATATCGTATTGAACCTTTATTGATAAGACCATATCATCAGCTTTCGGTAATCCAAAAACCATAGATTCTTTTACTAATGGGATTTTATTTACTAATGATTCTATCTCTTCTGGATATATATTCTTTCCGTTTTTTAATACTATTACATTTTTCTTTCTTCCTGTTATAAATATAAATCCTTCTTTATCTATATAAGCTAAATCTCCTGTAAGCATCCATCCATCTTCTGTAAAAATTTCTTTATTTGCTTCTTCATTTTCATAATAACCAAGCATTATATTTTCACCTTTTACAGCAAGTTCACCAATTCCTAATTCGTTTTTATTTAATATTTTTACCTCTACTCCTTTTATAGGAAATCCTATTGAACCTTTTTTACCATATTTTACATTTTCTGCTGCAACTACTGGTGAAGCTTCTGTTAAACCATAACCTTGAATTATTTGTATTCCTAATTCATTAAAACCTTTCCAAACTTCTTTATCTAAACCAGCTGCTCCACTTATTATAAGTCTAAGTTTTCCACCTAATTGATCTATTATAGGTTTGAATACTTTTCTTTTTGCAAATGGCAATAAGTTTGTAACTTTTCTCATTATATTTATTAATTTGGTTTTTCCTTGTTTCTCAATCTCTTTAGTTAATTTTTTATACATTGATTCAACTAAAAGTGGAACTCCTATAAAAACAGACACTCCATACTCTTTTAAGTTTTGAGCAATATATCTTAAACCATCTGGGAATGCTGTAGCAGCACCATAGCTAAGTATATATAATACTCCTGTTGAGCCAAATGTATGATGTAATGGTAAAAATGCCAAATTAACATCTGTTTCTCTAAAATCTTCTGTTGCGTGCATTGCACAAATATCAAAAGCTATATTTCTTTGTGAAAGCATAACAATTTTAGATGTTGAACTTGTTCCTGAAGTAAAACATAGTTCACTTGCCTTTTTAGAATCTATCTCTGCATTTTCAAATTCTTTATTTCCTGATTCTCTTATTTTTTTACCTTCTTCTAAAATATCATATAAATATTTGTATTCTTCATATTTATCCATACAAATAAATTCTTGTACTTCAGTTTGATTATTTTTTCTAATATTATTTATCATTTCCTTTGTTGTTTCGTCAAAAATAATTACATCTGGAGAACTTTTATTAATACTATTTTCTATTTCAATTTCTGTAAGTCCCTTATCTAATGGAATTACAACCATATTACCAAGTAATGTAGTAGTAAAACTTAAAACCCATTCATATTTATTTTTTCCGATAACAGCTATTCTTTTATCTTTTAGTCCTAAATTATATAATCCTGTTCCTAAATTATTTACATCCTCTAAAAAATCTACAAATGTTTTATATATATAATTTACTTCTTTTCCCTTTTTGTCTTTTAAAATAAAGGCAGTATTTTTTGGATATTTTTCCACAACATGATATACAATTTCCTTTACATTATTAAAATCTGGATATTCGAAAAAATATTCATCTTTTTTCATCTTAACCACCTCTTCATCTAGTTTTCGAAACCATTATATATTATTTTGCCATTTAAGTCAATTAATAAACAATATTTTATTGTCATTTTCTTTTGCAATATACAATATATCTTT
>Ga0073906_1003254_pt1 | contig 18863 bp, 14 predicted proteins | sample Inofromicrocosms_FD_65485 | JGI IMG/M metagenome (GOLD analysis project Ga0073906, IMG submission 65485) | Mouse cecum microbial communities from Vienna, Austria - Inoculum for glucosamine and mucus D2O microcosms | ecosystem: Host-associated > Mammals > Digestive system > Large intestine >...
GGCCATGGGGATGCCGTGGCGCATAGCCACCTCGTTGGCGGTACAGCAGACGCCGCAGATGTTGATGCCCTTGGCGCCCTGCTCCTTGGCCAGAGCCAGCATCTCGGGGTCCTGGGCATAGAGGACGATCATCTCAGACAGGGAGGGATCGTGGCCGTGGACAACGATGTTGACCATGTCCTTCTCCATGACGCCCAGGTTGGCGGTGGTGTCGATGGGCTTGGGGGTGCCGAAGAGCACGTCGGAGAACTCGGTGCCGCACATGGAGCCGCCCCAGCCGTCGCACAGGCCCGCCCGCAGGGACTGGCGGATCAGCGCCTCCGGCAGAGAGGAACAGCCCATATGGGTCATGTGCATGGACTGGGAGACCTCCCGGTCAATGGCACGGGGCTCGATGCCCGCGTCGTGCCACAGCTTGCGGGTGTGCTCAGGAGCCCGGCTGGTGAAGCGGGAGATGCCGAAGGGCTTGCCGTACTCCATCAGGGCGGTCTCGGCGGTCTCGTGGGCCAGGTCGTAGATGTCCCGGTTCTCGGTCTCGATGCCCCATTCCTTGGCGATCCTCTTCAGCTTCTCGGGGTCCTTAACGGTGTAGTTGCCGCCTTCCTTCGCCTGATAGAGGGTATGGCAGATGGAGCGGCCGTGGTCGGAGTGGGTAGCTGCGCCTCCGGCGGTGAAGCGGAGGTAGTTGCGGGCCACGATGCCGTGTACGTCGCAGCCGCAGATGCCCCGGGGGGCCTTGGGCGTGACGCGGCAGGGGCCCATGGAGCAGATGCGGCAGCAGGTGCCCTCCTCACCGAACTTACAGTGGGGGGTCTGGTTCTTGACGCGCTGCTGCCAGGAGTCTGCTCCCACCTTGCGGCCTGTTTCCAGCAGCCGCTCGGTGGCCTGTTCCATTTGCTCGACAGTGATCAGTTTCATAGTCGGAATGTGGAAAGCGCGGATAGATTCGCGCTTTCTTTGCTCCTTTCTCTACGGATGATATCGGGTCTGCGAATTGTCACATTTTTCACAATGGCATTGGTTATATCTTATCAAAATTTTTGTGATATTGCAAGAGTAAAATCCCCCCACCGGGGTTTTTTCCTGGAAGAATCAAAAATTCAGCGCTTTGACCAAACCGCTTTTCCATCCCAAGCGGTACAAGAAACGGAAACCGGCGGATTGATGAAAGAAATTGGATTTTTTCAGTTTTTTTGGCAGCTTGGGATGAAAAATTGAAAAAACTTCCAATCCACCGCCAGACAGAACAGCCCGCCGCGCTTTCAACGAGTCAAAGCGCGGCGGACGGGAATCCTCCATAGTCCGTATCAGGTGTTCTGATGGCGGGGGTACTGGCTGATGACCTGGGCGGCCTGGAGCAGGGCGGTGCGCACATCGGTCAGGTGCTGGGTGCGCAGGGTTTCGGCCTTGCTGATGAGGCCGCCGGACCTGGTGACGACGTAGCGGGGAGGGACGTGGTTGAGCGCGTAGGCGGCGATGTCGTTGCGGCACTGTTCGCACAGGCAGCAGCCAAGACTATCACCCATGCGGTTCAATTCGTCCTCCACAAAGGCCTCCATCATGTTCTCATACAGTTTCATCATATGATCCCTCCTTAGATTTCTCTCTCTTTATAACACCTCCGGCGGGAATTGTCAATGCGGGAATTTTGCCTCCGCTGAAAAATCAGAGGGCAGAATTTGACAAGGCATGATGCGCATTGTATAATGGGCTGGCCGTCCAGCCAGGACGGCCAGAAGGGTGCGCTGCACAAGAGGCAGGCGGTTGGTCCCCCATCACAGGAGAAGCCTTTTCCCCCGGAAAGGGGGAGATGCCTATGGTTACATACGCAGAGTTGTTTCAATTTGCTCTCGTTGTCACCGGCATTGCCACGTTGTTCTACCAGATCGGCAGACACGCCGGCAAAAGGAAATGACCGCCCCCTAGCCCGGATAGCGGTCATTTCGACTACTATTAAGGACTAACCGCTTGTCGCAGCGCCCCTTCTGTTTGTATTATACGCACCGGCTCCCGTTTTGTCAAGGTGGCGAAATAGGGATTTATTGTATAAAACAGGCGGGAGTTTACCCGGCATGACAAAAGGGAAACAAGTTGAAAAAAAGTGATGAGGCCCGCATTTCGTCATAACAGACAAGGAACCATCCCGGACCGCCGCGCGAGTAGGGTTTTGCACATTATCCACATTGTTTTCCACATCGTTATGTCAACATGTGGATTTCCGATTGGGACAGGAATCCGGAAACGCGCCCCGACAGCCGCCCGGAAAAAAGGGGGGCTCTCTGCGGATACGCCCTCTCAGCCAGCCTGCGGCTGACAGCTCCCCTTAAAGGGGGAGCCAAGAAGTACTGCCGGAGCTTGTTTTCGCAGTTGATTTTTTGTTAAAGTATGGTACAATATAAAACACAAATTTCACGCCGCCTGCGGCGATTGCTGTTGACTTGGAGGAAAAAATGGACAAAAAACATTTCTATATCACAACCCCCATCTACTACCCCTCGGACAAGCTCCACATCGGCCACACCTACTGCACCGTGGCCACCGACGCCATGGCCCGCTATAAGCGCCTGACCGGCTGCGACGTCATGTTCCTCACCGGCACCGACGAGCACGGCCAGAAGATCGAGGACAAGGCCAAGGAGGCCGGCGTTACGCCCCAGCAGTTTGTGGACAACATCGTCACCGCCCCCGGCGGTATTCTGGACCTGTGGAAGCTGATGAACATCTCCAACGACCGCTTTATCCGCACCACGGACGGCTACCATGTGGCGGCCATCCAGAAGATCTTTAAAAAGATGTACGACAACGGCGACATCTATAAGGGCACCTACAAGGGCAAGTACTGTAAGCCCTGCGAGAGCTTCTGGACCGAGAGCCAGCTCAAGGACGGCAAGTGCCCCGACTGCGGCCGGGAGGTCCAGGACGCGGAGGAGGAGGCCTACTTCTTCCGCCTGAGCAAGTACGCGGACCGGGTCCGGGACCTGCTGGAGAACACGGATTTCCTGGAGCCCCGCAGCCGGGTCCACGAGATGGTCAACAACTTCATCAAACCGGGTCTGGAGGACCTGTGCGTATCCCGCACCAGCTTCACCTGGGGCGTGCCGGTGGACTTCGACCCCGGCCATGTGGTCTATGTGTGGATCGACGCCCTGTTCAACTATATGACCGCCCTGGGCTACATGAATGATGAACACGACGGCCTGGACCAGTACTGGCCCGCCGACGTCCACTTTGTGGGCAAGGAGATCGTCCGGTTCCACTCCATCATCTGGCCCGCCATGCTCATGAGCATGGGCCTGCCTCTGCCGAAGAAGGTCTACGGCCACGGTTGGCTGCTGCTGGACGGCGGCAAGATGAGCAAGTCCAAGGGCAACGTGGTGGACCCGGTGATCCTGGCCGGGCGCTACGGCGTGGACGCGCTGCGGTTCTTCCTGCTGCGCACCTTCCCCTTCGGCAGCGACGGCAACTTCTCCAACGAGCTGCTGATCCAGACCATCAATACCGACCTTGCCAACGACCTGGGCAACCTGGTCAGCCGGACCACCGCCATGGCGGAGAAATATTTTGCCGGCAAGCTGCCCGCCGGCCATCAGGCGGCGGATTTGGACGCCGCGCTGGTGGACATGGTGCGGGGCCTGCGGGACCGGTACGAGGAGCAGATGGAGAAGTTCCAGTTCCAGAACGCCCTGGAAGAGGTGTTTAAGACCATCCAGCGGGCCAACAAGTATATCGACGAGACCGGCCCCTGGGCCCTGGCGAAGGATATGGAGGCCAACGGAGCGCGGCTGGCGGCGGTGCTGTACAATCTGCTGGAGACCGTGCGGGTATGCACCGTGCTCCTGCTGCCCTTTATGCCCGACAGCTGCGAAAAGATTTTTGAGCAGACCGGCGCGGCGGCGGAAGCGCGCACCTGGGACAGCGCCGCCCGGTGGGGAATGCTCCCGGCGGACGTGCAGGTCCGCAAGGGCGAGGCCCTCTTCCCCCGTATTGACATGGCCAAGGAGCTGGAGGAGCTGGAGAAGGCCGCCGAGGAGGCCCGCAGGGCCGCTCTGCCCGCTGTGGAGATCGAGCCGCAGTCTGACGAAATGGTGGATTTCGACACCTTCTGCAAGTCTGATTTCCGGGCGGTGAAGGTGAAGGACTGCCAGCGGGTGAAGAAGTCTGACAAGCTGCTGCGCTTTACACTGGATGACGGCACTGGCACGGACCGGCAGATTCTCTCCGGCATCGCCAAGTGGTATCAGCCGGAGGACCTGATTGGCAGAACGCTGGTGGCCATCGTCAACCTGCCGCCCAGGAAGATGATGGGGCTGCAGAGCTGCGGAATGCTGATTTCTGCTGTGCATACCGAGAGGGGCGAGGAGTGCCTGCATCTGATTATGGTGGACGATGCCATCCCCGCCGGGGCCAAGCTGTGCTGATATCGGATATAAAGCGTTTAAAGTCCCCCGCCTGCTTTTTTGCATCTGGCGGGGGACTTTGTCCTTTATCTGTGCGCCATTTTCACGGCAGTCTCCAGGGCAATTTTCATCATCGTGGTAAATGTGGTCTGGCGGTCCTCAGCCGGCAGGGCCTCCCCGGTGACGATGCTGTCGGAGATGGAGCAGATAGCCAGGGCCCGCCTGCCCAGATGCGCGGCGGTCATATACAGCGCGGCAGCCTCCATCTCCACCGCCAGCACGCCCATGTCCGCCCATTTCATGGTGCTGTTGGAGGCGTCATAAAACACGTCGGAGGACAGCAGGTTCCCCACCGGCATCTCCACGCCCATACTCCGGGCCGCGCTGACCGCTGTCTCCAGCAGTGTAAAGTCCGCAATAGGCGCGAAGGTTCCGGGCAGCTGGAACTGACGGGCAAAGTTGGAGTCGGTACACACCCCCTGGGCGGCCACCACGTCTCGCAACTTCAGCTTTTTACTGATGGCTCCGGCGGAGCCGATGCGCAGAATATTCTCTACTTCGTACTCTTTGTATAATTCGTGACAATAAATACCCATTGACGGCATACCCATCCCGGACGCCATCACAGATACCGGCACGCCCCGGTATGTGCCGGTGTAGCCCTGAATGCCCCGGACGTTGTTGACCAGCCGGGGATTTTCCAGGAACGTCTCGGCGATAAACGCAGAGCGCAGGGGGTCGCCGGGCATGAGCACAGTCCTGGCGAAATCGCCGGCTTTAGCAGAGTTATGAGGTGTTGACATGAGTTTTTCCATCCTTTCTATTTCTGATTCTGATTTTGCTCCAACGCTTTGACGGCCTTGACGATCCGGCTGGCGCCCAGGCGGGACGCGCCCAGCTGCAAAAACGCCTCCGCGTCCTCCAGACCGGAAATGCCGCCGGCTGCCTTGATCTTTACGTGGGGGGCCGTGTGGGCAGCCAACAGAGCCACGTCCTCCCGTGTCGCGCCTCCGCCGGCAAAGCCGGTGGAGGTTTTGATGAAGTCCGCGCCGGATTGGGAGACAATCGAGCAGAGCGTGATTTTCTCCGCCTCCGTCAGCAGACAGGCCTCAATAATGACTTTCAGGATTTTGCCCCGGCAGGCCTGCTTTACAGCGCGTATTTCCCGCAGCAGATCGTCCCATCTGCAATCCTTCGCCCAGCCGATATTGATGACCATATCGATTTCATCCGCGCCGTTGTTTACAGCGTCCTCCGCCTCGAAGCATTTCGCCGCCGTGGTGCTGTAGCCGTTGGGGAAGCCGATGACGGTGCAGATGGGGAGACGGTCGCCGACATACGCCCTGGCCTCTTTGACATAGCTGGCCGGGATGCAGACAGAGGCGGTATGGAAGCGTATGCCGTCGTCGCAGACCGTTTTGATCTCCTCCCAGGCGGCGGCCGGAGACAGCAGGGTGTGGTCTGTGGCCGCAAGTATCTTTTCCAAATCCATGGCGCATTCCTCCTTTTTTCTTCAGTATAGCATAAGCAGTGAAAAAAAGGAAGCAGAGAATAAGGACGGCAGAGATTTCGGATTGGCGGAGGAAGATAGAGCAAAGAGACATTTCCTATCGCAATAGCAATAGAAAATGTCTCTGATAGCAAGAGAGATAATTCTACTTGCAGTTTAGGAGAATATGTGATACTTTATGAGCACATATTCTCACAAACAGCGAGAAGAAACTTTTGGGAGGGACCGCCATGAAGCTGACTATTGATGATATTGCCCGGATCAGCGGGTTTTCCAGAGCTACCGTCTGTCGTGTGCTGGCAAACAGTGACAAAGTACGGGATTCAACAAAGCAGGCTATTTTAGATGTAATTCAGAAAAATCACTACGCCGCCAATGCGCTTGAACACAGACAGGCAGGGCGCAGCCCTATTGCACTGATCGTCGGTGATATTGTAGATACCGAATCGTCTTCCCAGCTATTCCATCCCCAGATTATGAAAACGCTGTGCCGCCGTATGTACGGTCAGGGGTACGACTGCCTCCTCTTCGACAGTGGATACTCGGCAGAATTGGAAGATGAATACCTGCACCGATGTATGGAACAGGGCGCAGCAGGTATTTTTCTGTTGTCGGCAACGGGCACCATCAACTGCCTTCAGCAGGTTGTGGAGAAGATTCCCATCGTCACCATTAACCGGCACGTGAATACGCCCTTTACCGATGCCGTGCTTTTGGACGAATACAAATGCGCCTATCTGGCAGTAAAGCATTTGTATGACCTCGGTCACCGAAAGATTGGCCTGATCAGCGAACCAAAAGAAATCCCGCTGGCCTACGAGACAGAGCGTGGATTCCGGGATGTTTCCGCTCAATTTGGTCTTGCCTCTCCGGAAAATAATATGTTCCAATGTGCGGCAAACTTTGATGATGGCTACCAGTTGGGAAAACGCTTAATCGCTGACCACAGTCAGGTAACGGGGGTCTTCTGTGTCAGCTATGATATTGCCGCCGGCATTGAGGCTGCCTATACACAGGCAGGCCTCTCCATTCCGGAAGATTTCAGCATTGTTATCTTCCAATATATTTCTGAACAAGTTCAAAAAAACAAAATTCAGTTCACCAGCGTAGGCGCATACAACTTGGAGGACATCGCAAATGCTGCTGCTGACACTATGCTCCAGCGGCTCCGGGAGGGAAAGTCCGCCAGCAGAAGGCTGAGCGTCATCGTTGATACATTTTTGGTGATTGGAAAAAGTACCGCTCCTCCTCACAAGTAACAAGTAAATAGTCTGATGCAAAAGCAAGACGGCACAGGTTCCTTTTCAGAACTCAGCCGTTTTGCTTTTTGTTCGTGCTGAAGCATCGATAGCTTTCTGCTCTTTCTTATCACAGCAAAAAATGAGGATATCGTATCATTATTCTTTTGCGGAGTAGGAGAATTATACAAAAAAATTTGCAGATACTTAGGAGGTGTGACAAAAATAAAAAATGCTATTGACTTTTTTGTCTCAAAATGATATTTTATATCCATCAATAGTGATAATAAAATATCATTATTGATGACAATAATTGAACAACCAATGTGTTGTAAGGAGGTATCGCATGAAAATTACTGGTATCAGAGCAACGCCTGTGGCTGTTCCCTTGCGCCTCAATACTGCAGACGCCTACTTGCGAAAAGGGCCCGCTGTCTTGATTGAAGGGGTTCTGGAGGTTTTTACGGACGAGGGAATTACCGGCATTGCAGAAATCCCGGTCGTCGCGGGGGCAACTATCGCCGTGGAACTGGTAAGAAGCACAGAGCGTTTGGTAGTGGGCAGGGACCCTGCGGATGTCAATGTCATCCTCAAAGAACTCTACTCCTGCTACAATCTAAACCATCTCCACATGCACGTGGCGAACTGGGCAATCAACTCTATTGAGAGAGCCTGTTGGGACATTCTGGGTCAGAAAGCAGGTCTGCCCCTCTATCAGCTGTGGGGCGGCGGTTTCCGCAGGGAAGTGGAGGTTTTTGGTTTTATTGAAGCGGAGGACCTTGACGAAATCAGGCGTGTGGCAAGCGAGCGTGCTGGCCAGGGCTACAAGGTCATCTATACCAAGGTCGGCTTTTCTGCGCCGGAATATGATGTTGCTATGGTTCGCGCCATTCGAGAAGGCGCACCGGACCCATCCATTAAAATCCGGGTGGATGCCAATCAGGCGTGGGATGTAGGGGAGGCCATCCAGATTATCAACCAGATGGAGCCTTATGGGATTGACTGCGTAGACCAACCGGTTATCATGTACAATCTGGATGCGCTGAAGACCGTCAAAAATGCCACACGAGTTCCCATCGCTGCCCATGAATCTACCTGGACAATGTATGACATGCTGCGGGTTATCAAAGAAAATGCAGCGGATATTGTCCACATTGATCCCCGGTTTGACGTAGGCTACTATGGCGCCAGGATCTCCGCCGGCATAGCGGAAGCTGCAGGCATCCCGGTGATATGCCACGCCTACTACGAACTTGGCATCGCGCTGATGGAGCGCATGCAGCTATGTGCCGCCTGTCCGGCCTTTACCATGGTCCATCAGATCGGAGAGTATGAATATCTGAAGGATGACATCATAAAAGGTGGAAAAATTCAAATAAAAAACGGTAAAGTTGCCCTTCCAGACCGGCCCGGCCTGGGGGTGTCCTTGGATTATGAGAAAATGGCGCTCTATGAGGAGCTCTATATCAAGGAGGTAAAAGAGGCAGGGTTCGAAAACTCCACTGAAAGCCCTCTTTATGGGGCACAATTTACAAGAAAGTATCTCAAAGCTCTGTATGAGTAAATTTTTAGGAGGAATATTGATGGATATCAGCATCTTGAAGAATAAGCCCATTGCCGTTTTGGGGGCAGGCGGCGTCGGGAAGCCTATCGCCGGTGACAGCGCCCTGGCTGGGGCGCGGGTGAGGATATGGGATCAGCCCGGTTTTGCGGAAAGGACACTGGCCAATATTGAAAAATTCGGTATTCGCATTGAAGGTCTTCAAATGAACATGTACAGCTATCAGCGCAGTGGCTTCGGCTATCCGGAGTTGGTGACGGACGATATGGCAGAGGCCGTCAGAGGAGCGGGCATTATTGTGGTGGCTGTTGTGGCCTCTGCTCATGAGGCGCTCTTCCGGCAGCTCATCCCTTTGCTGGAGGACGGACAGGTCATCCATATCATTCCGGACAATTTTGGAACGCTTCTGCTGCGTAAAATGATGCTGGAGGCTGACTGCCGCAAAAAGGTCGTCGTGGGCGGCTGGGCGACTTCTCCTTATGGCGCACGCATCGTCTCTGAGGGCGGCTTTACCACGAACATCTGCGATATCCGTGACCGTGTTATCATGCTGCGGGGGGCGGCGCTGCCCGACACAGACTCTGCAGATTTTATCGAGAGCGCCAGGCTGATTCCCGCCTTTGACTTGATTACCAACGGACTTGGATATCAGCATGCAGATACCGTGCTGGATACTTGCTTCTCCAACGCCAACCCGGTCATTCATGTACCTGGCACAATCCTTGGCGTGGCCGTCCTGCAGAACTTTGAGACTGTGCTGGGTCATAAAATGGCGGACTTCTCCATGTACGCCCACTGTCTCTGCCCTGCCATTGGGATGGTGGCCGCCGACTTCTGGCGCGAGCAGGAGCGCATCGCAAAGGCCATGAATGTCGGGATTGCACCAGTGAAGCGGGAGGAGTATTTCTCTCGCTCTACCATGTATGGCCACGAATATATGGGGCCTGATTACGCTGTACCGTTTGAAGAGAACATCCCGCACAAGTACGGCGATGGTCCCTTTTCCCTGGAAAACCGCTATATTACAGAGGATGTGCCTGTTGGCTGCTATATGTACCAGCAGTTAGCCCGGCAGTACAATGTTCCCACGCCTACCATTGATGCCATGATCCATTTGGCCAACACCATCATAGGCCGTGACCTCACCGCTGGCGGCTACACGCTGGACTATGTCGGCATCGGCCATATGACGCCGAGTCAGCTCCAGCTGTGGCTGCGTCAGGGTGTATACACACCTGCTGCATAACACGAACGTCCTTTTTCATGCATTAGGAAGCGACCCAGGTCAATATGTAACACGAAAGGAAGAACTGTCATGAAACGATATGCTCGAATTCTTTCTCTATTGCTGACCGCCGCGCTGTTTCTCGTGCTCTTCAATGGGTGCAGCGCCAAACAGACGGAGGGTGAAACGACCGGGCCGGTCACTTTCCGGTTGAGTCTCGTAACTGCAATTGACGACCCGATTACCATTGCCGCCAAAGAATTTGCCGCCAATGTCTCTGAACGGACAGAGGGGCGCGTCACAGTAGAGGTCTATCCTGCCAACCAGTTAGGCGATGCCACGGCGGTCTTTGACGAGATTATCCGCGGTACGATTGACATGGCCTACGCCAACCCATCAGATAATTACCAGCCAGACATCTATCTCAGCTATCTTCCCTGCCTTGTAACCCGGTATGAAGACATGCCCGCTGTCTTTGGGCGGGACGGCTATTTGTTTCAAGAGACCAATAAGCTGTATGAACAGCTTGGACTGAAATTCCTCGGCTATGGCACGGTAGGATTCCTGGGAATAGGGGCAGCAAAACCCATTTTGGACGAGAAGAACGAAATCATTCCCGGCGCCCTTATACGCACATCCTCGGATCTCCTCTCCAAGCTGACTATGGAGGGCTTGGGGTTCCATGTCAGTACGATGCCGTATGTGGATGTGTTTTCAGGATTGCAGACAGGCATTATCGACGGCTGGCTGGGTGGGAATCCCTCCATTAACTATCTGAGCTTTCGGGATGTCATCAACTACTTCTACTACTACAAGATTATTATTGAAAACTATCACTTCTTCTGCAACGAGAATAATTTCAACAAGATGAGTAAAGAGGATCAGGAGATTCTGCTGGAGTGCGCCAATGATATGCTGGAGCAGAGCTATCAAGACGCGCAAAGGCTGGACGAGCAGTATTTGCAGGAACTGTCTGACTTTGGGATCAATGTGGTAGAGTTCTCTGATGAATTCTTGGCCGATATGGCGGCCTCTGTGCGGGAAAATGTGTGGCCGCAGATCGCCGCAGACAAGTACAGCGCGGAATTGATCGAAAACTTAGAAAAGAGTCTGATGGAGCTGCAGTGATTTGGGGGCCGCACCGGCCTCGTTTACAAGCAAGGGGGAATATATAAATGACGCAAGTTTTAAGGAAAATTGATGCCCTCCTATTAAAAATCCAAAATGCTATTCTGATTTTCAGTACGTCTGTTATAATCCTTTTGATGTGTGCCGGCGTTGTCATGCGGTATTTTTTGCACTCCAATTTCAATGGATTAGAGGAGTTGATCCTGCTTTTAGGATTTTGGATCTATTTTTTTGGGAGCTCTGTCGCTTTCCGTGACGACGACCATATGGAAGCCAGCATCCTGCAGCCGCTCCTGCGGACGGACAAAGAGCGGCGCATATATGCTATCGTCCGGAACGCGGTTTCTCTGCCTGTAATTGCTGTGGCAGCGATCTGGACGGCCAAATATGTGCAGTGGAGCTTCATGTTCTGGCCTACCACAGTAGTGTACAACTTGCCCTATGTTGTGGCACAGGTTCCGCTGCTGCTCTGCTTTATTCTGGCCTTTGTCTATACAGCTGCCAATTTATGGCGGGCAGCAGCCGGCCTGCGGCCAGATAGCCCTGATTTGACCGGGATGGAAGAGGAGGTGTAACAAAACATGGGAAATATTTTGATATCTATTGTCCTTCTGTTGGTTCTGCTCCTGTTTGGACTGCCCCTGCCGCTGGTTTTTCTGGCATCTACGATCTTTATGGTCATTTCATCGGGGGTGGATCCCAGCTTTGTAATCCCGTATGGGTACAATAAGATCAACTCTCTGACCATTTTGGTGGTTCCGCTGTTTATCATTGCCGGGGCGTTTATGCAGGAGAGTGGGATTGGCGATAAACTTCTCTCTGCCGCCGAGCGGCTCGTTGGCAGAAAGGTAAAGGGCGGCATTGGTGTGGCTGTCTGCATTGCCTGTGCTGTTTTCGGAGCGATCTCCGGCAGCGCCAACGCAGCGTTGACGACCTTGAGTCCCATCTGCTATCCGAAGCTGTACGCCCGGGGCTATAAAAGGGGCTTCGCCTGTTCACTGATGGCCAGCGCGTCTATTCTCGGCTGCCTCATCCCGCCCAGCGGTATGATGATTGTTTATGCTTGGGTGACCAACACATCTGTGCTGGCCTGTTTTCTGGCAACTCTGCTGCCGGGATTGGTTCTGACAGTGGTTTTCAGCATCATTAATCTGTTCGAGGCGAAGCGGATGCATGTGACGTCCTTTGAGGAGGGGAGTGAGAGCGGCGGCGCTGCGGCAGTCGCTGGTGCATCCAAGGGGGAGAGGTTCAGGGGAAGTGCTATTTGGGCGATCCTCATGCCAGTGTTTGTCCTTGGGAGTATCTATGGCGGGGTAATGACGCCTACCGAGGCTGCTGCTGCCTCCGCATTTTATGCATTTGCTGTGGGGGTGTTTTTCTACAGACGGCTGAATTTCAAAACCATTGGCAGGCTGCTGGCCAGAGCGGGCAAGTCCTCAGGCATTGTGATGCTGCTGATCTTCTCTGTCACAATCCTCAGCCGCCTCTATATTGATGCAGGTCTGCCCAAAGCTGTTTTTGCGGTGCTCTCTTCCATTACTTCCAGCAAGGCGGTGATGCTGCTGTTTATTAACCTGTTTCTGATTGTGATTGGCATGTTGATGGACGATGCCTCCGGTATTGTTTTGGCCGCGCCGCTGTTGACGCCAATTATTCAGGAAATGGGGATTGACATGGTCCATTTTGCAGCTATTATCGGTGTAAATCTGGGCATGGGCGGTATCACCCCGCCTACCGCGCCGATTACGTACCTGTCGGGCAAACTGGGCGGCGGCACATTTTCTGAGATGCTGCGTCCCACGATGAGGCTGATCCTTTTGGGCTGGCTTCCGGTACTGATGATTACCACTTATTGGGATGGCTTTTCGCTTACCCTGCCCCGTTTGATTCTCGGCTATTGAGGCATATCTCCATTCTGCGCCTGCGGCAATCCGAGCGGGAAGGACAAGCTCTCAATGCCATAATAATTCTTCCCCCCTGTGGAATTTTCCCCAAAACTATGCTATAGTTAACAAGCAGACGGCTCTAGGGGATCGAAACGGCTGCGGAGAGGGGGGCCATTATGCTGCGCATATTTTTAGTCGAAGACGAGAGCATCATCCGGGAGACCCTGCGGGACACGGTGCCCTGGGCGCAATACGGCTACGCCTTTGCCGGGGAAGCCGGAGACGGTGAGATGGCCCTGCCCCTCATTCGGCAGGTGAAGCCGGATGTGCTCATCACGGATATCCGGATGCCCTTTATGGATGGGCTGGCCCTCAGTGAACTGGTGAGCCGTGAGTTCCCGGAGATGAAAATCGTCATCATCTCCGGCTATGATGACTTCGAATATGCCCGGCAGGCGCTCAATATCGGCGTGGACCGCTATCTCCTGAAGCCCATCACCAAAAAAGCCCTGCTGGACGTGCTGGCGGAGCTCAAGGAAAAAATCGAGGGCGAACGGGCCAACCAGAGCTATCTGGCCCAGTTCCACCGGGAGGCGGAGGAGTACGAGCAGTACACCCGCCGGGTGTTCTTCGAGCGCGTCGTGGCGGGGCAGCTCTCTGTCCAGGAAATCTACGAGTCGGCCTCGAAGCTGGACATTGACCTCCGGGCCCAGTGCTACACCATCGCCTTTTTCTCCGTCCTGCCGGAGCCGCTTGGCTCCGCGGAGGCCTACTCCGAGCCGGGGGCCCGCCTGCGGGACGCCCTGCTGGAACACTTTCTGAAATATCCGGAATACATCCTCCTGCGCTGGAATCCGACGACATACGCTGTACTGCTCAAGGGCGATACCGCCCGGATGGAGGACCTGGCCCGCCGCTGCGTGGACACGGTGCGCAGCCAGTATGCGGCCCACGCGCCGGAGCAGAGCTGGTATGTGGCAGTGGGCCGCCCCACCCAGCGGCTGAGTACGCTGCCCGCCTGCTTTGAGGAGGTCTCCCGCCTCTGGGCCTACCGGCACATCCTGCCCAGACAGCATGTGCTGACGGCGGACACGGTCAGCTTCCTCACCGGCACCGGCAGTGACTGCCAGCTGGAGCAGCTGGACGCGGGCAAGGTGGATCCGGCCATTCTCACCGGCGTGATGCACAGCGCCAGCGCCCAGGAGATCCCCGGCTTTGCCAATGAGTATATCCACAGCGTGGAGGAGGCCCTGGGCTCCAAGCCCTTCTGCCAGTTTCTCATGCTGGAGCTCCGCTTTGCGGCGGCCCGGTTTGCCGCCTCTCTGGGGGTGAACCAGCGGGAGGCCTTTGCCCCGCTGACCTGCCTGGATTTGGTGGGGCGGAATGTGACGGCGGCGGACCTGTGCGGGTACTTTTCCGCCATCCTGCTGCGGATGGCCGAGCTGCGGGACCAGGCGTCCAGCACCCAGTGCAGAAGCCTCCTGAAGCAGGCGGTGGCCTACATTGACAGCCACTTTGCCGAGGAAGCGCTCTCCCTGAACCAGGTGGCGCGGGAGGTAAATATCTCCGCCAACTACCTGTCGGCAGTGTTCAGCCAGGAGATGGGGGCCACCTTCACCGAGTACGTCACCGGCAAGCGGATGGACCGGGCCAAGGAGCTGCTGCGCACCACGGACAAGCGCTCCGGCGAGGTGGCGGCGGCGGTGGGCTACCGGGACCCCCACTATTTCAGCTTTCTCTTTAAAAAGACCCAGGGCTGCACGCCCAGGGACTACCGGGGAGGGGGAAAGCGGCCATGAGACGGCGGGATTCTATTGAAAGCCGGATGCGCCGGCTGGTGGTAAGCGTCTGCGTCTTTGTGGCGGCTTTTCTGGCGGTGACGCTGGCCCTGGCGCTGGCCTACACCGGCCAGTACAAGAATCTGCTCTACAACGTGACCACCGCCTCGGAGTTCAACCAGGACTTCAAGGAGAACATCGACCTCAAAATGTACTACTATGTCATTGAGAGCCAGTACTCCGAGGGGCTGCCTATCCAGGAAGTCCAGGCGGCCCAGGCTTTGGCGAAGAATCTTCTGAGCGCCACCAGCCAGAAGGACAGTCTCCGGGCCATCACCAGCGTCCTGGATCTGTGCGAGAATCTGGAGGAGAAAATTTACCAGATCGAGGAGACGCAGAGCTACGATGACCGGCAGAGTCAGCTGGAAAACAATATTTATGTCCTGACGGCCCTCATTGAGAAGTACATGTACAACTATCTCTACTACGAGTCGGCGCAGCTGAACCGTATCCAGCAGCAGGTTTCCCGGCGTCTGGCGGCGGAGATCCTGCTGGTACTGGTCCTTTCCGCAGTGTTGACCCTGCTGCTCATCCGCTACAGCGTCCGGCTGGCCCGCTCCGTCACCCAGCCGGTGGTGGAGCTGAGCCGCCGGGCGGAGGACGTCACCGGCGGCGACCTGACGGCGCGGGAGCCGGTCCGCTCGGAGACCTATGAGCTGCGCACCCTCAGCGAGGGCATGGAGCAGATGATCTCCCGGCTCAACGCCCAGATCCAGGAAATCACGCAGAAGCAGGCCAGCCTGCGGAAGACGGAGCTGGCGCTGCTCCAGGCCCAGATCAACCCCCACTTTCTCTATAACACCATGGACACCATCATCTGGCTCATTGAGGCGGACCGGCCCCAGGCGGCGGAGGAGATGGTCTCCAACCTGTCGGATTTCTTCCGCCACTCCCTGAGCCGGGGGGAGGACGTCATCACCCTGGAGGAGGAGGAGCGGCATGTGTGCAGCTATCTGCAGATCCAGCAGGCCCGGTACAAGGACATCCTGTCGTATACCATTGCGATCGACCCCGCCCTGCGGGGGACCCGGCTGCCCAAGCTGACGCTCCAGCCCCTGGTGGAAAACGCCCTGTACCACGGCATCAAGCGCAAGCGGGGCAGGGGCTGCATCCGCATTACCAGCCAGGTGGAGGGGGCGGACGTGCTCCTCCGGATCGCCGACGACGGCGCGGGCATGTCCCCTGTGCGGCTGGAGGAGCTGAGCCGGGCCATCGAGAGCGGGGAGCGGGTGGGCTTCGGCCTGGCGGCTGTCCACGAGCGGCTGCGGCTGCAATTCGGCAGCCCCTATGGGCTGACCCTCGCCAGCCGGGAGGGCGAGGGGACCACGGTGACTGTGCGCTTCCCCCGGCGGGAGAGAGAGGAGGCAGAACGATGAGACGCGCTTTCCTGTGCGCCCTGCTGGCGCTGAGCCTTGTCCTTGGCTCCGCCTGCGGGGCCGGGCCGGAGCCCGCCGGGGAGGCGGCTGCTGAGGACCTGACGGTCATTGGCATGTGCCAGGTGGGGGCGGAGTCCGACTGGCGGGTCGCCAACTCCGAATCCATGAAGGCGGTTTTTACAGAGGAAAACGGCTACCATCTTCTCTTCGAGGATGCCCGGCAGAAGCAGGAGAACCAGATCAGCGCCATCCGGAAGTTCATCCAGCAGCAGGTGGACTATATCGTGTTGATGCCCATCAGCGAGAGCGGCTGGGACTCCGTGCTCCAGGAGGCGAAGGAGGCGGGGATCCCGGTCATCCTGGTGGACCGGGGGGTGGACGTGAAGGACGAGAGCCTCTACGCCGCCCGTGTGGGCTCGGACTTCCTGCGGGAGGGCCGGGCTGCCGCCGCCTGGATGGCGGAGACCTTCCGCGGGGAGGCGGTCCGGATCATCCATATCCAGGGCACTCCGGGCTCCACCGCCCAGCTGGGCCGGACGGCGGCGCTGGAGGAGGCTGTGGCGGCCCATGAGAACTGGGAGCTGCTTGTCCAGCTGGACGGGGATTTTACCCAGGCCAAGACCTATGAGGTCATGACGGACTATCTCTCCTCCCTCCCGGCGGAGGCTGACATCGATGTGGTTTACTGCGAGAATGACAATATCGCCTTCGGCGCGCTCCAGGCCCTGGAGGAGCGGGGCTATCCATGCGGCCGGGACGGTGTGCGGATCATCACCTTCGACGCCACCCGCGGCGCGCTGACGGAGTGCCTCAACGGGAGGATATCCCTGGCGGTGGAGTGCAACCCGCTGCTGGCGCCGCTGGTGGAGGAGATTATACAGACCCTGGCGGCGGGCGGTACGCCGGAGAAGCGCCACTATGTGGAGGAACAGGTCTTTACCCCGGAGAACCTGACCCAGGACCTGATCGACAGCAGAAAATATTGACCAAAGGAAGGCCGGGACAGATGAAAATCCGTCCCGGCTGTTTATCCGCTGGCTCTGATGATAAGCTCCCACTCCAGAAATTGGGAGCGGACGGCGGCGCCTCGCAGCAGGCTGACCATTTGTTCCGCCGCTGCCCGGCCCATGCGCTGCCGGTGGCTGAGGGAGGTGATGGGAACAGGCCCCAACTGACAGAGGTAGCTGTTGTCAAAGCTGACCACCGCCACATCCTCCGGCACCCGGCGGCCCGATCCCAGGAGGGCCTGGATCAGCCGGTGGGCAATCTCGTCGTTATAACAGATCACCGCCGTGGCGTTCCCCAGCCGGTCCCGGAGGAAGTCCTCCAGCAGACGCCCGTCCCGCTCCTCCAGCAGGCGGCGGTCCTCGGTGCCGTACCAGGCGAAGCGGCGGTCCCGGATGGGCAGCCCCGCGTCCCGAAGGGCGGAGAGGACGCCGTGGTAGCGCTGGGGCCCCTGCATGTCGTCGCTTTTGAAGATTCCGGCAATCTCCCGGTGCCCCTTGTCCGCCAGGTAGCGGACCAGCTGATAGCCGCCGCCATAGTTGTTGTCCGCCACGCAGGGGATGTGGTCCAGTTCGCTGTGGGCGCTGTGGAGGAAGAGCACGGAGGCGCCCGCCTGCTGCAGGCGTTGGTAGAGGCCGGCGTTGGGGGTGGGCAGGGCCGTCTTGGCCCCCTCCGCCAGAAGGCCGCTCACCGGCTCCTCCAGCAGGCGGAGGAGGATTTCCCGCTCCGCGCTGACGCAGTTCCCTGTGGCGTAGACGGCGGTGGAGTACCCCTGCCGGGAGAAAATGTCGGAGACGTCGTGGAGGATGGCGGGAAAGATGTAGTCGTCCAGGAAGGGGGTCATCACCGCGATCTGCCGGGGCGGCGCTCCGGGGAGCAGGCCGGTGGCATAGGAGCCGCTGCCCTGCCGCCGCTGGATCAGTCCCTCCTCCTCCAAGAGGCGAAGGGCGTGGCGGACCGTCTGGCGGCTGAGCCGGTACTGCCGGGAAATTTCCTGCTCCGTGGGCAGCTTATACCCGGCCAGCCCGCTGGCCCGGACCAGCTCCTCCCGAAGCCGGTCTGCCAGCAGCTGATATTTCATCGCCATGTCCCCGCCCCCTCCGTCCAGTTCTCCCCCCCATTATACCAAAGGTTCACGGCGAATTGACCAAAATAAAAGTTGATATTTTTGCGAATTTCGGCGGTATATGCCAAAGAAAACAAACCGCCGCGCCCCCGCAGGCTGGAATGCTCCGGCCTGGGGGGCGAAATTTTTCCCTGTTTTGCGGAGAGAAACCAACAAACCGCCGGAATTTGGGCAATCTGCCGGGGCGATGCAAGCCGCCCGCTTTCCGCGCCATCGGAAATAAATCAACAAATCCTGGAGATGAATCTAAAGATTTTCAACTTTTTCTGAAATTGGTCCTATAATGAGCGGCGGATTTGTCTTTTTTGTCTCTATAATTACCAGTATTTATCCTATTCAACCATACAAAAATGGTGAATTTGACCAAATTGTATTGACTTTGCAAAAAAAATCGTTTTTAATGCACTCATGGAAAGCCGGGGGACCCGCTCCGCCGGCGGCACAAATTTTGAAAGTGAGGAATCCATCATGAAAAAAGTCTTTTGTCTCCTGCTGACCCTCTGCATGGTCCTGGCCCTGGCCGCCTGCGGCGGCAACAGCGGCGGCGGCAACAGCGGCGGCGGCAACAGCGGC
>Ga0073906_1003257_pt1 | contig 18853 bp, 16 predicted proteins | sample Inofromicrocosms_FD_65485 | JGI IMG/M metagenome (GOLD analysis project Ga0073906, IMG submission 65485) | Mouse cecum microbial communities from Vienna, Austria - Inoculum for glucosamine and mucus D2O microcosms | ecosystem: Host-associated > Mammals > Digestive system > Large intestine >...
AAAAACTTGATGTACCGGTGAGAGAATCTCTTGGTCACCCGCACAAACGGGCGGGGAGCCACATAATAGATATAATCGTCATACATGGTGTGCAGGGTATAGACCAGGGGGAGCTTTAAAATCCGCGCCGCGGCAACCCCAAACAGGCCGATGCTGAATTCGTTGTGGATGTGGATGACGTCCGGCTGGAAGTTCTGAATGATCCTCAGCCGCCGGATATCCACAGGGGAGGAGAGGCCATAGCCGTACAGCCGTTTCATCTCCAGGGCCGGGCAGTGGAGGATGTTGTCCTTGAGATAGTGGCGGCGGGTGTTGATATCCGCAGTTACAATCAGGACCTGGTGTCCAAGCTGCTCCAGGCCGTCCTTTAAGCTTTTGACATGTGTAGCCACCCCGTTGATCTGGGGAGGATAGGTTTCAGTAAATAATGCAATCCTCATTATAAAACCCTCCAAAACGAGGAAATGTTTTGATTTGTCCGCCGGTACCGGCTCAGGGCGAAAAAACAGCGGCTCGTCTCAAACCGCCTCATGCGGTATTCATTATAACATACTTCTACCAGCTTGAACAGTATTTTTTGTGAATAAATTACCAATGATATGATATAAATTTTAAAAAAATTCCCTTCGGTATCAGAAATATTCATATTATGACGCCTTTCCCCAAAAAAGACAGAAAAAAATCGCGGACCGGACAGGACGGAAAACGGCCTGCTCGATCCGCGGCTTTACATCGCCGATTCACATATCCCCAGTAGTATCATGATCGCCGCCGAAATGGGCTCTGCGTATTCCCCGATCCTGTCGGAAAGCCACCGGCTGCCCGCACGGTTCCCCAGTATCAGAAAGAGAATCCCTATCCCCAGCGATGCGGCGCAGGCCGCGCCGGTTCCAAGCCCGGAGATGCTGGCCCCGGCCCCCAGCCCTATATTGTTTACCGCTAGGGCCGTTCCCAGGGCCGCGCTCTCTCTCAGCCGGAGCTCCCGCCCCGACGGAGGGACGGCGTTTTGCTTCTCCCGCTCCCTGGACCGTCCGGAGCGAAGCCGCTTTTTTACATAACAGAGCATACCGTATCCGCCCATCAGCAGGATGACGCTGCTTCCCACAATCCGTGCAAAGCCCTCCGGAAACAGGGGAATCAGTTTTTTTCCCGCTTCCATGGAAAGCAGGGTGCCCGCAAAGGTGACAGCCCCTATCAGGAGGACCGACGGCAAGGGGATATGTATTTTTTTCGCGCCATAGTTGAAGCCCACGGCCAGATTGTCAAAATTGCAGGAGACTGCAAACAAAAGAACCGAAAAAAGCTGCAATTTACCACCTTCTTTTGGGAAAATAGTGGAAAGAAAACCTCTTTCTTTTACTAATATAGGGGCGGAGACGCCTTTTGGTGACAAAAAATGGAGATTTTGGATGAGGCTGTAAAATCCTTTTGTTGATTTTAAGGAGAAAATCAGGTATAATAACAGTTAAAATCAATTCGTCAACGGGCAGAGCGGAACCGGAGGATTCCGGACGTTCGCCTGATACGCCGAAAGAGCAACGCCGCGGCCCAGGCGGGCCGGGGAAAAGGGGGAGCTTATGGGATTAAAACGATGGAGCTATGTACGGACCGACGCGGAAGGCGTACAGCGGCTTCGCCAGGAAATAGAGGAACAGATGCAGGCTGTATCCGGGGAGACAGGCGGCATATCCGAACTGACCGCCCGCATACTGTACGGCAGGGGCTATTCCTGCGAAGAGGCGGCTGCCCTTCTCCGGGACGATCTCCCCTTACCCGACCCCCGCCGGATGGCGGACATGGAACAGGCGGTGGAACGGATTAGGCAGGCTATGGAGGAAGAGGAGCGGATCGCCGTTTATGGGGACTACGACTGCGACGGCGTAACCGCCACCGCCCTGCTCTGCGGGTACCTGGAGAGCAACGGCGCGGATGTCACCCCCTATATCCCCACCAGAGAGGACGGCTATGGGCTGAATAAGGCCGCGGTGCGGTACCTTTCCGACATGGGGATTTCCCTGCTGATTACGGTGGACAACGGCATTTCCGCGGCAGAGGAGATCGCCTATGCGGCAGAGCTGGGGATGGATGTGGTGGTGACAGACCATCACCAGCCCCCGGAACAGCTCCCCAAAGCCGCAGCGGTGGTGGACCCCCACCGGAAGGACTGCCCCTCCGGCAGCCATGAACTGGCGGGAGTAGGAGTTGCGCTCCAGCTGGCCCGCGCCCTGGAGGAGGATGAAGCCGGAGAGCTCTTGGAATATTATGGGACGCTGGCCGCCATCGGTACCATCGCGGACGTGGTACCCCTGACAGGGATGAACCGGACCATTGTCCGCAAGGGCCTCCAGCAGATTGCCGCCGAGCCGGGGGCAGGCGTCGCGGCGCTGATGGAGCGGGCGGGGCTCACCGGGAAGCCGGTCACCAGTGCGACGGTGGCCTACGGGCTGGGGCCGCGTATCAACGCGGCGGGACGGATGGGGGACGCCAACACCGCCCTCCGCCTGCTGACCACCGACGACTATGAAACGGCCCTTGAGCTTGCCGGACAGGTGGAGGAGGCCAACCGCCGCCGCCGGGAGCTGGAGCAGAAGATTATGGAGGACGTCTCCGCCTACTTCCAGCGCACGCCCTCCGCCGTCCACGAGCGGATGCTGGTGCTGGAGGGGAAGGACTGGCACCACGGCATTATCGGTATTGCCGCCTCACGGGTGGTGGAGCGGACCGGGAAGCCCTGCATCCTGGTGGCCCAGGAGCCGGACGGTGCTGGAAGAGGGTCCGGGCGCAGCGTGGAGGGCTTTTCCATGATAGAGGCGGTATCCGCCAGCTCCGGGGCCCTGACCCGGTTCGGAGGGCATCCCATGGCGGCGGGAATGTCGGTGGAGCCGGGGGGCTTTGGCCGGTTCCGCCGGGACATCCTGGAATACGCCGCCCGCACCTTCCCGGAGATGCCGGTGCTCACCGCCCATGTGGACGCGGTACTCTCCCCGGAGGATCTGAACCTGGATACCATCCGGAGTCTCTCGGTGCTGGAGCCCTTTGGCACCGGCAACGAGGCCCCGACCTTCGCGATACAGGGGGCGGTCATTGACACGGTGAACCCCATTTCGGAGGGAAAGCATGTCCGCCTCCGGCTGCTCCAGGGAAACATGGGATACCAGGCGGTCTTCTTTGGAATGCCCATGGAGCGGTTCCCCTACTGCAAGGGGGACCAGGTGGACGCTCTGGTCAGCGTGGATATCAGCCAGTACAACGGCATGGAGCGGCTCTCCATCAAAGTCAGAGAAATGCGGCTGTCCCAGATGGACCAGGACGGATGGATTTCCGGACAGCTTTTATACGAAAAGCTCTGCCGCAGGGAGACCATCACCCCCCAGGAGGCGCTGAAAGCCTCCCCAACCAGGGATGAGACAGCGGTGGTCTACCGGTTCCTGCGGGAGCAGGGGAGCTGGAGCGGCACGGAGGAGCAGCTTTACGCCCGCCTTTGCGGAAGGCTCCGGCCCGATGGGGAGTTCCAGTTCTGCAAAATGCGGGTGGCCCTGATGGCGCTGCTGGAGCTGGGACTGATTCAGCGGGACAGCAAAACCAAGACCATCACCGTACCGCCTGCCGGCGGCAAGGTGGATCTGACCTCCGCAGGGGTGCTGAAGCGGATTCATGCAATGACAGAGGCGGGGCAGAGCGCCCCGGAGGCGCAAGGCGTTCCGGCTGCGGCCGGGCAGACGAACGGGGGGATGTAATATGGCACAGCAGGACCTGGCCGGCCTGTTGGAAGCGATTAAGAAATCCGGCAAGCCCTATCAGATACAGGTGATTACAGAGGCATTTGAATTGGCGGACGCCGCCCACAACGGTCAGAAACGCAAATCCGGCGAGCCGTACATCATCCATCCGGTGGCGGTGGCCACTATCCTGGTGGAAATGGGCATGGATACCGAAACCGTCACCGCCGCTCTCCTCCACGATGTGGTGGAGGATACCGACATCAAGCTGGAGGAGATTCAGAAGAAATTCGGCAAGGAGGTCGCCTATCTGGTAGACGGCGTTACCAAGCTGAAAAAAATTCCCTTTTCTTCCAAGGAGGAGCAGCAGGCGGAAAATGTGCGGAAGATGCTGCTGGCTGTGGCAAAGGACGTGCGGGTGGTTATCATCAAGCTGGCGGACCGTGTACACAACATGAGGACCCTGAAGTATGTCCCGCCCCAGAAGCAGCGGGACACCGCCAAGGAAACCATGGAGGTGTACGCGCCCCTTGCCCACCGGCTGGGCATCCGCGCCTTTAAGGATGAGCTGGAGGACCGCTCCCTGCGGTTCCTGGACCCGGTGGCCTATGCCGAGCTGGAGGAACAGCTGCTGCTGAAAAAGGGGGAACGGGAAAAGCTTCTGGAGGACATCGAAAGGCGGATTACCCAGCGGCTGGAAAGGGAATACGACCAGATGGGCAAAAAGCCGCCCTATCTGACCGGGAGGGTCAAGAGCATTTACGGCATCTACCGCAAGGTGTGTATGCAGAACAAGTCCTTTGACTCCATCTATGACATCTACGCGGTGCGGATTATCGTGGACACAACGGTCGAATGCTATACCGTGCTGGGCATCATGCACGATATGTTCCGGCCTTTGCCGGACCGCTTTAAGGACTACATCTCCACCCCTAAGGCCAATATGTACCAGTCCCTGCACACCACGGTGCTGGATGAAAACGGCGGCTTCCCCTTTGAGATACAGATACGCACCTGGGAGATGCACCAGACCGCCGAATACGGCATCGCCGCCCACTGGAAGTACAAGGCGGGGATCAGCGGCACCGACAGGATGGACGAACGGCTGGTGTGGATACGCCAGCTGCTGGAGAGCCAGATTGAGGCGGACAACGTGGAAGACCTGGTCCGCACCATCAAGACCGATCTGACCCCGGACGAGGTGTTTGTCTTTACCCCCAAGGGGGATGTGATACGCTTGCCCGCCAATTCCACGGTCATTGACTTCGCCTATGCCATCCACACCCAGGTGGGCCACCGGATGATCGGGGCCAAAGTGGACGGCAGGATGGTCTCCCTGGACTATCAGGTGCAGACAGGGAACATTGTGGAGGTGGTGCTGGGGCCAAAGGACAAGGGGCCCAGCCGGGACTGGCTGAATATCGCCAAGACCAACTCCGCCAAAAACCGCATCCGCGCCTGGTTTAAGAAGGAGCGGCGGGAGGAGAACATCGCCGAGGGACGGCAGACGGTGGAGCGGGAGTTCAAGCGCAACCAGATAACCCTGCCTGACGACAAGATGGAGCGGTTTCTGCTGGATTTGGCCAGGAGGCAGAAATTCAGCATAGTAGACGAATTCTACGCCGCGGTGGGGTATGGGGGAATCTCCATTTCCCGCATCATGCCGCGGATCAAGGAAGAATATATCAAGGAGTACCAGACGCCCTCTGTCCCGGCGGAGGACACCGCTCAGGCACAGGCACAGGCCGCCGCCCAGGCGCGGCTGAACCGGAGGGCCAAGGGCGGGGTGATTGTCCAGGGGGTGGAAAACTGCCAGGTGAAGTTCGCCCGCTGCTGCAACCCGGTTCCCGGCGACGAGATTATCGGGTTTATCACCCGCGGGTACGGGGTATCGGTCCACAAAAAGGACTGCCCCAACGTAAAAAACTCCATGAAGGACCCGGAGCAGGCCGCAAGGTGGATGACCGCCTATTGGAGCGGCGCGGACACCGAGACCTTTGACGCGACGCTGGATATTTCCGCCTACACCCGCACCGGGCTGCTGGCAGAGGTGACCACCTGCCTGAGCAACCTGAAGATGCCCATTCGGTCCATCAATGCCAAGGAGTCCCGTGACGATGACGTGGTGCAGATTCAGATTACTTTGGGGGTACGGGATCTGGAGCAGCTGAAGCTGGTGATGTCCGCCCTGAGGAAGCTGTCGGATGTGATTTCCGTCGTCCGTTCATCCCAGGTTTGATACTGCCGCTGAAGCAGCGGATAGATAAATGGAGAGGGGGAGCTGTTATGCGCGCTGTGATACAGCGGATCAGCCATGGGGAGGTCCGCGTCAAGGGGGAGACGGTTGGGGAAATCAATCAGGGCCTCTGTGTGATGCTGGGGGTGTTGGTCACGGACGGGGAGGCCCAGTGCGACCACCTGGCGGAGAAGATATCCAATCTGCGCATCTTCGAGGACGATAACCAGAAGATGAACCGGTCGGTCAAGGACATTCAGGGGGGCGTTCTGGCGATTTCCAATTTCACCCTCTGCACCGAGAACAAGAAGAGCGGCAACCGCCCCTCCTTTATTCTGGCCGCCAGGCCGGAGCAGGCGGAGCCCCTCTACCGCAGGTTTTGCGAAAAGCTGAAGGAATTCGGGGTGGAGAAAACGGCCCGCGGGATTTTTGGCGCGGACATGGAGGTTTCCATTCAGGCGGACGGACCGGTGACCATCTGGATGGATACGGATACCAACTGCTGATAATACTTTCATTCGCACGAAACAACTGACAGACCCAAGATTTTCGCCCGGTAACGAAAGTAAAATTTTGGTTCAGAATCGTATAAAATGGGGCAGACGGTCCCCGGAAAAGGAGTTCATGGCGATGAAAATGATTTGGATGGCAGTGGGCCCCTTGGAGGCAAACTGCTACATTCTCCCCGCCCCGGCGGGGAAGACGGTCCTGGTGGACCCAGGGGATGACGCGGAGAGAATCGGGGAGGAGCTGGACAAAAACGGGCTCACCCCGGCCTGGATTCTGCTGACCCACGGGCACCACGACCATATCGGTGCGGTGCGGGCTTTGAAGGCACGTTACCCCCAGGTGAAGGTGGCCATCGGAAGCGGGGATGTGGAGCTGCTCAACGACACCGCCAAATCCCTCCCCTTTGCCAACCTCCCCAAGGAGGAATTCCTCCAAGAGGATATGGCCCTGAAGGAGGGGGACGAAATTGTGGAGGGAAACCTCTCTTTCCAGGTGGTGGAAACCCCCGGACACACCAAGGGCGGGGTCTGCTACATCTGCCGGTGTCTGGGAGAGGCGGAAAAGCTGCTGTTCACCGGGGACACCCTCTTTGAGGGAGAGATAGGCCGGTGCGACCTGTACGGCGGAGATTATACCGCCATGCTGGACTCCCTGCGGAAGCTGGCAGCCCTGCCGGGGGAATACCATGTCTACCCCGGCCACGGGGGAGACACCACCCTGGACCGGGAGCGGCGGGTAAACCTCTACATGAAGGACGCGGTGTACCATGCGGATTTTGATTGAGGACCAGGCCCACTGCTGCGGCTATGAGCTGGAATGTATGGTCAAGCTGTTCTTTCAGGCCGCCTCGGTTCCGGCGGAATGGGCGGAAAAGGCCACCCCGCAGCCCCAGGAGGAGTACCTGTACGCAGGGGCCTCGGTTGTGGAGCAGGGGGAAGGGGAGACCCGCTACCGCCTGACCATGAGATTGTGCTGCGCAGACCGGGAAACCGGGGCCTTGGCGGATTCCGCCGCTGAACGGCAGGTCTCCTGCCCGCCGGAGCAGTCCCAGAAGACCTTTGAATTCCACTTTGGGAAGATGGCATACGACCTGCTCAGCGCCGCCACCGGCGTCAGGCCGCCCTGGGGAATCCTCACCGGGGTGAGGCCGGTGAAGCTGGTCCAGAGGTGCCTTTCCCAGGGCATGACCCAGGGGGAGACAGAGGCGTTCTTCCGGGACCGGTATGTCTCCCCGGAGAAAATCGCCCTAGCCCTGGAGACGGCCCGCCGTCAAAAGCCCATTCTGGAGCGGGTGACGCCAAAGAGCTACAGCCTTTACATTTCCATTCCCTTCTGTCCCTCCCGGTGCAGCTACTGTTCCTTTGTCTCCCACTCCATTGAGAAGGCGGCGAAGCTGGTGGAGCCTTATGTCCAGCTGCTCTGCCGGGAGCTGGAGGAGACCGCCCGGCTGGCGGAGGGCCTCGGCCTCACCCTTTCCAGCATCTACATGGGCGGGGGCACTCCCACCACCCTTTCCGCCGGACAGATGAAGCGGGTGACGGATGTGATTTCCCGCTGCTTCCCTGTGGAAGAGACTGTGGAGTACACCATTGAGGCGGGCAGGCCGGACACCATCGACCGGGAAAAGCTGGAGGTCATGAGGGAAGCCGGGGTGAACCGGGTCAGCATCAACCCCCAGACCCTCAATGACAGGGTTCTGGAGGCGGTGGGGAGAAAGCACACTGCTGCGGAGGTGCTGGAGGCCATTGATCTGGCGCGGCGGGTGGGCTTTGACAGCATCAACTGTGACCTGATTGCCGGACTCCCCGGAGACACACCGGAGAGCTTTCGTGATACCCTGGACCGTCTGATTCAGGTGGGGCCGGAGAACATCACGGTCCACACCCTTTCGGTTAAGCGGGCGGCCCGTCTGCGCCAGGAGGGGGAGTACCTGGAGGCGGTTCACAACCCCGCCGCGCCCATGGTGGAGTACGCCCAGCAGGCCCTAGGCAGGGCGGGATACGGCCCCTACTACCTGTACCGCCAGCGGGATACCCTGGGGAACCTGGAGAACACCGGGTTCTGCCGTCCGGGGAAGGAAAGCTTCTACAACACCGTTATTATGGAGGAGGTACAGACCATACTGGCGGCGGGGGCAGGAGGGACCACCAAGCTGAAGGACCCCTTCAGCATCTACATCGAGCGGGCTTTCAATTTCAAGTACCCCTATGAATATATCGAACGTTTTTCAGAGATACTGGAAAGGAAGGAGCAGGTGAAGCGCTTTTATGAAAGAGTTTTCAATACACAGTTATTCTCAGATGCAGGTCTCCCTGGTCAATGAAAAGGCAAAGGAGGATCAGCGGGCTTTTTTCCGGGAATGTGAGGAGAACTACCAGAAGCAGGTGGAGACTGCCGCCTCCCTCTGTCAGGGGGAAAAGCAGATGATTCTGCTGGCAGGGCCCTCCGCCTCCGGCAAGACCACCACAGCCCACAAGATAGCCAAGACAATCATCGCCCAGGGGAGAAAGGCCGAGGTGGTGTCCCTGGATGACTTCTACCGCAACCGGGCGGAGATTCCCCTCTGCGAGGACGGCAAGCCGGACCTGGAATCGGTCTATGCCCTGGATCTGAAGGTGATGGAGAAATGCTTCCGGGAGCTGCTGGAGACCGGGGAGGCCATGATCCCCCAGTATGATTTCCACGTCTCCCGCAGGGCCGAGGAGTGGCGGAAGGTCTACTGCTCGCCAGGGCAGATACTGGTGGTGGAGGGAATCCACGGGCTGAATCCTGAGGTGCTGAAGACGCTGGACGCCCAAAAGGTGATTAAAATGTACGTCAGCGCCAGGACCAAGTATATGGACGGGAGCGAAAACGCCCTTATCCCCAAGCAGCTCCGCCTGATCCGCCGGATGGTCAGGGATTATAAATTCCGCAACACCGCGCCGCAGATCACCATCTCCCTGTGGGAGAACGTCTGCTCCGGGGAGCGCAACTACATCAACCCCTACCGCGACGGGGCGGACTATAAGATTGATTCCGCCATGGACTATGAGCCTGGTGTTTATCGCAGCATCCTCCAGCCCTTCCTGGAGGAGTCGTTGAAAAATGAGAGAGTAAACGGACGGGATTTCCAGGGGGTGGAGAAGCTCCCGGAGCAGGATGAAATCCTGGACCGGCTGATGCGCGACCTTGCCAGATTTGCGCCCCTGCCGGAAACGCTGATTCCGGAGGATTCGGTGGTCCGGGAATTCCTGGGCTGACGGCAGGAGGTCTGGAGCTGTCTGCCATCATGCGGAATATGTTGATTAACAGACAGCTCTGTGAAATTCACAGAATGTTTATAAAAAAACGAAAGTTTATCAGCAAAATTCAGGATAAAATGCTTGAATTTCAAGGTGGATAAGGGTATACTGAATCCATGATGAAAACGTCGGCTGCCAGGGGTTTACCGCTGATTTCAGCAGCAAGCCCCTGAAAGAAAGAATGGAGGACGGAAAATGATTGATTTTGCAACACTGAAAAGCCGCATCAAGGATACCGCCGAAAGCGCAGGCCGGATTGCGGGAGATATGGTTGAGCTGACCAGGATGAAGATGCAGGTCGTCCAGTACAAGGGCGAGCTGTCCAAGGCCCACGAAAAGCTCGGCGCGATGATCTACAACATGATGAAGGTTGACGAGGAGGATACCAGCGCCGTCAACGTCTGCATTGATGAGATCGACTACATCCTGGACAAAATTCAGGAGGCGGAGGAGAAGGTCAAGGAGCTGCGGAAGGTTTCCTGCTGCCAGAGCTGCGGCATGGAGATTCCCGTGGATGCCTGCTTCTGTCCCAAGTGCGGCGCAAAGGTAGAGCGCCCCGTGGCGAAGACAGAGGAAACGGATGAGGCGGAGGAGACGGAAGTGTCTGAGACTGTCGAGGCATCTGAGGTACCGGAAGCCCCTGAAGCTCCGGAAACAGCTGAAGCTGTCGAGACTCCTGAAGTCTCTGAGGCACCTGAAGCGCCCGAAGAGCCTAAGGAGCCTGAAGCGTTCTAATCGAATTCTTGCCTGAAATTCGGGCCGGAAGATGGTTGTCAAAAAAGAGACGCCGCGCTGGCATTCAGCGCGGCGTCTTTGTTCTTAAAGGCGATCAAGCTTTCCGGAGAGGAAGTCGTCCCGGAAGGGGATGTCCCGTATTTCAAATGTCTTCCCGTTGAGGTATTGGAGAATCCCTCCGCCGGTGGAAAAGTCAAAGGAGAGCTTGTAGGCGCACAGGGCCTGGGAGGAAAAGCCGGTTCCCCGGTTGTCCTTCTGGAAGCCGTATTTTCCGTCCCCCAACAGCGGATGGCCGATGTGGGCGAAGTGGGCCCGTATCTGGTGGGTCCTGCCGGTGATCAGCTCCACCTCCGCCAGGGAGAAGCGCCCACGCGTCTGTAATATTCGGTACTTAGTGATGATGGTTTTACAGCCGGGGAGCATCCGGTCAAAGATCTCCACCCGATTAGCGGCGCTGTCCTTGCGGAGAAAGGCGGAAAGGGTGTCCTGCTTTTTAGGCAGAGAGCCGTGAAGAATGCAGAGGTAGTATTTGTGCAGCTCCCGGTCCTTGATCTTCTGGTTGAGAATCCGGAGGGCCTCGGCATTTTTGGCGGCGATGACAATCCCCTGGGTGTTGCGGTCAATGCGGTTGCAGAGGGCGGGGGCAAAGCTGTTTTCCCTTTCGGGGTCGTATTCGCCCTTTTCAAAGAGATACCGCTGGACACGGTTGATCAGCGTGTCGGCGGAGTTGCCGCTGTCCTCGTGGACCACCAGTCCGGCGGGCTTGGTCAGCAGGAGGAGGTTCTCGTCCTCATAGAGAATACCCAGGCTGGACGGCGCGGCCAGAAAGGCGTGGCGGTCGTCCGCATTCAGGAAGAATTCGTCGTTGATATAAAGCTGTATCACATCCCCCTCCTGGAGCTGGGTGGATATCTCACAGCGTTTTCCGTTACATTTGATGCGCTTCATGCGGAGGTATTTGTAGAGAAGGGGCCTTGGAAGGGACGGGACTGCCTTGGTCAGGAATTTATCCGCCCGCTGACCGCTGTCGTTGGGGCCTATGATGAATTCACGCATGGATGATTGACTCCTGTTTTCGGTTTTTCAGCAGCTTGAGGAAGTGCTTTCGCCTTTATTTTAGCATAAATCCCCTGAAACGTCCATCTTTTTTTGATTGAGCAAAAAAGGCTGTGAGAGCGCCGGACACGCCTCACAGCCCTTGATACGGATCGTTACAAAGTTACCAGGGAATTATCCCTTCATACCGGTGGTGCTGATGCCCTCCACCAGATACTTCTGGAAGCAGAAGAAAATGATGATGACGGGCAGAACAGACAGGGTTGCCATGGCGTAGGCCGCGCCCCAGTCGGAGACGGAGGAGGGGTCGGTGAACATCTTCAGCGCAATGGAGATGGTGTACTTTTTGACCGAGCTCAGGTAGATCATGGGGCTGAAGAAGTCGTCCCACTTCCAGTAGATGGCGAAGATCATGGCGGTGATAAGGGCAGGCTTAATCAGCGGAAGGATGATCTTGGTGAAGATGCCGTATTTGGAGCAGCCGTCGATAAAGGCCGCCTCGTCCAGGTCCCTGGGGATTCCCTGCATGAACTGATAAATCAGGAAGATGAAGAAGGGATAACCGAAGTATCCGGGGACAATCATCGGCAGGAAGGTATCGACCCAGCCGAAGTTGTTGAACATGATGTACTGGGGGATAATCAGTATCTGCGCAGGCATCATCATGGTGACAATCATGATAGCCAGCCAGATGGAACGGCCTTTAAAATTACATCTCGCAAAGCCGTAGGCCACCATGGCCGAGGAGGCAATCTGCCCCACTACCGCAAAGAAGGTGACAAAGATGGAGTTCCCAAAGAAGGTGGAGAAGGTGTATCCGCCAAAGCCCCGCCAGCCGTTGGGAAAGTTTTGCAGGGTGAACTCCTGGGGAAACAGGGCGTTGGGCCGCTGGAAGATATCCTGGGCCGTCTTAAAGGAGGAGAAAACCATGTAGAGCAGTGGATAGGTCATGAGAAAGCAGAGGAAGATGACTACAACATGAAAGATGCCTCTGCCGAGCTTTTTTCTCTGGGTGTAGTTGAGAGCCGCCATGATTATTTACCTCCTTTGCTTTCATAGAATACCCATTTGTGCTGGGTGTTGAAGAGGATGGCTGTCATAATGCCCACAATCACAATCAGCACCCACGCCATGGCGGAGCCGTAGCCCATCTGGCGGGAGGTGAAGGAGCGTTCAAACAGATACACCACATACAGGTTGGTGGCGTCGTTGGGGCCACCCCTGGTGACGATATATGCCTGGGTAAAGGCCATAAAGCCGGAAATCATCTGGTTGATTAGGTTAAAGAAGATGACAGGGCTGAGGCAGGGCAGGGTTATCTTCCAGAACTGCTGCCACTTGTTGGCGCCGTCAACCTCCGCGGCCTCGTAGTAGCTTGTCGGGATGTCCTTCAGTCCCGCAAGGAAGACAAGCATGGGGGAGCCGAACTGCCAGACCGCCAGCACCACAACGGTGGAGAGGGCGGTGCTGCTGGAGGCGATGAAGGAGAAGTCCCCCTCAATCAGTCCCAGGGCATTGAACGCCTTGTTGATGATGCCGCCATAGCCCCAAAGCTGCCGCCAGATAACCGCAACGGCCACCGAGCCGCCAATAACGGAGGGCAGATAGAACAGGGTCCGGTAAGCCGCCACCACGCGCCCGCCGCGCTTGAACATCATCGCCACAATCAGCGCGAAAATCAAACGGAGGGGAACGGAGGTAAACACATAGATAAAGGTGGTGAGCAGGGATTTTTTATACCGGATATCGGTGGTAAACATACGAATATAGTTTCTCAGTCCAATCCATTGGGGCGCGCTCAGTCCGTCGTATTTCGTCATGGAATAATACAGGGACATAAACAGGGGATATACGGTGAAAACCAGAAAACCGATTACAAATAAGCCGATAAAAAAGTAGCCGACCGTATTGTCATTGTAGAGAAACCGTGAGAATTTGGACTGGCCGCTTTTTTTGGATGATGTGGAAGACTGCGACATATGGGTTTGCCTCCTTTTCATAAAGATTGCCGGCGGTTTGCCGCGCCCGGTTCGCACGCAGGGGAAGGATTTTCCCAAAAAGGTACGGAAAAGGCGGGATACGGTCAGCTCCCGCATCCCGCCGACATATTTCCGTCAGGGCAAGAGAGTATTGGTTATGGCCTCAAGTGTGGAAATCAGCCCTCTGCCGCGGCAAACTCGTCCATTGCCAGGGTATAGAAGTTTTCAAACTCGGTGTCAGGATCGCCGCCTTCAAGGATGCTCACCAGCATGTTCTGGCGCAGGGTGTTGATTGCGCTCAGAGCAGAGGGTTCGGGCTTCCAGATGCTGTTGGCGATTTCAGACATGCGGCCGACATAGTCAAATACCTGCTTGTCGATGGAGTCAGGATCGTATTCGGCGCCCAGGGCCTCACGGACCTTAGCGGCAATCGGCACGCCGCGCTCTGCCTTCAGCTCCTTGTTCATGTCGATGTTGTTGGTGAACTCGCTGATGAACAGGGCCGCCTGCTCCGGGAACTTGGAGTCAGAGGTGACGGACAGGAACTGGGAGGGCTTGATATACTGCATCTTCTTCTCGGTCTCGTTGGGATAAGCTACCATGTAGTAGTTTTTGCCCGCCGCGGTGGTGACAGCCTTAGCCTGGTTGGACCAGATATAGCTGAACATTGCGCTTTCGCCGCGGACCAGGGCGTTGCTCTCTACGCTGGTGCCGTTCTGCTCGGTGCGGACGGCGGAGGGGGCGATGAAGCCTTTATCCTGCCATTCTTTTTCCCGTTTCATGTGGTCGAGGATGATCTGCTTGCCCTGCTCTTTCTCCCAGCCGAAGCTTTCGGAACCGTCCTGGTTGTACATGAACAGGTCCTTTTCGCGGAGGGCGTAGCAGAGGGTTTCAACCTCAAAGCCGCCGACAGAGTCGGGGAACTTGATGCCCAGCTCGTCCTTCTTGTCCAGGAGCTTCTGGCAGATTTCTTCGTAATCGGCAATCGTCCAGGTGTCCGTGGGCAGCTCGATGCCGGCCTTCTCAAACATCTCTTTGTCGATAAGGACACAGTAGGTGTTCATGCCCAAATTGATTGCCACCAGCTTGTCGTCAACGATGCCGGGGGTATAGGCGCTTTCAGCCACGTCGGAGAGGTCGAGAATACCGCTGTCAACATAGGGCTGAAGGTCAACCAGCTGATTGTTGCGGGCATAGGCGGTGATGTATTTGTAGTCCTGCTGCATCAGGTCGGGGAGGCTCTTGGAGGCGCCCATGGCGGCGCATCTCTCCCAGTAGCCATCCCAGGAAAGGAACTCAGGGGTGATGGTGATGTTGGGGTACTTGTTCTCAAACACCTTGATAGCGGCCTGGGTATAATCGTGACGGGTCTGGGAGCCCCACCAGATCATGCGCATTTCAGCCTTGGTGTCTCCAACCGCCGCAACGTCTGCCTTAGAGTCAGTGCTGCCGCTGTTGTTTCCGCCAGCCGCCTAGCTGGAAGAGCTGGGAGTAGAGTTACATGCGGCCATGGACAGAACCATCGCCGCCGCCATAATGGCGGTAAGTGCTTTTCTCATAGTAAAAAACTCCTTTCGTTTCTGCTGTTCCGGCGAAGGAAACCGAAACAGCCTGAAGCTTCGGGACATGGCACAGCCGTCCCTCCCTTTTAGAGGACCGTTCCTGCGGAAGAACCATATCCACATTCTATTATACCGATGCTGAAAACAGAAATCTCGATATATCTTGCTTTAATTGCGCTTTTTTGGTATAATGTTGCTGTAATGCAATGGAAACCTGTACAAAAAATAAAGCGGGAAGGTCGAATTTCTGCACAAAGAAACGGAGAGGGCGCTGTTGGCACAGAACAATTTATATGATATTTTATTCCGGGATCAGGTAAATTCGCTGCTTGTGGAGCACATCATCCGGCGGGGAGACGCGCCCCGCGCCAAGAACCATTTTCACAATCACCTGGAAATTTATTATCTGACCGCGGGGGAGCGCATCTATTTTATTCGGGACCGAACCTACCACATTCGCCCTGGAGATATGGTGGTGCTTTCCTCCAACATTGTGCATCGGGCCTATTCGGTGGGCGGCGGGAGTCCGAATCACGAGAGGATCATCCTGGAGGTGTATCAGCCCATGCTGGCCAGCATGAGAGAGCTGTTCGGCAGGAGCGGCCCAGAGGAGGCGCTGCGGGGCGTATTCGGCGTCCTGCGGCTGGGGCAGGAGGAGCAGTCCCAGGTGCGGAGCTGGATATACGGCATCATGCGGGAGATGAAGGAGCGGCAGTATGGGTACGAGGCCATGGTGCGGTGCATCATGGCCCAGCTGCTGGCCTTTATCATCCGGAGAATGTCCCAGGAGGCGTCCGCCGAGCGGGTGACCGCGAAAAACACCAGGATGCTGGAGATTGCCGACTATCTGGCCGCACACTCCAACCAGAAGCTGAGCTTGGACAAAATAGCGGAGCGGTTTTACATCAGTAAATACCACCTGTGCCGGACTTTTAAGCAGGCGACGGGCTTCACGCTGGCGGAATACATCAACACCAGCCGGGTAATGCGCGCGCGGGAGCTGCTGCTGACCACCCGGAGCAGCATCACCGAGATTGCGGAGGAAACCGGCTTTGAAAGCGGCACGCACTTCGGAAAGGTATTCAAGCAGTATATGGGAACTCCTCCGCTGGCTTATCGAAAGACCTTCCAGGGAGAACTGGGGGTTGGAGAGCGGGAGAAGAAGGGGGAGTGAACCGGTTTTAGACGTCCTGTATTTGAAAAAAACTATTTACAATCCCAGGGAAACCATGTATGATAATGGAAGCAAATCGAGTCGATGGTTTTCGACCGTCCACGGGTCGTCAGCCCTTCCAAAGGAGGAGAAGCTATGGCGGAGGCCAAAAACAAAAGCACTGACTGTGACAGCGGCGACCTGCTCCATCGGGACGCCGTCCGCCGGGAGCTGATAGAACAGGTGACAGAGCTTTACCGGCAGCAGAAGGAGATCGACCCCCGCGTTTCCCTGGCGGGAATTGCCGAACAGCTGAACACGACACCCGTAAAGGTCCGCAAGATGCTGATTACGGCGGGGGTCTATGAAAATTCCGCCAGCCGGGAGATACTCGCCCTGTGGGAGGCGGGGAAGAGCGTGAGGGAGATACACGAGCGGACGGGGTGGAGCGTTTCCTCCATTCATTCCTACCTGCCCTACACCAAGCTCAGCAGGGACGCCATTGCCCAGCGGCAGATGGAGCAGCTTTCGGAGGAGCTGGAGCTTTCGGAGGGGCTCCAGCTCCCCCAGCGCCGCGCAAAGGCGGTGGAGCGGCTGAAGCGGGAATTTTGGTCCCTCCAGCGGGACCCTGCATGGGAGCGGGTTCCGGAGATATTCGACCATCTGCTCTGGGAGACGGTGGTTCTGTTTGAAGATTATCCCTTTTCCACGGCAAAAAACCTGACCTTCACCTATTCCATCCGGGGGCACGAGATGTTCGTCAGCCGCAAGGACAAATCCATCACCAGGGCGACCATTCTGGTGACCTTTCACAAGGCGATGGAGCTCCAGCGGGGCGGAAACGAGATTATAGGGCCCAAAAAGCTGGGTACCTTTGGGGCCAGTTATCTGTTCCCGATTTTCCTGCGGCTGGGGGTAATCGCGGTAAAGGGGGATGAGGGATGAACCGGGGAGTTAGTTTGGCTTTTTCTTGACAATACTATCGCTCAATCATATACTGATAAAAGACAATACTTTTATGACAGCGAAGAGAGGAGCTTTTATCATGGACCGTATTGCCAAAATCAAGGCCAATGTGGACAAAAACCGAGACCTAATTCTGAAAACCGAACGCTATATCTGGGAACACCCTGAAACTGGCTTCCGGGAGTGGACTGCCAACGCCTATATGAAGGAAATTTTCCAGAGCCTGGGCTATTCCCTAACCGAGGCGGGAAATGTCCCTGGGTTTTACGCCGACCTGGACACCGGCCGCCGCGGCCCCACAGTGTGTATTTTAGGGGAGCTGGACTCCCTTCTCTGCTCCACCCACCCGGACGCCAACGCCGAAACCGGCGCGGTCCATGCCTGCGGCCACAACGCCCAGTGCGCCACCCTGGCCGGCGTTGCCGCGGCCCTGAAGGAGCCGGGGGCCCTGGACGGCATGTGCGGAAGAATCCGTCTGATGGCCGTTCCGGCGGAGGAGCTGCTGGAAATCGGCTATCGGGAGGAGCTGCGGAAAAAGGGTGTGATCCGCTACCTGGGCGGAAAGGTAGAGTTTATGTCCAGGGGATTCTTTGAAAACGTGGACATCAGCATGATGATTCACACCAGCGCCATGAAGGACGGCCATGCTTTCGGCATTTCCAAGGGCGGCAACGGCTGCCTGGTAAAGAACATAGATTACACCGGAGTGGCGGCCCACGCAGGCGGCGCGCCCCAGAACGGCATCAACGCCCTGTACGCCGCCACCGCCGGTATCCAGGCGGTGAACGCCCTGCGGGAGACCTTCAGGGACGACGAGCACATCCGCTTTCATCCCATCATCACCGAGGGCGGTCAGGCGGTCAACGCCATTCCCCACTTGGTCAGGATAGAAAGCTATGTGCGGGGGGCCAGCATCAGCGCCATCAAGGCGGCCAACGAGCGGATCAACTGCGCCCTGGCCGCCTCTGCCGCGGCGTTCGGCGCAAATGTCCACCTGGGGGACCGGCCCGGATATTTCCCGCTGAACAACGACGAAAACCTCCGATTGATTGCCAAGGAGGTGATGGAGCAGATTGTTCCGGCTGAGCAGGTGAACCTCAACGACCACTGGGGGACGGGGAGCACCGACATGGGGGACCTGTCCGCTGTTATGCCGGTAATCCACCCGTATGCCGCCGGGGCGGTTGGAACCGGTCACGGCAGCAACTACTTTATTGAGGACCCGGAGCTGGCCTGTGTCAACCCTGCCAAAGCCCTCTGCCTGATGGCGTACAAGCTGCTGGAGGGAGAGGGGGAGAACGCGATAAAGGTAATCGCGGAGTCGAAGCCCCTCTTTACGTCCCAGCAGGAGTTTTTGAGCTTTATCGACAGTCTGGCGCTGGATATCGACGCCGTGACATACTGTGAGGACGGCACGGTTTCCATTCAGTATAAAAAATAATTTTATCCCTAAACGCAGGAAACGCCCGCCACCCTTTTGGGATGGCGGGCGTTCACTCTTTTCGCTCGGAGAGCACCCGGTCTATCAGGCCGTATTCCCGCGCCTCCTCCGCTGTCATATAGTGGTCCCGGTCAGTGTCGCGGAGGATTTCCTCCGGGCTGCGGCCGGTATTTTGGGCCAGGATTTGGTTCAGACGCTCCTTGCTGCGCTTC
>Ga0073906_1003258_pt1 | contig 18853 bp, 15 predicted proteins | sample Inofromicrocosms_FD_65485 | JGI IMG/M metagenome (GOLD analysis project Ga0073906, IMG submission 65485) | Mouse cecum microbial communities from Vienna, Austria - Inoculum for glucosamine and mucus D2O microcosms | ecosystem: Host-associated > Mammals > Digestive system > Large intestine >...
CAAATGTTGCCCGCTTTACCCCGGTGATCCTCCGAAATTTTGTATTTGAATATTCTGCTATCGTTTCGTATTTCATGCCCCTATTTTACCACTGCACCTTATTTTCGCAAGATGTCTATTTTATTCGTGACAATGATTTCCCTTTAGGATATATTGCGAAATATGATGATCCAAGTGGAAGCTGGGGTGGCTATTTAGTATTGATTTTTAATGCTGGCATATACCCCCTACAGTTCCATTTTCGTGACGACTTTGGAGCAAGAACTGAAACTATGTCCGTCGTCTTTGAGATTGTCCCGCGCGGCAACTTTGAGACAATTTCGGATAGTTTTTCGTCCGCTACAGAGACAAAAACATATCCAATCACTGTAGACTACTCTGTTGCAGATGAGTATTGTATTGGCGTTCTTCGCACTGGAAAGAGCGGTTTTTCCGTTTCTGTATATGATTCAAACGGAGATTTATACGGAAGGAATTATGCAGATGGACCGTTCTATCAGCAAGATATTTCGGGAAAAATTGACTTGCCAAAGCCTGATGGTGCAACCGGTGAGTACACGTTCCAAGTAGTTGTATCAAGTAAAGAATCGACATATGTTGATGGGGACTCCAGCTATAAGCTGGCTTATGGGGCAAAATCTCAGCAACGCTATTTCTTTGAAGATGTTACGGATAGTATGGAGTTGCCATATTATACTAAATTCCGCAACAGGCAGCAAAATATTCCAGAATATATAAATCGCACCACTAAAACGAGCGACTATGGGAACTACTACAGGTTTACTGCCAAAGGTACGGAAGTTGTAACTCTCGCCTCTACATACGGTTATTATCGCTTCAAAATCCTTCATGCAACTGAGTTCTTTACAATGTTTGATAGCGATGAATCACTTGCTCCCCCGCACCATATTGATGGTAATAACACTTCGTATATTTCAACAGCCGAACTGAACTTTGAAGCAGGGCAGACATACTATGTGGTTGTCTATGATCCTGAGCCCACAGCAATGAATAGCCGTGGCACCTACGAAATAATGGTTGGAGAGCGCAAGGTATTTCCTGCAGTTTATCAGCGTGAGATACCAAGTATGCCCGTCACAAGCGGAAATCAGTATTCGTTTAATTTTACTGTAACCGCACCAAATGGGCGTGCTGCATACGCTGAGTTTATCAGCTATTCAGCAAAAAGTTTGGGATGGGGAACCTATTATGATGCCTTAACGCCGGGGGCATATAATTGGCGCTTGAGTAGTTCCAAATATATAAAATTTGGCTATGAAAATGAAACGAATCCTCTTGTCAAAGCGAATGGACAGTGGGGACTTCGTTTTAAACCAACGTCTACAGGAACTTACCCTGGCGCGACGCTGATCGTTCATTATTGGTATGAATTGGTATAAACTGTAGGTTTTCAATCTCCTTTCTGGATAACGATCCTACTGCACGGTGCCAAGCCGGTATTGATGGCGGGTTCTATTTTATCTATGCTACCGGCCCTAATGCTGGTAAGTTAGGTGGAGCGGCACTGACTGCGAGTATAACCACAAATTCTGACGCAAAGTAGGTGGGCGCACTTGGTAAATAACGATATCAGGAATCGGGATTATAATATAAAGTGGAATGATATCACAAATCGCGATGATATCAAAAACAGAAATTGGGAAAAGTCAGGTATCGACCCCGAGTGGGTTGGGCACATCTATGAATCTGACGATGGCGCCATACGACTCGTCACGTTCAAGGGTGAGTATTACGCTGAAGTTGCAAAGGCGATGAAGGAAGAGCTTGTGAAGGCAGGGATCATGGGCGCAGACCGGATCGATCCGGATGTTCCGGAGATCGCAAAGGACCAGCTGGAGTATCTTTGGTCGCATTACGACCCCAAGAATATGGACAGCGATACATACAGGAAGTTTGTTGACGATCTGATTCGACTGGGGATTCTCTCGAGCGAGGAGAGGAAGTATCTGCTCTTTGAGGACACTTTACCTGATCCCGGCGGCATAGCGATTGTTCCGGATACATTCATGGAGCCTCCGTATGACTTTGACAGCTGCAAAGGCAATGTCTTTGAGTTAGCGCGGTTCCACGAGCAATTTGAATGGTGTGCGCCGGAAAGCTACAAGCATTATCGGAGTGCGCGGTCTTTGTCCTTCGGCAAATTGCTTGATGTCCTTCATCAAATGGGGATACGGTATTGACAATCGGAGAGCGGGGCGGGGCCAAACGGGTCCCGCTCCGCTTATCTGAGGAGCCTCACGAAGCGGGTGCCGCCCGCACCGTGCCGGTGGCCCGGTAGTATCGAAAAGAATCGTGCGCCTAGGAGGCGAACCCAACGAAGAAGGCCAAAGGGCCAGGGAGTGGTTCCAGCGATTCGAGCGGCATCGGCCCACAGCAGATATTGGGGAAAAGGAGACTATCAGGTCGTAGCGTAACCAAAAACCAAATGAATAAAGGGGTCTGGACCATTGGTCCAGCGGTTTTTTGGGTACTTTTTGTCCGCACAAAAAGTACCCGGGGGTTCGGGGCGCGGAGCCCCGGGGCCAAAGGGCAGAAGGCACTGCCTCCAAAGGCCCAAAATTCACAGAAACTTCCTTGACGAAAGGCCCCGGAAGGGGTAGAATGCTCTATAATTCACGTCAATGCCGCCCAAGGGCGGCGGAGGAGGAACAACTGTGGAAATCTCACGGGTAACGATGAAGAAACTGATGGCGCTGATCGCCTTTGCGGTACTGCTCCTGGTGGGGGCACAGCATCTCAGGGAGGTCCTGGGCGTCCTGGGAGCCCTGTGGGGAGTCTTCTCACCGCTGACCATCGGACTGGCGCTGGCCTTTGTGCTCAACGTGCCCATGCGGGGACTGGAAGGCCTGTTTCTTCGGATCAGGAAACCGAAAAAAGGAAAAAAGGAGCCCTCCGCCGGGGGCGTCCGGGCGGCGGCGCTGCTGGGGACCTTCGTGCTTTTGGCGGTGGTCATCGCCCTGCTGGTGCTGGTGATCGTGCCCCAGCTGGCAGAGAGCGTCAAGGGGCTGGTGGGACCCGTGCGCTCCGCCTTCACCCGGGCGGTGGAGTGGGGGGAGAGGCAGTTCGCCGCCTACCCGGAGATCGCCGCATGGCTGGGGGGTCTGACCGTGGATTGGAAGAGCCTCCTCGGAAATATGGTGGACTTTGTCTCCAGCGGCTTCGGCAGCGTGGTCAGCTCCACCATCTCCGCCACCAAGAGCGTGGCCGGCGCGGTGAGCACCGCTTTCGTGGCGCTGGTGTTCGCTATCTACGTCCTGCTCCAGAAGGAGAAGCTGGGCCTCCAGTGCCGCAAGACGCTGTATGCCCTCCTGCCCAAGGCCGGGGCGGACCGGATCGTAGAAGTCTGCCGCCTGAGCCACCGGGTGTTCTCCAGCTTCATCACCGGGCAGTGCGTGGAGGCGGTGATATTGGGGGCCATGTTCTTCGTGGTCATGACCGTCATCCGGATGCCCTACGCCCTGCTGGTGGGGTGCCTCATCGCCGTGACGGCCCTGATCCCCATCGTGGGCGCGTTCATCGGGTGCGCGGTGGGTGCGTTCCTGCTCCTGATGATCTCCCCCATGCAGGCGCTGGCGTTCGTGGTGCTGTTCCTGGTCCTCCAGCAGGTGGAGGGGAACCTCATCTACCCCCATGTGGTGGGTTCTTCCGTGGGCCTGCCCTCCATCTGGGTCCTGGCGGCGGTGAGCACCGGCGGCAGCCTCATGGGCGTGGCGGGGATGCTCCTCTTCATCCCCCTGACCAGCGTGGTCTACACCCTGTTCCGTCAGCTCGTCTACCAGCGGCTGAAGGAGAAGGGCGTCAGGGTGAAATGATGGATATCCTGGGTCTCCTGGAGCTCCAGGGGAGGCTCTTCCTGCTGATGGGGGTGGGGATGTTCCTCCGGCGGCGTCTGCTGAGCGAGGCGTTCCAGAAGGGGCTGACGGACCTCATTGTGGACCTGATCCTGCCGTGCAGCATTCTGACCGCCTTCGGCACCGAGCCCAGGGAGGACCTGCTGAGAAGCGTCCTCTTCACCCTGGTCCTCTCCACCATCATTCAGATCGGGTGCGCCCTCATCGCGGCGGCGCTCTTTCGGCGCAGTCCCGCCAACCGGCGGCCCGTGCTCAGCTACGGCACCATCTGCTCCAACGCCGGGTTCCTGGGGACCCCGGTGGCGGAGAGCGTCTTCGGGCCGGAAGGGGTGCTCTTAGCGTCGGTGTTCCTCATCCCCCAGCGGGCCTTCATGTGGACCCTGGGGGTGTCCTACTTCACCAAGGGCGGCGGACACGGGTGGAAGAAGGTCCTCACCAACCCCTGCATCCTGGCCGTCCTGGCGGGGACGGCCCTCTGGGCGGCACAGGTGGACCTGCCGCCGGTGCTGGACGGCGCGGTGCGCTCCCTGGGCTCCTGCAACACGGGGCTGAGTATGCTCCTCATCGGGATGCTCATGAGCGGTTTTCACTGGCGGGACCTGGCGGACCCGGGTATCCTGTGTTTCTGCGGGGTGCGGCTGGTGCTGATCCCCTTCCTGACCCTCGCGGGATGCCGCATCTTCCACGCGGAGGCCCTGGCCTCCCAGGTGTCCCTCCTGCTGACGGCCATGCCCGCGGCGGGCACCACCGCCGTCCTGGCCGCCAAGTATGGCGGCGACGCGGAGTTTGCCGCCGGGTGCATCACCGCGTCCACCTTCCTCTCGATGATTACCATCCCCCTGTGGTGCGCCGCGGCCCTTTGAGATGTGCAAAGGGCCGCGGTCATTGCTTTTTTATACAAAACCGGCAAGGGCGTTTTGTTGGAAATAATAAAAAGTTTGGGAATTCATGGAATGTATAGTAAAGGAACTTGACAATTTTTGCTGAAAATGATATGATGACCCAGCATTATCTGCGGGAAGCTTTATCGGCGAAGGCCACCGGTGGCCTTTCTTGTCACGTACCGTGACAAGAAAACCTCTAAAAACCATAGTTTATGGGTCATTTAGCATTCGGAACTGTTGCTTACGCGGATAAAAATTTTCTAAAGAGTGCATAAAAATTAATTAAGGAGATGTAAGGATGAAAAAAAGAAGCACCAGATTTCTTGCCCTGGCCCTGGCTGTTATGATGCTGGCCCTCACCGCCTGCGGCGGCGGCGGGGATAGCAGCACCCCCAGCGGCGGCGACAAGACCCCCGCCACGGACAACAACACCCCCGGCACCGGCAGCCAGACCCCCGCCTCCACGGAGGGCGACACCCAGGTGTTCAATGTCAGCACCAAGAGCTTCGGCAACAACTACGACGTGCAGGACATGGGCTGGCGCTGGATGATGGGCGACTGCTATGAGGGGCTCTACCGCAACGTGGCGGACGAGTCCGGCGAGCACTTCATCCTGGCCGGCGCGGAGAGCGTGGACGTCAGCGAGGACGAAACCGTCTACACCTACCACCTGCGCAAGGACGCCAAGTGGTCCGACGGCCAGCCTGTCACCGCCCACGACTACGAGTACGGCTGGAAGCGGCTGGAGAACCCCGAGTACGGCTACAGCTACGCCTCTTTCCTCTACAACGTGGTGGGCGCTGAGGAGTACAACAAGGGCACCGGCTCCGCAGATGACATGAAGGCCGTGGCCCTGGACGACTACACCTTCGAGGTCACGCTGAAGGTGCCCGATCCCACCTTCGAGGCCAAGCTGGTGGCAACCCCCTGCTACCCTACCCGGGAGGACATCGCCGAGGCCGCCGGGGATCAGTGGGGCAAGGACTGGAAGCTGTGCGTCTACAACGGCCCGTTCTGCATGAGCGAGCTGGTGGAGGACAACAAGATGGTCTGGACCAAGAACCCCCACTACTGGGATGCGGACAACACCCACCTGGAGACCATCAACTGGTACATCGTCACCGAGGACTCCACCGCCTCCACCATGTTCGACAACGGTGAGCTCGACCAGCTCCAGCCCACCGGCGACTACACCGTCAAGTACGCCTCCGCCGCCGAGGCCGGCGAGCTCCAGCGCCGGGAGACCGACTACCCCGGCTGCATCGGCTTGACCTTCAACTTCGCCGGAAACGACCCCTCCGGCCTCATGGGCAACGCCAAGATCCGCAAGGCCATCTCCTACTGCATCGACCGCGAGGAGATCATCGAGGCCATCTACGGCCGCTATAAGCCCGCCTACGGCTACGTCAACCCCGCCATCACCTTTGAGGGCGAGAGCTACCGCGCCCAGGTCGGTGAGATCATCTACGACGAGTACCTGGAGTACAACAACAACCCCGAGAAGCTCCAGGCGCTGTTCCAGGAGGGCCTGGACGAGCTGGGCGTCACTACTCCTATCTCCGACATCACCCTCTCCTTCCTGGCGGTCAGCAATGCCAGCAACACCGCTGAGTACGAGTACATGCAGCAGACCATCCAGAACAAGCTGGGCTTGACCTTCTCCCTGGACACCGTGGGCGACAGCGCCATGTTCCGCTCCCGCCGGGATGAGGGCTCCTTTGACATCATGACCAGCGGCTGGTACTCCGACTACAACGATCCCATGGACTTCCTCTACACCATGTACACCGACTCCTACGGTGCCATGATGGGCCACTACAGCAACCCCAAGGTGGACGAGCTGCTCGACTCCCTCACCGGCGAGACCGACCGCGCCAAGCGCCTTGCCACCTATAAGGAGGTGGAGGAGATCGTCCTCCTCGAGGACGCCGCCCTGGTGCCCATCTACTACGCCACCAAGGACGTGTTCCTCCAGAATTGGGTGAAGGACTACCGCACCAGCTCCTTCGGCGCCAGCGCGGAGCTCTACATCACCTACATCGAGGGCCGGGGGAACTAAGCCGCTTCCCAAAAGCCGGTTTCTAAAGAAAGACGACTTCGCGGGAGGGCCTATTTCCACAAATAGGCCCTCCTGCCAGTGAAAGGGAGGTATTCCATGGCAAAATATATGCTGCGGCGCCTGGTGGAGCTGGTCATCACGGTCTTCCTCATCGCCACGGCCACCTTCTTCCTCCTGGAGGCGGTGCCCGGCGACGCCCTCAGCGAGCGGGCCGACAAGCTCCCCGTGGAGAGCCGCACCGCCCTCTACGAGCGCTACGGGCTGGACAAGTCCATGATGGAGCGCTACGTGCTGACCATGAAGCGCATGTGCAGGGGCGATTTCGGCGAGTCCTTTGTCTATGCCGGGCAGACCGTCACCGGGCTCATCCGCGACCGTCTGCCCGTCTCCGCCCGCCTGGGCCTCCAGCAGATGCTGCTGGGCGTGTCGGTGGGGCTGCTGCTGGGCATCCTGGCGGCCACCAGGAGGGGCACCATCGTGGACTATCTGGTGGTGGGGCTCAGCGTGCTCCTCATCTCCATCCCCCACCTGGTCTTCGGCCTGATGCTGCAAAAGATCTTCGCCGGGAGCCTGCGATGGTTCCCCACCATCGGGTGGCCGTCGGGCAGCGAGCTGTGGCTGGGCGGGTGGAAGTACACCGTGCTCCCCACCCTCACCGGGGCCTTCAGCTACATAGCGAGCTACGCCCGGCTGATGAAGACGTCCCTCCTGGACGTCATCAACCAGGACTACGTCCTCACCGCCGAGTCCAAGGGCCTCAGCCGCGCGGCGGTGGTGCGCAAGCACATGCTGCGCAACTCCTTCATCCCCGTCATGACCCAGCTGCCCATGTCGGTGGCCATGTGCATCACCGGGTCCTTCTTTATCGAGAGCATCTTCTCCATCCCCGGCATCGGGCAGTACTTCGTCACCGCCGTCCACAACCAGGACCTGGCCATCGTGCTGGGGGAGACGGTGCTGCTGTCCATCCTGTACGTTGCGGTGATCTTTATCACGGATATCTGCTACGCCCTGGTGGACCCGCGCATCTCCATGCCCGGCGTGAGCAAATAGAAAGGGGAGGCGTGTATGCAGATTGAAAAGAACGCGGCCGCGGCGCTGTCCGCAGAGGACTTCAAGGTCGTAGGCTTCACCCAGGAGGAGGCCAACCGCATTGAGCGGCCCACCATCTCCTACTGGCAGGACGCCTGGCGGCGGCTGAAGAAGAACCCCATCGCCATGGCGTCCCTGGCGGTACTGGCGGTGCTGATCGTGCTGGCCGTCATCGGCCCCGTAATCCGGGGCTACGACTACGTGACCATGAACGTGCCCGAGAAGAACCAGGGCGCGAGCGCCCAGTACTGGTGGGGCACCGACGCCCTGGGCCGGGACCTCTTCTCACGCGTGTGGGTGGGGGCCCGGGTGTCCATCCTGGTGGCCCTGGTGGCCACGGTGCTCAAGCTGGTCATCGGCGTGCTCTACGGCGCGGCCATGGCCCACTTCGGCGGCTGGGTGGACGACATCATGATGCGCATCATCGAGGTGCTCAACTCCCTGCCCCATCTCCTTTTGACAATCCTTGTGATGATGATTCTGGGCAACAACATGTTCGCCCTCCTGGTGGCGCTGAGCATGACCGCCTGGTGCGCCACGGCCCGACAGGTCCGGGGCATGATCAAGCAGCTCAAGGAGTCGGAATACGTCTATGCGGCGGAGGTCCTGGGGGCCTCGCCCATGCGCATCATCCTCAAGCACTACGTGCCCAACATGCTGGGCATCCTGATCCTCAACGCCTCCACCGCTATCCCGGGGTTCATCTTCACCGAGGCGGGGCTGAGCTTCCTCGGCATCGGCCTGACCGCGCCGGATATCAGCCTGGGCGTGCTCATCTCCCAGGGGCAGGCGACCATGGACTTCTATCCGTCCCAGCTCTTTTTCCCCTGCGCGGTGCTGTGTGTGATCGTGATGGCGTTCAACCTGCTGGGCGACGGCCTGCGGGACGCTCTGGACCCGCGTCTGCGGCAGTGATGGGGGAGGTCTGAAATGAACGACGTGAAAAATATCCTGGAAGTCAAGCACCTGCGGGTCTCCTTCCACACCTACGCCGGGGAGGTCAAGGCGGTGCGGGACGTCAGCTTCTCCCTCCAGCCCGGGTCCGCCCTGGCCATCGTGGGGGAGTCGGGCTGCGGCAAGTCCGTCACCGCCAAGAGCGTCATGGGGCTGGTGAAAAAGCCCCAGGGCGAGGTCAAGGAGGGCAGTGAGATCCTCTACAATGGGGAGAACATCCTCCAGTACACCCCTAAGCAGTGGCAGCACTACAAGGGCGGCGAGTGCGCCATCATCTTCCAGGACGCCCTGGCCGCCCTCAACCCCACCATGCGGGTGGGGAAGCAGATCATGGAGAACCTCATGGGCCACAAGCACATGGGGCGCGCTGAGGCCCAGAAGGAGGCCGTGGAGATGCTCCGCCTAGTGGGGATCCCGGAGCCGGAGAAACGGGTCAGGCAGTACCCCCACCAGTTCTCCGGCGGGATGCGCCAGCGGGTGATGATCGCCATCGCCTTCGCCTGCGACCCGAAGATCCTCATCTGCGACGAGCCCACCACCGCGCTGGATGTGACCATCCAGGGACAGATCCTAGACATCATCAAGCGCCTCATGAAGAAGAACAACACCTCGGTCATCATGATCACCCACGACCTGGGCGTGGTGGCCAACATCGCCCAGGAGATCGCCGTCATGTACTCTGGCATCATCGTGGAGCGGGGCGCCTGCCGGGATGTGTTCTACCGGCCCCGGCACCCCTACACCTGGGCCCTGCTCCAGTCCGTGCCCCGGCTGGACCTGGAGAACAAGCAGGTGCTGGCCTCCATCCCGGGCACGCCGCCGGACCTGCTGAATCCTCCTGTGGGATGCCCCTTCTCCACTAGGTGCCAGTACTGTATGCCAGTGTGCAAGAACCGGATGCCTGAGAATACCGATTTCGGCGGGGGGCACAGCGCGGCCTGCTGGCTGCATCACCCCATGGCGCCGAAGGTGGACATGCCCGACCGGAAAGGAGATGTGTGATGAGCCGGGAAAAAGAGGTGCTCCTCTCTGTCAAACACCTGAAGAAGTACTTTAACGTGGGCCGGGGCAGCGTGCTCAAGGCCGTAGACGACGTCTCCTTCGACATCTACAAGGGGGAGACCCTGGGCATGGTGGGGGAGTCCGGCTGCGGCAAGACCACCTGCGGCCGGGTGTGCATCGGCCTCTACGGCAAGACCGATGGTCAGGTCCTCTACCGGGGCAAGGACGTCCACGCTATCACCGGGAAGGACCGCCACGCCTTCAAAAAGGACGTGCAGATGGTCTTTCAGGACCCCTACGGCTCCCTGGACCCCCGCATGACCGTGGCGGAGATCATTGCCGAGGGCCTGGATATCCACCACATCGCCAAGACCACCCACGACCGGCAGGAGCGCATCTATGAGCTCCTGGAGCTGGTGGGCCTCAACCGGGAGCACGCCAACCGGTTCGTCCACGAGTTCTCCGGCGGACAGCGCCAGCGCATCGGCATCGCCCGGGCCCTGGCTGTGGACCCGGAGTTCCTGGTGCTGGACGAGCCCATCTCCGCCCTGGACGTGTCCATCCAGGCCCAGGTGGTCAACCTCCTCATCGACCTGCAAAACCGGATGGGGCTGACCTACCTCTTCGTGGCCCACGACCTGTCCATGGTCAAGCACATCTCCGACCGGGTGGCGGTGCTGTACCTGGGCTCCTTGGTGGAACTGACCACCTCGGAGGAGCTCTACTCCCACCCTATGCACCCATACACCCAGGCCCTGCTCTCGGCCATCCCCATCCCGGACCCGGACGTGGAGCAGGCGAGGGACGAAGGGAAGATCCGCCTGGAGGGTCAAGTGCCCAGCCCCATCGACCCGCCCCCGGGCTGCAAGTTCCAGGGCCGGTGCCGGTACGCCACAGAGCGTTGCCGACAGGAGGCCCCCGCCCTCCGGGAGTACGGCAGCGGCCACTTCGCCGCCTGCCACCGCTGCGCAGAAGAGCAGGGGTGACGGTGGACTGGCTGAGGGACCTCGGCAAGGCTCTTTTGCTGGGCCTCGCTGGGGCTGCGGTGGTGTTACTTACGGTGCTGGGCATCGGGTCCATCGCCGGAGGCCTCTCCGGCGGTCTGGAGGCCGCCAAGACCGTGCTGCTCATGACCGGCTCTATGGGGATGTTCCTCCTGGCGGGGATGCTGCTGGTCAAGGGGAAAAAGCCGGAGGCCCTCTCCAACAGCAGCGGCTGGCGCAGGCACTTTCGCGCCGCCGGTGTGAAGACGGTGTTGGCCGCCGGGTGCCTGGCGTTCGTCCTAGCGGCGGCGGCAGCGGACTGGCTGCTGCGGCTTGGGTGAGGCCCGCAGCCCCGCATGACAGAAAGACAGCTCTGCGGTTTGCGTATGCAGACTGCAGAGCTGTTATTCGCGTGGGCGGATATTTCATGCTTTTTTAATGGGATACCACCTTTTGGAGGGTGCGCCTGGGCCGCGCCCTACGGATCGGGGTGGGTCTGGCCGTTGTCCTCTTCGTTTTTGATGTGCATCTCCTCCACTTTCTCCAGCGCCGCCCGGAGCATCAGGATGGCCTCCATCATGTCCTCTTTGCTGTACTTCTCGTGGAGGATCAGGTCTTCCATGAATGTGATCGTTTCGCTGACGTCGCCCATAAGGATGGCGTAGAGCTTTTTGTGGATGTCTTTCATAGGTAAAGCACCTCCTGTTTGATACTTCTATTTTAATACTGATAAGTCTTGAAATCAAGAAAAATTTTTAGTAATATGCTATTTTGGTCATAATAGCCGTGGAGGAAGGGCATATGACCTTAAATAGGATACGAGATTTGAGACAAGACGCTGATTTAAACCAAACTGAGGTCGCAAAAATTTTAGGGACTTCACAGACGGTCTATTCCCGCTATGAATGTGGGAAATTGGACCTACCGCTTCGCCATCTTGTTGCGCTCTGCAAATTCTACAAAGTTTCCGCCGACTATATCCTCGGCTTCACCAACGACCCCAACCCCGCCAAGCTGAAATTCAAATGACAGGAACTCCCCGCCGGACCAGATGCCCGGCGGGGAGTTTTGATTTGTGTTGGGATTTATCGTCTATCGAAATAGTCCTGTTGACGAGCGGGCGCACAATGTGCGCCCCTACACGGGTGCGTCACTCTCCAAAGAGGAATTGATTCCTCCAATAATACTGTAAGGACAGGAAATCCTGAAACCTCGCTTCCCGCTCCTGGGGAACGGCGTCGGAAAAGACCCCGTCCACCACATAGCACCCGTTGGTTGTGACCACGGGGAAGGTGCTGGAGAAAGCGTCCATAGCCTGGAGGTACGCCGAACCCTGCCAGCCCATCTGCTGGAAGGCCAGATTCATCAGGTAGCAGGGCGAGACCGTGGGGCCCTCGCCGGAGAAGTCCGACCCAAGCACCGTCTTCGCCGCCTCGTTGGCCCAGATGAGATAGCGGGTGGTGTAATGGGTGCGGAAGCCCGCCTCCGTGCCCGGGTCGATGTCCAGGCCCAGCTCCTGGTAGTAGGCGTTGGCGTCGCCCATCCAGGGGAGGTGGTCGCTGAAGAGGATGAGCACCACCGGGTCCGGATCGCTCCGCAGCTTGTCCACCAGCTTCATGAGCTCCACATCGCTGTCCATGATGAGGTCCATATAGTTGTTCATGGCGTTCCGGCACCCCTCGGAGTAGTCCCCGGTGAGGTACTCCACACCGCCGTCATAGGACGCCGTGTCATAAGGCCCGTGGCTCTGGATGTTCAGAGTGAAGGAGAAGTAGGGCTTGCCGGTGGACTTGTTTTTCACGAAGTCATTGTAGACCTCCGGCAGGAGCACCCCGTCCTCGGGGAGGTAGGCCGTGGTCAGATTCTCATAGTCGCCCTCCAGGTAGCGGAAACGCTCGAAACCAAGGTACTGGTTGATGTTCTGCCGGTTGTAGAACCACTGGTAATAGGGGTGGCTGCCCTCCACGGTAGCCCTGGTCCCTCAGGTACCAGAGGTGGGAGTTGGCCGGGGCGCGGAAGTTTTTCAGCTGGTAGTTCCCCGTCAGGAAGCACCGTTCACTGTCCACCGTGCCCCCGGCGAAGATGTTGGTCAGGAGGTCCCCGGTATAGCTCTCCGCCTCCAACTGGTGGTAGAGGTCGTAGCCGCTCACGTCCAGGCCGGGGATGCCGTACCGGGAGAAGTCCACGTAGGCCTCCCGCATGAAGGAAAGGATGTTGACCTTCTTGTCCGCCGGGATGTCCGCGTCCTGGTAAGCGCCCAGGACCTGTTTTGCCCGCTCCTCGCTGTAGCCTGGGGGAGGGGTTTCCACAAATTCACTGATACTGTGGAAAAAGGGGTAGAAAAACCCGTGGGAGATATAGTTCTGGGTGGCGCTCCAGCGGTTGAGGTACTCATAGTTTTCCACAGCGTCATAGGCTTTCTTGTTGAGATACGCCGGGCTCACCGCGCCGCAGACCAGCGCCACCGCCCCCAGGACGATGAGCCGTTTTTTCCAGCCCCCCAGCCGTCCCCGGGCGAGGAAGCAGAGCGCCGCCGTGCCCAGCGCCAGGCACACCAGCGCGAAGACCATCCGCTTGTCGATGAAGAGGTTATAGTGCTGTTCGACCGTCATGGCCTTGGCCTCCCGGAGGACCAGCATATCCTCGAAGTAGAGGGGATCGTCCCGGAACTGGAGCTTGAAATAGTTGCCCAGGCTGAACCCCAGCGAGACCCCGCCTCCGGCGAGGAATGCGCTCCAGGCCCGGCCAAACACTCCATAGAAGAGGAACGTCACAAGCACCACCGGCAGTACGTTCATCACCAGGATGCGCCCCGACCGGAAATACCCCTGGAACGCTCCCCAGGAGTAGGGGCCGTAGGCGAACAGCAGCAGCACCAGCCCCATGCATACCGACGCGCAAAACAGCGTCACCGGCGGCGTCAGGGCGTAGACCGCCCGCTTCCACTCCGGCCACACCGGGTCTGTCTTCTTGCGGAACAGGAAAAAATGAAACATAGTTGATCCCTCTTTTTTTCGGTGTCCCTTCTTTTTTTCTTTGCCGCAGCGTTAAGAAAATGTGCCAGTGGCACATTTTTAGCGTAGGCCGAGCGGCTATGCCGCGAGGAGGGAACTATCTTGACTAAAGCATAGCTCCAAATCATCTCCAGTTTTGAAAGAAAAAAGAAGCAAAAAAAGAAAAACTTTTTGTCCTCGCTCTCCAGGCTCTGCGCAGCCAGGAGCCCCGCACGGTGACGGGACTCCTGGTGCTTTACGTTATGGATTATACCGGGTCGCGGGATATTATGCAAGGGGGTGGTTTCTTAGGATTTCTTTATTTTTTCCCGCGGCCGCTCTGTTTTAGCAGGGTCTCGTGGGTCAGGACCATCAAAATCAGGATCGCCAGCAGGTAGAAGGGGAGGAGCGCCGCCGTGATATGGTTGGCAATCAGCCCGAAGAGGGGCGGCATCAGGCAGGTGCCCGCGTAGGCGCTGGCCATCTGGACGCCGATGATGGCCTGGGACTTGTCCGCGCCGAAGTGATCCGGCGTGGAGTGGATGATGCAGGGGTAGATGGGCGCACAGCCCAGGCCGATGAGGAGCAGTCCCGCCAGGGCGGCGTATTCCCCCAGGGGCAGGAGGAAGGCCGCGATTCCAGCCGCCGCGATGCCCTCGCCCAGCCGGACCATCTGCGGGTCGCTGAGCTTCATGGTCAGAAACCCGCTCAGCGCCCGGCCCACGCTGATGCCGATGAAGAAGAGGCTCGCAAACCCCGCCGCCGCCTCCGAGGACACGCCCTTTTCCAGCACCAGGTAACTGCTGGCCCACAGCCCCGTGGTCTGCTCCACGGCGCAGTAGCAGAAGAAGGTCACCATCACCGCCTTGGCTCCCGGGATGCGGACGATCTGACCCATGGTCAGGGCCTTGGGCGCGGTCTCCTCCTTCCCGGCCTCCGCCGGGGACTTCCAGAGGGGGAGGCTCAGCACCAGTACCGCCGTCAGCGCCGCCTGGAGCAGGGCGATGATCCGGTAGCCCATGTTCCACCCGAAGCCGCCGGTGAGGGCATAGCCCATGATATACGGCCCCAGGGAGGCCCCTACGCCCCACATACAGTGGAGCCAGCTCATGTGGCGGCTGGCGTAGTGGAGGGCTACGTAATTGTTGAGGGCCGCGTCTACGCTCCCCGCGCCCAGGCCGTAGGGCACGGCCCAGAGGCAGAGCATCCAGAAGGACCCGCTGACGGAGAAGCCGAAGATGGCCGCCGCCGTCATGGCCACGCTGATGGCCGTCACCTTCCCGGCTCCCAGGAGCCGGGTGAGGCGGTCGCTCTGGAGGCTGGAGACGATGGTCCCCACTGCCACGATCATGGAGATCACCCCGGCGCAGGAGACCGGGACGCCGAACTGGACGTACATAGACGGCCACGCCGCACCCAGGAGGGCGTCGGGGAGGCCGAGGCTGATAAAAGAGAGATAAATTACGGATAGTAATAGCTGGATCATGGCGAATGCCTCCGAATTCCAAAAACAGGGGGCTCCGCAGTCTGCCACCGTGCGGTGGTGTCAGACGGGCAGAGCCTCCCGTAGCGAGAATCAAAAGTTTTTCTTCTCTTGCTTCTTCTCTTCTTTGTCCACAAAGAAGAGAAGAAGGAAAAGCTTATTCCTCCACCGCAGTAATGGCGATGTGGAGCTCGTCAAGCTGCTTCTGCTCCACCGTGGAGGGCGCGCCCATGAGGAGGTCCTGGGCGTTCTTGTTCATGGGGAAGGGGATGATCTCCCGGATGGATTCCTCGCCCGCGAGAAGCATGACGATCCGGTCCACGCCGGGGGCGATGCCCGCGTGGGGCGGCGCGCCGTAGCAGAAGGCGTTGTACATGGCGGGGAACTTCGCTCGCACGTCGTCCTCGCCCAGTCCCACCAGCTGGAAGGCCTTGATCATGATCTCCGGGTCGTGGTTCCGCACCGCGCCGGAGCTCAGCTCCACGCCGTTGCACACGATGTCGTACTGATAGGCGGTGATGGTCAGGGGGTCCACCTCGCCGGAGATGGCCTTGTCCAGGACCGCCGCGCCGCCGTTGGGCATGGAGAAGGGGTTGTGGCAGAACTCCAGCTCGCCGCTCTCCTCGCCGATCTCGTACATGGGGAAGTCCACGATCCAGCAGAAGGCGTACTGCTCCTTGTCCATATGCTCGGGGCAGAGGAGGCCCAGCTTGCTGCGCAGGACGCCGGCGGTCTTCTGGGCGTCCCGCTTTTTGCCCGCCGTAAGGCCCACGAAGCATCCGGGGGTAAGGCCCAGAGCCTCCACGACCTGCTCCTTGCGCTCCGCAACAAACTTGCTGATGCCGCCCACCAGCTCGCCCTTGTCGTCCAGACGGAACCAGTAGGCTTTCTTCCCGGACTGGACCTCCACGTCGGTGCAGAGCTTGTCGATCTGTTTGCGGGCGGCGGTGAAGTTCGTGACCACCACGGCCTTGACCGTGTTCCCGGCGAAGGGCTCGAAGCCGCAGCCGGCGAGGAGCGCGGTGGCGTCCTGGACGGTCAGGTCAATGCGCAGGTCCGGCTTGTCGGAGCCGTAGGTCTCCAGGGCGTCGTTGTAGGCGATGCGCCGGAAGGGGGCCCCGGAGGCCCGGCTGTAGGTCCCGTACTTGGCGAAGATGGGCGGGAGCACGTCCTCCATGACGGCGAACACGTCGTCCTGGTTGGCGAAGCTCATCTCCATGTCCAACTGGTAGAACTCGCCGGGGGAGCGGTCGCCCCGGGCGTCCTCGTCCCGGAAGCAGGGGGCAATCTGAAAATACTTGTCGATTCCGGAGGCCATTAAGAGCTGCTTGAACTGCTGGGGGGCCTGGGGGAGGGCATAGAACTTGCCGGGGTGCTTGCGGGCGGGGACCAGGTAGTCCCGGGCCCCCTCGGGGGAGGAGGCGGTGAGGATGGGGGTGGTAATCTCCAGAAAGCCGTGGTCCGTCATGGCGGCGCGGATGGCCGCCACCACGTTGCAGCGGAGGATGATGTTGTTTTTCACCTCGGGGTTTCTCAAATCCAGGAAGCGGTACTTCAGGCGCAGGGATTCGTCGGCCTCCCGGCTGCGGCCCACCTGGAAGGGGAGCTCGTTGAACTGACAGCGGCCTAATACCTCGATCTTCTCCGGGACCACCTCGATCTCGCCGGTGGGGAGGTTCGTATTCTTACTGCTCCTCTCCCGGACCGTGCCCTCCACGGAGATGGTGGATTCCTTGTTGAGCCCGTGGATGATATCCATCATCTCCTCGGTCTCGATGACCACCTGGGTGGTGCCGTAGAAGTCCCGGAGGATCACAAAGGCGAAGTTCTGCCCCACCTCCCGGACGTTCTCCATCCAGCCGGAGAGCTTCACCTGCTGTCCCACATGCTCCAGCCGGAGCTCGTTGCAGGTATGGGTGCGGTTTTGTGTCATAAAACTCAATCCTTTCGGTATAGAAATTTTAATATATTACAGTTGGGCGCTTTTCCGGAAAGCTTTTGCTTCCATGTTCGTCTGTCCGGGGGAGTTTCGCGCCTCCGGGCGCGAGTTCCTTTGCCCTCGGCGGCAAAGGAACCAAAACGCCGCCGAACCTACGGTTCGGACTCCCTTTTTTTGTCCTCTGCGGCGGCTCATTCTGTGAGAAAAAGCCCCCGAATGGCTGCACGCTCCCCTGGTGAGATTGGTAGAATGTTATACTCCGCCTCGCCGGCCCTCCATGTAGGAGTCCCTGCCGGACTGCGGCGGGGGAGGGGAGTGCCCTGCCGCTGAATCACTGGTGCCGTTGCCTCTTGCGTTTGCAGGTTTCTTCCTGATTCATATCTCGTCGCTCTCACCCAGGAGCCGCGCCATCATATCCGCCACCCACTGCTCCTGGTCCGCTGTGGTGACGCGCCAGGTATCCCCGTCGAAGGACATCTTCAGCTCCCCAAAGAAATTGTCAAGACGGAGCATGAAGCCGGACCCGGTGCCTCCCTTGACAGGAACGTCCTCAAAGGCCAGGGACAGATACCAGCGGAAGTCCCCTTCCCGCCACAGGTGCGTTTTTCCGCCCTCGGTAGGCCAGAAGATGGGCGACCGGCGGAACTTCCGTCCTCGAAGGAGCTCCAGCAGGGGAGGGAGGTCCTCGCCCTCCAGCCGTAGGCTTTGGGTGCAGTCTGCCATTTCCTGCGTCTCAAATGTGCTGTAGTCGAAACTGACTGCTGTACACGCATCCAGGTGGATGCCGGGGCACAGCTCCTCAATAGTGAGGGGCCTGCTGTACCACAGCACGGCGGCAAGGACCGCCAGGACCAGGACGGCAAGGCCGATACCCACATATTTCTTCATGAGGTCAGCGTTCCTGGATCACAGTCCCGCGCCGCCGTGCCTCCAGCGCCGTCTGGATGCGCGCCAGGGTCTCCTCAAAGCCCAGCTTGGTCTGTTCGCCGGAGACCATGTCCTTGCAGGAGACCACACCCTCCTTCACCTCGTCCTCTCCCAGGAAGGCTGCAAAGGGCACCGCCAGCTTGTCCGCATAGCTCATCTTGGCCTTGAATTTCTTCTGTTCCGTGTAGAGCTGCGTGCGCACGCCCGCGTCCCGGAGACGGGTCGCCAAGGCGATGGCCGGGGCCAGGTCCTCGGTCATGGGGATCACCAACACGTCCGCAGGGGCGGTGTTGGCATTCTCATTGAGCATCTTCTGTTCTTGCAGAACGTAGAAGAGGCGGGTGACGCCGATGGAGATGCCGACTCCGGGGAGTACTTTATCCGTATAATATTCCGCTAAGTTGTCATACCGTCCGCCGGAACAGATGGAGCCGATCTCCGGGTGGTCCACCATCAGCGTCTCGTAGACAGTGCCGGTGTAGTAGTCCAGCCCCCGGGCGATGGTCAGGTCCACGGCAAAATTGGCCTCCGGCATGCCGAAGGCGGCCAGGTACTTGACCACCGTCCCCAGCTCGTCCAGACCGGTGTCAAAGAGCTCGTTCCTGCCCCGGTAGGCCTCCAGAGCCTCCAAAACCTGGGCGTTGGCGCCCTTGATGCCGATGAAG
>Ga0073906_1003262_pt1 | contig 18824 bp, 15 predicted proteins | sample Inofromicrocosms_FD_65485 | JGI IMG/M metagenome (GOLD analysis project Ga0073906, IMG submission 65485) | Mouse cecum microbial communities from Vienna, Austria - Inoculum for glucosamine and mucus D2O microcosms | ecosystem: Host-associated > Mammals > Digestive system > Large intestine >...
CGCTGATTGGTCGGGAGGATGCACATAAGAGCTGGTATTCAGGCCGTCCATTGCCGTAGGCAATTTAAAATGACGGCCTGAGTTACAGGGCACGCCTGGTCAAGGTGTGACCTGTAACTATCTGATGCTACTGGACACGCCTGGTCAGGGTGTAAACAGTAACTATGTGGAAATGTGGAACTATTGTAAATCCTAACACATCAGGCACTTCAAGGAGGGATTCCCATGGAAGAGAACTGGATGGTATTGCTGCAGCAGGAAACACAGATGGCGAAGGTCATGGAAATGAATCGGGTAACGGAGAAGTATGGTCTTGTCTTGAGTGAACAGGACGCGAAGCTGATCGTGTCGGAGCGGGCCAATGCGCTCCGGGAGCAGAGGCGGGTAGAGTTCGGCGGAGGAATCGTCCCCAGGATCATCGAGGAATTTTGTGATTCTGATTTTATCGACCAGAGTAACTATGCGGAAACGATGATCCGTCTGCAGGAAATTTTTTACCTGTACAAGAACGAGATGCAGGACGAGATCTCGGACGATGAACTTCTGCATCTGATGAAGGAACAGTTCGAGACCATCTGCTTCGGGGACCTGGATTATCTGGAGGGAACCTGTCTCAGCATCTTTTCACAGGCTATACGGGCCGGCTACAGGGGCTACAAGGCTTCTGAGGGACGCGGGGAAGCTTCCCGGTTCGATGAAGTGAAACGATGGGATTATGACCTGTATATGGAGGCACTGAGAGAGCTGTTTGGATAAGACGGAGGATTTTTTTGTTTTCAATGGAGGGAGCTTGCGTATGCATTATGAAATGGAAGAACTGATACCGATCGTGGGCAGGCTGGCGGAAAAATATACGGCCAATGAAAGCACATCTGTCACCTATGAAAAGGCGGAGCAATTGATGGGGGCTGTTCTGTACTGCATCCATGAGGCGGAGCGGCAGGGGCCGCAGGAAGGGGATGCGTCCGGAAATATAGAGGGGGCTTCGGACCGCCATCCGCTGACCGTTACAGAAAAGAAGCTGTCCGCAAAGCAGGCATATGAAGCGGGGGCAGCCTGTGTGGAACAAAAGACCAGGAAGGCGCTGAAGCTGTACCATGAGATCCTGCCGGAATTTCAGTCCTATGAAAATGAGTGCCTGTACGATACCTTTGTCAAAGGACTTCCCGAATTTTTTAAGTGGTACGATGTAAAATTCCAGCCTCAGAATACGATCCTGACGATGGACTATCCGGTTTTAAAGGATATTTCCGGGCTTTCAGGAATCGACAAGGTGTATGCGTTTATAAAATGCATCCGTTTGGAGCAGCGGTTTTTGAAAAAATTTCCCAGGAGCTATGTAGCGGAAATTCTGGAACAGTATGCTTGCGGGATCATCCGGAATATGGAGTCCGGCGGGACGGACAGCGAGATAGGCGGAGCACATTCGGCAGAAGGAGACCAGGACTCATCCGAAGCTCCGCATGTGGATGAGAACGATGCATTTTATGAGTATTCGAGGAAGGATATCATGGAAAACCTCTGTGAAATTGTATTTATATCGGTCATTCTTCATATCCTGGCCCGGAAACCGCTTTCCGAACCAATTTTTCTGGAATCGGAACATGCCCTTCTGGAGGAAATGTGTTTCCAGAAGGAGCTGCCGGAAATCCGGGAACGGCTGAGAGACGCGGCAGAGGTCCTTTTTGAACAATATGACAATGAGCATGCGGAGGACAAGGAAATAACGAAAAAATCGCGGACAGGACGGGAGCTGTCAGAATATCTGTCCGGCACGATTGACGGATTGGCAGCACGGCTGAAAACAGCGGCAGACTGCGGGACGATTCGGAACCTTATCTGAATCAGAGCGTGCAACAGAATATAACCCGCGGTTATCTTTTTTGAAGATTCCTTAATTACGGTTCAATTGTGAAACACGGTGATGTCTGGTATGATGGAGTCAGTAATTAAAAGATTAGGAACTGTGCAAAAATAAATTGCCTTTTTGTACAGTTCCTTACTGCTCACGGTGCCTTGCGCTTTGCGGCAAGGCTATGAATTGGAATCATAAAAAGGAGGCATTCAAAATGCAGATAGGAGAAGTGATCCGGAAGCACAGGAAGCTGAAAAGTATGACCCAGGAGGAAATGGCGAAACGCCTCGGAGTGACCGCGCCTGCGGTGAATAAATGGGAGAACAGCAATTCATTCCCCGATATCACGCTGCTGGTTCCGATCGCCAGACTGCTGGATATCACGGTCGATACGCTGCTGTCGTTCCAGGAGGAGCTCACGCCCGAAGAGCTTGGAAGCATCTTGCGGGAGCTCACTGATATGATGAAGAAGGAAGGTTACGAAACCGTGTTTCAGTGGGCAAAGAAAAAAATCGAGAACTATCCGAACTGTGAGCAGCTTGCTTTGCAGCTTGCGGCAGCCCTGGACGGATACCGCTTGATGAAGCAGCTTCCGGATTCAGAAAAGTATGACGGATATATCCTGGAATGCTACCGCCGGGGGCTGGAAAGCAGTGAGGAAGGCGTCAGGATCCAGGCTGCGGAGATGCTGTACGCATCTTATATCCGGAACGAGCAATACGAGAAAGCGGAAGAATATCTGCAGTATTTTTCCATACAGAATCCGAACCGGAAAAGGAAGCAGGCGCAGATCTATGCAAAGACCGGACGGATTCAGGACGCAAGCAGGACATACGAAGAAATCCTCTATGCGGAGTATATGGTTCTCAGCGAAGTATTTTATGGATTGCTCGCCCTGGCAATGGAGGAGCAGGACATGGAGCGGGCGCATATGCTGGTGGAAAAGCAGGGGGAGCTTGCGCGGCTTTTTGAAATGAGCAGATACTATGAGATCGTCTGCGGCCTGGAACTGGCAGCGGAGGAAAAGGACAAGGAGAAGGCGCTGGAGATCATGGAAGAAATGCTTTCCTGCGTGGAGGAAATCGGCAGCATGCAGCAGGCGCCGCTTTATGCGCATATGAAGTTTAAAGGCTTAAGAGAAGAAGTTCTGACGGAAATGAAAGAGAATCTGAAAAATGGGCTCCGCGATGAACGCTTTGCGTTTTTGAAGGATGACCCCCGGTATTTAGAATTTTGCTGAGTGTCAGACGATATACATCGTTGCTGTTCCAACAAAATTAAGATGTATTTTTTTCCAGACTATGTTATACTTGTCCCATATCCGCCCGGAAAACGGAGCGGATCAGAAATGATGATTGCGTCGTATCTGCGAGGAAACAGGGCAGATACAATGATTCGTAAATATCTGCGTCATATTTTAAGGGGATAGATATAGCATGAAAAAAGATAAGCCAGATGAAATGACATTGGCACAGGATAAAGTGAAACTGGAAAAAACGAAGAAGAAGCGGATCGGGAAGGAACCGCAGAAGATAGACCAGCCGAAGCAAGGCAGAGCATCAAAAAATTCATCAGGTACAGAGAAACCGAAGAAAGCCAGAGAATCAAAGAATGCAGCTGATACAGAAAAAACGAAAAAGGGCAGATTGCCAAGGGAATTTCAGGGGAAAGGCAAGACGAACGAAGGCCGGGCCGCAAAGGCTGCGCTGAACAATGACGACGCGAAAAAAGCCCGTGCGCGGGAAACGCTGTCCTATATCGACCAGCCGAAAAAAAAGCGTCTGAAGGGAGAACGCTTCCTTGACCAGCCCAGGGGCGGCCGGTGGAAAAAGGCGGGCATCCTGATCGCGGTGTTCGTTCTGGCGATCCTCATAAGCAGTCTGGTCTTAAACCAGGGGACCAGAGACATTACGGTGGGCTTAAGCGATCCGGATCTGCCGAGGGTGTCATTTCAGGTGAGGAATCAGCGGGTCAATGCGCTGGAAGGCTATGTTAATGAAATGGACATCACCGCCATGCGGGATACCATCACGCCGATCGCGGACGACGGGCTTCTGGACATGTATCTGGAAGCCGGCGGGCAGGAGATCGCAGGGATCCGCTATGAGGTGTATTCCCTGAACGGAGAGGAGGTCTACCTGCAGAACGCGGTCAAGGAGCTTTCTGACGAGCAGGTCACGCTGGAGCTTGGAAGCGCCCTGCCGGAAGGCGTTCAGGAAGCCGTGCTGCGGGTTGCGCTGCGGGTCGGCTCGGATGAGGAGAAGGAGATATTCTATTATACCCGGATCGAACGGCAGGACGAATTATCCATAAAGGAATGCATGGATTTCGCAAAGGATTTCCATGAAACAACATTTACCGGGGACAAGGACGACGAGATCGCCTGGTATCTGGAGCCGGATGAGACCGCTGACAACACCACTCTGCAGACTGTCAACATCCATTCCAACCTGTTTCATGTCTGCTGGGGCGATCTGGAGCCGGAGGTGTCCACGGAGGTGGAGTGGAGCATCAAGGAAAGCAACACGGTCTATACGTCCCTGCTGGCAAAATACCAGGTTACCGCCGTAGGAGACCGGGAAGAGACGGAAACCTACAATGTGAGAGAATTTTTCCGGGTTCGGTGCAGCGGCGGGGAGATGTATCTGCTGGATTATAACCGGACCATGAATGAGGTGTTCAACGGAGATCTGAAGATCGTGGACAAGGATGGGATCTTGCTGGGTCTCTCCGAGTCTGAAGTGTCCTATGAGGCAAATGCAAAGGGGACGGTCGTCTCTTTTGTTCAGGATCGGGATCTGTGGACCTACAACCGGAAGAAGAATGAGCTCTCCCTGGTATTCAGCTTTGCGAATATGGAAGGCTATGACGCGAGAAGCCGGAACGACGAGCACCAGATCCGGATCATCAGCGTGGATGACAGCGGCAATACGACATTTGCGGTCTATGGTTATATGAACCGCGGGGAGCACGAGGGCCAGGTCGGTGTGGACGTCTATTACTTTGACATTGCCCAGAACGCAGTCCAGGAGAAGGCGTTTATCCCCAGCACAAAGGCATTTGCCATTGCGGAGGATGAGCTGGGCAAGATGGTGTATTTCAACCAGGAGCAGCAGCTTCTCTACGTGCTTGCGGGCGGCGTGCTGTATCAGGTCGATCTGGAAAAGGATAAGCAGGAGATTTTGGCGGAAAATCTGGAGGAAGGCCAGTACGTGGTATCGGACGACGGGCACCTGATGGCGTTTCAGCCGGACGGTGAGCTGAATACGGCTCAGGAGGTCTGCGTGCTGAATCTGGCAAATGGAGAATCCTACACCGTGAACGCTTCCCGGGAGGAAGAAGAGACGGAGGACAAGGGATGGCATTTTTCCGGCTTCGGCGGTAAGGATAAAAAGGAAGAGACACCGGCCGAGGCAGTGCGTCCGCTGGGGTTTGTGTACAATGATTTTGTCTGCGGCTATCTTCGCGCGGAGGACCAGGGAACGACCATCGCGGGCGATGCCATTTCTCCCATGTATGAGCTGGAGATCCGGGATACCTCCAACAAGGTGAAGAAGAATTATAAGCAGGACGGGGTATTCATCTCCGATGTGCTGATTGAAAAAGGGTTCATGACGCTGAACCGCCTGTCAAAAAATGACGGCGTTTACACAGGGATCCCGCAGGATTATGTGACCAACAACGAGGAACGCAAGGAATCCAAGGTGACAGCGGAGGCATTTTCCACGGTTTTGAAGGAAAAGCAGATGCGCCTTACCTTTGCCGATGAGATCAAGGACTTTTCGCCCAGAATCCTGCGGCCGAAAAAGGTGATGGAAACCCAGCCGATCACCATTTCCTTCGATGATAAAGTGAAGACGGATAAGTTCTATGTATACGGCGTCGGAAAGCTGGCGGCGATCTATGACAAGGCGGCCTACGCGATCCAGAAGGCCGAGCAGATCTCCGGTGTGGTGATCTCCTCGGAGCAGTCCTACGTCTGGGAGAAGGGAAACCGGGATCTGGTGTACTATACCGAAGCGGCGGCATTTCAGAAGGCGGAAGGACAGTCCTCGACCGAGGCCTGCATGCAGTATCTGGAAGGATATGCGGCGCAGTATGTACCTGGGGCAAAGCGGATCGATCTGACCGGGTGTACGCTGAACCAGGTGCTGTATATTATCAGCAAGGGAATGCCGGTGATCATGATGCCGGATCCCGGCCATGCGGTCCTGCTGACCGGATATGACTACGATACGGTGACTTATATAGATCCGGACAACGGGCAGGAGCTTACGGTGAGTATGGAGCAGATGGACGCGGCCGCGGCCGGCGGAGGGAATACGTTTATCGGATTCGTGAAGTGAGTTACACAAGTACAGATTGTGCGGGATATTTCGGAGGGCCATTGAACCGGATTAGGAGGCGGCAGTTACGAAGAGGTCTGGGGTATTCTGTTGTGGAATAAAAAACGGGGCAGGTGTTGAGAGCACCTGTCCCGTTTTGTAATATCACTGTCTGCGTAAAACCTGACGGCTCAGGATACGGGTTTGAAGATCAGATTCTTATATCGATGCAGGGCCGCGTACAGGATCATTCCGAGTACCCCGCAGGAAATGACTTCCCCGATTCCCACTGTCAGCATCATGAACGGGATCGGCAAGGGTACCTGATACCCAAATCTCAGGACAAAAGGCACGATCAGGGCATTGGCCAGGATCGGCGGAAGCGGCGCCAGAAATCGGCTCTGATTGCGAAGCAGGTAAGTAAATACAGCACCGGTCAGCGTAGCAAGGCTTCCGAAAATAATATCCGGCACGATGCATCCGCCCAGGATGTTGCTGAGCAGGCATCCCACGAACAGGCCCGGAACAGCAGCCGGGGTGAATACCGGAAGGATGGTCAGCGCCTCCGAGAGACGTACCTGTACTTCTCCATAGGAAAATGGCGCGAACAGAAGGGTCAGCACCACATAGATGGCGGCGATCACGGCCGCCTGTGTGACAAACTGCACATTGAGGGTTTTGGTTTCTTTCATTGTTTCGTTCTCCTTTAGTTTTGTTTTACGAGTGGAAGGTCTCGAACACTCGAATTGATTTGCCGCAAAGCCTGTATTTACTAGGGCTTTGGACTATGTGAGTGTACCACAGAAGGGAGGAAAAAGCAACGGTTGTTTCAATTTTACACCAATTTATTTTGGAACAGTTCCTTAGAGGAGTAAGATTTATAGCAAAAAAGAAGCCGCCCTCCGGCAGCTCCCTTTTTTCACGCGCTCAATTTTACGAAAATATCTTTTTCAATCTCTCCAAAATCCTGAAATTCCTGACGGAGTACTGCTCAGCCGCTGACTGGTCGCAGTACATGTAGCGCTCTTCACGCATCCATTCCGGAATCTCACTACGTGTTGTTGTTTCCATTGCCGCACTAAATGTGATCATAAAAAACGCCTCCTTTTGATAGAATTTTTGTTTCTTTTCCGTTCCTTCTGTTATCTGTATCATATCATAATCACAAAATTTTCCAATGGATTTTAAATCTAAAAAAAGAATAAAAATATGTGCTCTCAGCACAAAAAATGTTATAATCAGGTAAAATAAAAATATATGATCTATGGCAGATACCCTATATGGCTGCCGGATGGAAGCAGGATTACAATCCAAGGAAAGGAGTGGATAAAATGGGTTTTACAATACAGGATATGATGCTCATCTCCCAGGAACAATACAGGATGCGTTTTATTGCCGGTGAACAGGGCTGGTCCAATTCCATCAGCTGGGTCCATATGGTAGAAGATACAGTGATCATTCAGTATTTTTGGGGAAAAGAGCTGGCGGTCACTACCGGCCTTGGCTTTGATACCACGGAGAAGCTGCAGAAGCTGATTGAAGATTTGATCCGAAAGCATGCGGCCGGGCTGATTATCAATACGGGAAACTATATTTTTGAAATCCCGCGGCACCTGATCGACTACTGCAATGAAAATGATTTTCCGCTCCTGACCATCCCCTGGGAGATCCATCTGACGGATGTGATCAAGGACTTCAGCATCCGGATCTTCATGCAGGGAACCGCGGATAATGAGATCTCCGGGGCTTTGATCCAGGCCATTGAGCAGCCGGCCAACCAGGAGGAATACAGACAAAAGCTGCTGCCCTATTTTGACGAGGACGGGACGTTTCAGGTGGTGCTGATCACTACGGATCATCTGGACGAGATGGACACCGTGGAGCGGCAGAAATTATCCTACCGGGTGCAGGTTTATCTGGAGCAGATCACCCACAACGGGAATTTTATGTACTACGATTCCGACTTTATGCTGGTGGTCAACGACATCACAGGGGAAGTGCTGGATGAGATCGTCACAGGCATGGTGCGCCGGGCAAAGCGCCGGATGCCGGAGATCCCGCTTTACGTCGGGGTCGGAAGCTGCATAAACGATATTTCCAACCTGCATACGGGGTATGCCCGGGCAAAGGCTGCGGTGCAGATGGCAAAGAAACGGAAGCGGGACCTGTTCTATTTTGACAGGATGGGTCTGTACCGCCTGCTCTATATGGTAGACGACAGCCGTCTTCTGAAAGAGATGGCGGAGGAGCCGCTGAAGCCGCTGCTGGAATATGACCGGGAGCGCCATGCAAATTATGTGGACACACTGGAATTGTACTTGAAGCACAATGGCAGCATCCAGGCCGTCTCCGAGGAAATGTTTACCCACAGGAATACGGTGATCTATCGGATGAACAAGATCAAGGAGCTGCTGGGAACGAATCTGGAGGAGACAGAAGAGCGGATTCCATATCAGATCGCGTATTATATCAGGGCGATGTGAGAAGGCGGAGGGAGCAAAAGCATGTATAATATTGATAAAATGGCAAAAAAGCCTCTCGGGGCCAGGATCGAGGATGAGCTGATGCGCTACATCCTTCAGGAGCCTGTGGAACCCGGGCAGAAGATTCCAAATGAATTTGAACTGGCGGAAAAGTTCGGCGTCGGCCGAAGTACCATCCGGGAAGCCGTGAAGGGACTGGTCTCCCGGGGAATCCTGGAAGTCCGCAGGGGATCGGGAACCTATGTGATCAATACCAGTTCCGTGGATGAGGATCCGCTGGGTTTCGGGAAGATTGAGGACAAATATAAGCTGGCGCTGGATCTGTTTGATGTGCGGCTGATGATCGAGCCGGAGATTGCCGCCCTGGCCTGCAGAAATGCCGCGGAAGAAGATCTGAAAAAGCTGAAGCGCTTATGCGATGAAACGGAGCGCCTGTATGTGGGTGGCAGCAACCACATCAATAAGGACATCGAGTTTCATACCTGCATAGCGCACTGCAGCAAGAATCAGGTCGTAGAGACCCTGGTTCCGGTCATCAATACGGCGGTCTTTACCTTTGCGAATCTGACCCACCGTCTGCTGAAGGACGAGACACTGGAAACCCACCGGGCCATCACCAACGCGATCTTGAAGCGGGATTCCGTAGGAGCCAGATGCGCTATGATGATGCACCTGACCTATAATCGTCAGACGATTCTGCAGATCATGGAAGAGCGTGACCGGGAATCAGGAACTGCGCAAAAATAATTCCAGCTGTACCGGTTATTTTTCTACAGCCTCAAAATACGGAAATGTCGTATATAAAAGTTCGAAATCGGACAGTATATCTGCAAGGCCAGCATCCGCGTGAAATGGAGAAAAAGTAGAGAAAACATCAGATGAATCCAGGGGCGCTTAAACGTCTCATAAAATCAAATGGATAAAATGCACAAAAAAGATGGAATCTGAAATACAGAAACCATTCTTTTTTTGTGTAATTGATAGAAATGAAAAGAAAAACATCAGATGTATTGAAAGCGAAAATGAGAAATGATATGATGTTTTCACGATAACATAAGACGTCAGATGTTATGTGAAGTGTAAAAGCAATGATTGAGAGGCAGATTGCAAATTCATCTGCAGGCTTTGGGCGTTTCGTCCGGCATCAAATTTTGAAAAAGAATATAAGAGTATTGAGGAGGTACATATTATGGCTGGTGAAGCAATGGAATTAAATCCAACCAGATTGGTTTTGGCCGCAATCATAGGGCTGGCGGTATTACTATTATTGATCATCAAATTTAAGGTACAGGCAATGGTTTCCATCCTGGTGGGAGCGATCGTGATCGGTCTTGGGGCGGGCATGCCCTTTGATAATATTGTAACAGCCGTGAACGACGGCATCGGCAACACATTAAAAGGAATCGCGCTGCTGGTAGGGCTTGGCTCTATGTTCGGCGCCATCCTGGAAGCATCGGGAGGCGCGCAGACGCTGGCCGTCAGTATGGTAAAATGGTTCGGCGACAAGAAGGCGGCCTGGGCGCTGGGCATTACGGGCCTAGTCATTGCGATGCCGGTATTCTTTGACGCGGGACTGATCATCCTGATCCCGCTTGCGTTTTCACTTGCAAAGAGAACAAACCGGTCTTCCCTGTTTTACGCGATCCCGCTTCTGGCCGGGCTTGCGGTAGGGCATGCGTTCATCCCGCCCACACCGGGGCCGGTGCTGGTAGCGACCATGCTGGAGGTAGAACTGGGCTGGGTGATCCTGGTAGGAATCTTCTGCGGGATCTGCTCCATGATCGTAGCAGGCCCGGTATGGGGATCCATCTGCGGAAATAAATATATGGTTCCCGTTCCGGAGCATGTGGCAAAGCAGGAAGATTTTGATGAATCCAAGCTTCCGAATTTCTGGACCATCGTAGGCATCATCCTGATTCCGCTGGTATTGATCATTCTGGATTCCATGGCAGGGGTGATCCCGGCGCTTGGCGGGCTGGCTCCGATCTTCGGATTTTTGGGAGAGCCGTTTGTGGCACTGCTCATCGCAACCATCGCGGCCATGCTGATCTTGGGGCTGAAACATGGTTATAATATGGATCAGCTGGAAAAGATCATGACAAAATCACTGGAACCCACCGGACTGATCCTGCTGGTAACCGCATGCGGCGGTGTGCTCCGCTATATGCTCCAGTATTCCGGCCTGGGCGACCTGATTGGAAATGCGGTATCCTCCGCAAACCTTCCGATCGTAGTAGTCGCGTTTATTGTAGCCGCTCTGGTTCGGATCTGTGTCGGCTCCGCAACCGTCGCAATGACGATGGCAGCAGGAATTATCGCCGCCATGCCGGGGATCGCGGATCTGTCTCCCCTGTATCTGGCCTGCACGACGGCGGCAGTGGCAGGCGGGGCGACCGTATGCTCACACTTTAACGACTCCGGCTTCTGGCTGGTGAAGTCTCTGGTCGGTATGGATGAAAAAACCACATTAAAGACCTGGACGATCATGGAAACACTGGTAGGCGGAACGGGATTTGTTGTGGCGCTGATCATATCATTTTTTGCGTAAGCTAATCATAGAGGAGGAAAAAATCATGGAACTGAGAAGTCAGGAAATGCGCAGGAACGCGCCGGAGCTGGATCCGCTGCGGATCGGGACCGGCTGGAAGCCGGAGGACCTGTCGAAGCCCCAGGTGATGATCGAGAGCACCTTCGGCGACAGCCATCCGGGCAGCGGCCATCTGGATATCTTGGTGGAGGAAGTGCGCAAAGGCATTGAGGAAGCCGGTGGACACGGCGCGCGGTATTACTGCACAGACATCTGCGACGGGGAAAGCCAGGGAACCGATGGCATCAACTACAGCCTTGCAAGCCGGGAGATGATCGCCAACATGATTGAGATCCACGCCAATGCGACCCCGTTTGACGCGGGCGTCTATCTGGCAAGCTGCGACAAGGGACTGCCCGGCAATCTGATGGGGCTGGCAAGGGTGGATGTACCTGCTGTAGTGGTGCCCGGAGGCACGATGAACGCAGGACCGGAAATGCTGACGCTGGAGCAGCTTGGCATGTATAGCGCAAAATACCAGCGGGGCGAGATTGACGAGGAAAAGCTGAACTGGGCGAAATGCAATGCCTGTCCGAGCTGCGGCGCCTGCTCCTTTATCGGCACGGCTTCCACCATGCAGATCATGGCCGAGGCCCTGGGACTGGCACTTCCGGGAAGCGCGCTGATGCCCGCCACCAGCCCGGACCTGCTCACATTTGCCAGAGAAGCGGGCGCACAGGCGGTAAAGCTTGCAGCCATGCCCAATATGTGCCCTAGCGGCATCGTGACCATGGACAGCTTTGAAAATGCGATCCTGGTGCATGCGGCGGTTTCCGGAAGTACAAACTGCCTGCTGCACATTCCGGCGATCGCACATGAATTCGGCATTGAGATCACCGGGGACACCTTCGACCGGCTGCACCGGAATGCCCGTTATCTTCTGGATGTCCGTCCGGCAGGGCGGTGGCCGGCGGAATGCTTCTACTATGCGGGCGGCGTACCGGCGATCATGGAGGAGATCAAAGGCCACCTTCATCTGGACGCCATGACCGTGACCGGAAAGACGCTGGGAGAAAATCTGGAGGAGTTAAAGAAAAACGGATTCTATGAGAGATGTGAAACGTGGCTCCAGGATTTCAACGCCCGCTATCATGTTTCTCTGAAAAAAGAGGACATCATCCGGCCCTATGAGGATGCCATCGGAACGGACGGAAGCATTGCCATCCTGAGAGGAAATCTGGCTCCCGAGGGCGCGGTCATCAAGCACACCGCATGTCCGAAGGAAATGTTCAAGGCCGTTCTTAGGGCAAGGCCATTTGACAGTGAGGAGGAATGCCTGGACGCAGTATTGAAGCACAAGGTCGAAAAAGGGGATGCCGTATTTATCCGTTACGAAGGTCCCAAAGGCAGCGGCATGCCGGAGATGTTCTACACATCCGAAGCCATCAGCAGCGACAAGGAGCTGGGAAAAAGCATCGCGCTGATCACCGACGGACGGTTTTCCGGAGCATCCACAGGTCCGGTGATCGGACACTGCAGCCCGGAGGCTGTGGACGGCGGCCCCATCGCGCTTGTAGAGGAAGGGGATCTGATCGAGATTGATGTGGAAGAGCGGAAGCTGAATATCATAGGGATCGCGGGAGAGCGCAGGACCATGGAGGAAGTGGCGGCGGTGCTGGAGGAGCGTCGCAAAAACTGGAAGCCTCGTGAGCCGAAGTACAAAAAGGGCGTGCTCCGCCTGTTCAGCGAACATGCGGCAAGCCCGATGAAGGGGGCTTATCTGGAGTATTAAGAACCAGTTGAGAAGCAGCAGCGGTCAGAAAAAACAGACTGTGCAGATTACTTTATCTGCAAAAGCCTGTTTTTTCTGGTATGTTTATCAATATTGTAGTAGGAGGGATTTCCATGGAACACAACAACCCGTTATTATCAGAAAATCAGAACGAACACAGGTTTATTACGATTGGTGAGATCATGCTGCGCCTGACGCCGCCGAGCTACGAAAAGGTCCGGATGGCATCCGCTTTTGAGGCCAGCTATGGCGGAAGCGAGGCAAACATTGCCCTGGCGCTGGCAAACCTGGGGATCGACAGTACATTTTTTACGGTCGTGCCGAACAACAGCCTGGGAAAAAGCGCGATCCGGATGCTGCGGAGCAACGATGTACACTGCACGCCCGTAATCTTAAGCACTCCGGAGCAGACCCCCACGCACCGGCTGGGGACCTACTACCTGGAGACCGGGTTTGGAATCCGCGCCAGCAAGGTGACCTATGACCGCAAGCACAGCGCGATCACGGAATACGACTTTGATTCCTATGACTTTGACGCGCTGCTGGAAGGCTTTACATGGCTGCATTTAAGCGGCGTCACCCCTGCCCTTGGAGAAAACTGCAAAAAAATGATCCTGCAGTGCCTGAAAGCGGCAAGGGAAAAAAATATGATCATCAGCTTTGATGGAAATTTCCGAAGTACGCTCTGGTCGTGGGAGGAGGCAAGGGACTTCTGTACGGAATGCCTGCCGTATGTAGACGTGTTGTTTGGAATCGAGCCCTACCATTTGTGGCGGGATGAGTCGGATCACAGCAAAGGAGACTGGAAGGACGGTGTGCCGCTCCAGCCGGGTTATGAGCAGCAGGACGAGGTGTTTCGGGCATTTATCAGGAGATTCCCCAACCTGAAATGTATCGCGCGGCATGTCCGCTATGCTCACAGCGGCAGTGAAAACAGCCTGAAAGCATACATGTGGTACGAAGGGCATACCTTCGAGAGTAAGCAGTTTACATTCAACATCCTGGACCGGGTAGGCGGCGGAGACGCGTTTGCCAGCGGCCTGATCTACGCCATGATGAACGATTACAAGCCGATGGATATGGTGAATTTTGCGGTCGCAAGCAGCGCGTTAAAGCACACGATCCGGGGGGATGCCAACATCACGGATGACGCGGCCGCGATCCGGAACCTGATGAATATGAACTTTGATATCAAGCGATAGAAATGAGATGTTATACTGCGCACCAGATTTCACAGGCCGCGAGTATATACTACTCTGGCTGGCCAGTGAACCGTGACAATGAGATTCCCCCGCAGTGCAATATATACTGCGGGGGAGTTTAGGAACTGTCTCAAAATAGTATGTAGATCCTGCACGATCTATATACATTATTTTAAGACAGTTCCTTCCTTTTTAAGACCAAAACTGCTCTAATAGATCCTCGTCCGAACACTTCCTGGACAAATTGGATAAAAAGCGTTCCCGGGCAGCGCTGGTGCAAAGTTCCAGGTTTCGCTTATCCTTTGCCGCATTGAGTCCTGCTGTATTCGGGGAAGCCTGGTTTTTAGTGACTCGGAGCAAAAAATTAATATCGTCCTCATACTGCCTGGCCTGCCGCACAAATCCGAGTGTCCTGCTGGCTAAGATCGCGGAGCGCAGGCTGCTGATGTAATCAAACCGGTCATCCATTTTTGGATTCTCGTAATAGTCAAGAAACGGAATCGAGATATCTTTATTTTCTGGATTATAATAAGTTGTCAGCGCTTTCATTTCCATTCGGGTGGCATTGTAGGGATTGATTCTGTTCAGATGAATCTTCTGCTCAAATACCCTTCCTTGTCCGTCAGCACCTCTTGCGACCAGAACCGGATCGTCCTCCGTGGATTTGGCTGCATGGTAAAAACGAAATTCCAGATCGGGGTCAATCCCCATCCAGGAAAGGGGGCTATTGTCTTTCAGTTCATAGTATCCGGGCAGTTTATCTACCTGCTCCCACGTCTCGCCGAACACATCTTCATCGACATCGATCGTATAGCCCAGCCAGGTTGTCTCCGAAGCATCGCCGGGCGGCAGTGAGGAATATGAACTCCATCTCCCTCCGGACGTTCCGGCTGTCCGTGATGCAGCCAGTCCGGCATAGCTGTTTAAACCTGCCAGTCCATTTGACCCGGAGTACGCATTTACTCCTGTGAGGCCGCCCAGTACAGCAGAACCATAAAGCCCGGCAAGGCTGCTAAGAGCCGAGAGACTGTTCATTCCGGTAAAGCAGCCAAGAGCCGAGAGGCTGTTCATTCCGGCAAGGCTTCCAAGCGCTGCGGAGTTGATCAGCCCGCCAGATCCTGCGGCTGCCATTGCGCTGCTGAATCGGGTCAGCCCGGCAAGGGAAGAAATTCCGTTCAGTCCGGAATAACCGCTGGTTCCGGCAGTTTTGCCGGACTTGGAAGAGGTGCTGTGCTTTGCGCCTCCATTTTTCATTTTATACATATTTATTGTCTGGAACCTTGGCAATCCCGTCCTCAAAGAACCATTTGTATGAGAAAACGCTGTCATTTTTCGAATAACCTCCCATCAATAGCGAGCACTCTCGAGCATGCTCATAGAATCCATTAGCCTGCTTCTTCGAAAATGGAAAAGCAGATGTTTACCTGTGTGCAAAAGTATACCCAAGGGCATCCCATTATGCCATTCGGCCGTTTCATAAAGTATACGAAAAAAACGGTTCTCCGGCAAGTATATGACAGGAGCAAAGACGGTTTAAAAAGAATGTGTTACTGGCCGGGGTGTGACATGTAACAAGAATGTGCGCTTCCTGAGCCGCGCAGCCTGCACCGCTATTGACAAGAAAGTTCTTATGTCTTATACTGTGCTTACGTTGACAACACACCATAAAACAGAATGGCGGTGAGGATTTGGAGATTGTAGTGAGCAATAAGGCAAGCCGCCCTTTATACGAGCAGATTGCCACACAGATCAAATCGGCAATTATGAGCGGGGAATTGAAGGCCGGCGAAGCGATCCCTTCTGTGCGGGCGATGGCAAAATCTCTGCATATCAGCATTTTGACTGTCCAAAAAGCATATTCCACGCTGCAGGAGGACGGCTTTATTGAAACCACGGCCGGAAAAGGCTGCTATGTATCGGCGCAGAATCAGGATTTTTATCTGGAAGAACAGCAGAAGAAAATTGAAGAAAAGTTTTCAGAAGCAATAGAGATTGCCCGGGTAAGCGGGATCTCACTCGATAAATTGCTGAACCTGATCACGCTTTTATATGAAGAGGACGACTAAACTGCCGATCCTGTTTTCGGGGCGAGGACTCTGTGAAACGTGCATGGCGGCAGTCAAAAACGCTGCCGCCATGATTACGGCTCTTTAGAGCATCCAGCCCACTTATCCATTCGCAAAAACCGCACAGATAAAAATTTTTAGGGGAGATGTTATGGATACAAATATGATCAGAATCTGCCATGGTTCGGAGAATATCATTGAAAAACCGGAGTTTGGAAAGGGAAAGACTACAAATGATTATGGCCGGGGATTTTATTGTACGGAAAGCATAGAGCTTGCAAAGGAATGGGCATGCTCCAGGGCGAATGACGGCTATGCGAACATCTATGAGCTGGATATGGCCGGGCTGGATATCCTGCGCTTAAATAGAAAGCAGGGCTGCCGGATGACAGCCCTGTTCCAGTGAAATACCTTACATTACAATCTGCCTTCTGGCAAATCCCGATTTCCCCACCGTTACCTCCTGAAAATCCGTGATCCCCTTCCCTTCATTGGGATATTTCACCGAATACAGCTGATCCGCCGCAAAGACCGCCACCAATATACATGCGGTCACCATCAGGGTTCTGGCGGGAAGCTTCCGGAACATTCCGTCCAGGAAGGGCACCAGCACATACACCACAGCCATGCCGCCGATGCCGAAGGTGAGCAGCCCTTCCGCGCAGATCCTGCCGTGCAGATTGAGGAAGTACCCGGTATAATCCCACCATCTCGTGCCGCCGTGGAGGGATTCCAGGAAAAGGGACGTAAAATATTCCACGCATCCGCAGAGGATGATGGCAAGGACAAATTCTGCTGCCGGCTTTGTGCGGAACTTATTTAACAGCAGCAGGATCATGACGCTTCCGCATCCATAGATCGGAAGCCATGGACCGTGCATGACTCCGCGGTTGGCAAATTCTCCGTCCGTGATCAGGTGAAGGCTCACCTCCCACAGCCATCCGGCAAAGGACAGTGTGAAAAAGATCAGGATCACGGACCAGATGGAATAGTACCGGAGATAATTCTGACTGGCGATCCATTTCCGTTTTTTATGTTCCGGGATGGGGTACAGCCTGGTGGGATATACCAGTCCTTCCGCTGCCTTTTTGTCGTATTCCAGCTGGAAGCGGAGACTCTGCTGCTCCTCCAGTACCTCAATCGCTTTATTCCGCCGGAACGTGACTCCGAACACATCTGCCAAAAATCTCTGAATGCCTCCCAGCTTCGCGGCCTCCGGCAATTTTCTGCCGTACTCTTCATACACATCGGAATAAGTAAATTCCAGCATCAGAGGATCCGCGGTTTCAAATAAATAGGTATCATGCAGCTGCTCTGTCAGCTCAATCTCGCGCTCACGGCCCAGGCGGCGGAGCTCTGCATAGTACTCTGCCAGCACCGCGGTCTTATACGGAACGGTAAAGAAGATATTGGAAAAGCCGAAGGTCAGGATCCCGAGCATTTCCCAGCCAAGGAGGGAGAGCTCAAGCACAAAGCACTCCCACTTATGGCCGTACATCAGCGTCCGCGACAGGGTGATCGCGTCCATGGTCCGGATGTCCGGATTTTCCGCCAGGATGCAGGGCACCAGATAATAGGAATAAGCCTTGATGATGCCGCCCACGATCGTCAGAGACCAGAGGGAGTTCAAAAGTCCTGTCACAAAATGCGCGATTCCCACGTGGCACCATTTTTTGACCCGCAGCAGAAACCACACCCGCTGGGCGGGCACCTTTTCATAGCAGCGGCCCTCCAGAAACATCCGCAGCATCACGGTCCGGTATACTCCGACCACAAAGATCTGGATCAGGAACACCAGGAGAAGCGCTCCCAGAAGCATGACCACAATGGCGCCGCTGTCGGTTCCGGCCAGGGAGCGGATGCCCACCGTCAGGGTCAGAAGATACGCTCCGGAGGACAGCTTATTGACGACAGAAGCAAATACGCCGCGGCTTCGTCCAAGGGCAGCGCCGGGATTGACCAGCGAATCCTCCACATACCGCTTTTCCGTTTCGCGGACCTGCTGCTTTTGATCCGCAAAGTTGCTCTCCGTGATCTCCATGGTATAATTCAGAAAGGAATTGATGATGGTGTTGGTAAATGTGACGCTTGCCTGTGATACATCCGCTTCCTGGATATTCATACCGAATCCCGACATGACGGACTGCCCGCCGAGTATGGACGATATGACACAAAGCAGCAGGAACAGGCGGTAGTGCTTTTTTAATGTTTTTTTGGCGCGTGCCTTTAAATCTTTTCGAATCTGTTTTCTTGTACGCAAGCTGGCAGGTCTCCAATCATTTTATTTTTGCGGCTGTTGCAGAACAGCAGAAAAGAGGGAGATCCGTTTCGTATTTTTTCCTTTGCTGTTTCCCGCAGCCGCATTTTAATGAAAATATGCACTAATAATCATAACATTGGATGCGGGCTTACGCAAGTAAAAGCCCAGACATATAAAATAAATGTACAGATCGTGTTACATGTCACACCCCGACCAATCACCACGCTGATTGGTTGGGAGGATGCACATAAGAGCTGGTATTCAGGCCGTCCATTGCCGTAGGCAATTTAAAATGACGGCCTGAGTTACAGGGC